>MDTG01051743.1_pt1 | contig 13899 bp, 12 predicted proteins | sample 811421 | NCBI WGS metagenome assembly MDTG01 (sample SAMN05326645, study PRJNA326480) | marine metagenome | isolation source: seawater | place: Pacific Ocean: South East | collected 2011 | reverse complement strand
CCGGCTGCGTCGGCGCAATATTATAGCGCGGCGGAAAATTAATGCGGTTTGAGAAATCGACCAATTGGCGCAAATCCTCCGGTGACGTAGCAAGGGCAAAACGACCGCACATCAGAACGTGACCCCGTCCATACGCACCAGATCGCCAACCCCGATTTTCAGCTTTCGCGCCTCACCAGCATTTATTTCCAATACGGCACTTACTTTTTGATGCGACCGCGTCGGCTTATCCGATTGCGTATCCGTGCGCGTCACAATTTGGCCGATCATACCCCCCGGTAAAATGAAAATCACATCGAGCGGCATAAGCGTATTGCGCATCCAAAATTGCGCAATTCGCGGCGGCTGCATAGGAAACACCATGCCATGTTGGGGCTTCATTTTTTTGACAAACATTAAGCCGCGCTGTTGCTTTTCGGCTGTATCAGCCACCGCGACCTCAAATACCAATTCGCGCCCGTCCAGTGTCGCCACGCGAAGGGGTGCGGCAACGGCGGGCCAAGCCAGAAAAAACAACAATAGGAATCGTTTCACCATAACAGCACAGTGCCACTCCATCTTATCCAGGTCAAAAGCTGCAGCGGTCGGTTTAAGACCTTTTCTTATAAGGCAGAGCCGATATAGTGACAGCCAAATAGGGCGGAAGCAGGGAGATTTTGATGAGCTATCAACCGTTTGATTTAACCGGAAAAGTGGCACTGGTGACAGGCGGCAATCGCGGCATTGGGCTGGGTATGGCATCAGCTATGGCACAAGCCGGTGCCAATATTGCGGTTTGGGGCACCAATGAAGCGAATAATGAAAAAGCAGTTGCCTCATTATCCAAGTATGGCGTGAAGGCGCACGCGTGGAATGTCAATGTTGCCGATGAAGCTGCAGTCAATGCAGCTTTTGAAAATACAGTGGAAGAAATGGGCCGCATTGACAGCGTCTTCGCCAATGCCGGTATCGGCAAGTTGGCCGGCACATTTGCCAATATGGACACAAATGCCTATCGCGACGTTTTGGCGGTCAATCTTGACGGCGTATTTTTCACCTTGCGTGCTGCTGCCAAACATATGGTCGTGCGCGCCGAAAATGGCGACCCGGGCGGCTCACTGGTCGGCATTGCCAGCCTTGCCGCCATTGAGGGCGCAGCGCGCAACCAGCATTATGCCGCCACGAAAGGTGCGGTGATTTCAATGATGAAATCTATCGCCGTTGAACATGCGCGTTATGGCGTGCGTGCCAATGCGATTTTGCCCGGCTGGATTGCTACCGATATGACGGCCGCCGCGCAAGGTAACGATGTGTTTAAAACAAAAGTCATCTCTCGCGTGCCAGCAAGGCGTTGGGGCGAGCCGGAGGATTTCGGCGGCATTGCGGTCTATTTGACCTCCAATGCCTCGGCCTATCACTCCGGCGATCTATTTGTAATTGATGGCGCTTATTCGATTTTCTAAAGCGTCACAATCAATCGTCCACGCGATTGACCCGCAAGAATTTTGCCACCAAGGTCGGGCAAATCATCCAATATCGCTTGGCTCGACATTGCGTCAAGCTTGGCTAAATCAAGATGCTCGGCCAATTGCGCCCATGCCGCTTCGCGCTTTTCGCGCGGCGCCATAACGCTATCAATACCGGCCAATGTTACGCCGCGCAGAATAAACGGCATCACCGAGGCGGGCAGGTCCGGCCCTTGTGCCAAACCGCAAGCGGCAACCGTGCCGCCATATTTGGTCTGCGCAATGGCATTGGCCAAAGTATGGCTGCCAACCGCATCGACGACACCTGCCCATTGCTCGTTATCCAACGGACGACCCTTTTCCGACAATGTGTTGCGGTCAATCACCCGCGATGCACCTAGGCCGGTTAAATAGGCTTCTTCTTCCAAACGTCCGGTAGAGGCGACAGCCTGATAGCCAAGTTTTGACAGCAGTGCCAAAGCGACCGAGCCAACTCCTCCGGCCGCGCCGGTGACCAGAATTTCACCAGCATCTGTCGGCGTGTCGGCCAAAGCCATGATACACAGCATGGCGGTATATCCCGCCGTGCCGATGGCCATGCTTTGCGCAGCCGAAATGGCAGCCGGTCGCTTTAACAGCCAATCGCCCTTAACGCGCGCTTTTCCTGCATATCCGCCAAAATGCGTTTCACCAACCCCCCAGCCATTCAAAATCACATCATCGCCTTCTTTAAAATCAGGGTGCTCAGATTTTTCAACTGTGCCGGCAAAATCAATGCCCGGAATCATAGGCCAGACACGTACCACAGGTGATGCACCGGTCAAGGCCAGCCCATCCTTATAATTCAAGGTTGAGTGCGACACGGCGATGGTGACATCGCCCTCCATCAAATCATTTTCCGTCAGTTCGACAAATTCATGGCTCTGGCCATCATCATTTTTATTCAGCCGCAGGGCTCGAAAGCTGTCCGACATCATAGTCTCCCGTCAAATTTTCAAATATCAAAAAGGCAAGGTTGTCCGGTGGCAGGTGCAGTCAATTCGCCCTGCCACATAACTCGCGTACCGCGCACCATTGTGCCGACCGGCCAGCCGCGAATGGTACGACCGGCAAAAGGCGACCAGCCGCAGCGCGCCGCAATCCAATCTTCAGTAATGGTCTCGCTACGATTTAAATCGACAAAGGTCAAATCGGCATGATTGCCGACCTTAATCGCGCCCTTCTCTTTCAAGCCAAAGAGTTTTTGTGCATTGAGGCTGGTCAGCGTGACCAGTTTCTCAAGCGATAATTTGCCTTCCGCCATATGGTCGAGCATGAGCGGCAACAAGGTTTGCACGCCCGGCATACCTGCCGGCGAATGCGGATAGGCTTCAGCTTTTTCTTCGCGCGTATGCGGCGCATGGTCAGAGCCGATAACATCGACAATGCCCTGCTCCAACGCCTTCCAAAGCGCGGAGCGGTGGCGCGCCTCGCGAATGGGCGGGTTCATTTGCGCAAATGTACCAATCTCTTCATAAGCCTCGGGCGCTGCCAAGGTTAAATGCTGCGGCGTCACTTCGACTGAAACAATATCGCGATTGGCTGCCAGCATTTGCATTTCTTCTTCCGTGGTTACATGCAGCACATGGATATGTTGATTGGCTTCGCGCGCCAGCTTAATTAAGCGACGGGTTGAGGAAAACGCTACTTCTTCATCGCGCCAAACCGGATGCGTCAGCACATTCCCGGTTTCGGCCAGCGGACGGCGCTCGCGCAGTCGATATTCATCTTCGCTGTGAAACGCGGCGCGGCGTTTAATATGTTTCAAAATATCGCCAACGCCATCATCATCGGGCACAAGCAAATTGCCAGTCGATGAGCCCATAAAGACTTTGACCCCGCAAATGCCCTCCATGCGCTCAAGTTCGGGCAATTGGGCAGCATTTTCATGCGTGCCGCCGACATAAAAGGCAAAATCGCAATGCATGCGGTCGCGCCCTCGCGCAACCTTATCTTCAATCGCTTCCTTATTGGTTGTCGGTGGTTTTGTATTGGGCATTTCAAACACAGCCGTGACCCCGCCCATAACGGCAGCCAGTGAGCCCGATTGCAAATCTTCCTTGTGCTCTAGGCCGGGTTCGCGAAAGTGCACTTGCGTATCGATAACGCCCGGCAGCACCGTCAGACCGGAAACATCGAGACGCTCGCCTGCCTCAGCATGAGCCAAATCACCCATCGCCGCAAAGCGCTCATCCTTGATGCCGATATCGCCTTCTTGCGTGCCCGCCGGGCCAGCAATGGTGCCGCCGGAAATAATCAGATCATATTTTTCTGTCGTCATCACATACTCGCTTTTTTAACTCATAGCAGAACCGTCGGCCTCTGTCTTTTGTTTTGCAAGCGCTTGCGCAGTGCTTTCAACCGGCAGCAAATGCCGCCCGAAATAGCGGGCCACTTCCGCCGCATCTTGCCCAATATAAAGACCATAGGGTCGGCCTTCATCAAGCGCCTCGTCGCGGTCGAGGCGCAGCACAATAGCCGTGCCGAGACTGGCCGCCATGCGCAGGGCCAGCCTGTCCGTGCCGATAACCAGCCGCGCGCGGCGCATCAAACCGCCTTGTTTGGCAAACGGCAGATCATCAAAGCGGCTTATTTGCCCGGGCGGTATTTTTTCCATCAAACTGTCAGCCAACGTACAATCACGACGGGCCAAAACGACAATATGGGCTTGCTGCAAGACATCGATACTGTCAGACAAACGCCAAATCAACTCGGCATAATGCCGCCAATTCCACACGGCGCGGCCATTCTCGGATAAGGCCAGCAAAATCAACGGCGTGTCGGGTGCCAATGTTTCCGGTAAGGCCAAATGCAGCTTATCGGGTGTCCAAATATGCGGTGGCCGAAATTTGTCATTGGCAAATAAGGCAGGCAGTGCATAGCCGCCTGCGGCAAATCGATAATGATGACGATGACGCGCCCATAGAAGAAACGGTAGGCGCGTTGCGGTCAACGAAATGACACGGTTCCAATTATGCCCCATCGCTTCGCCAAGTAATCGCACGGTCGACATTTTGCCATTTTGGCGTCGGTGGGTGATGAAGCGCAATTGAGCCGGCGCATCGGCAAAAAACGGCACGAAATCTTCATGGGTGACAATATGGACCGGGCGCGCTGCTTCGAAAGCCAATAATTCAGCCAGCACGCCGGTGGCGGTAAACGCATCGAGCCGGTCGGGCGGCAGAATAATAAGATTGCTGCGCGGTGCCATCTTTTCGATTATACGCCCCGCATCGCCGATAAGCCAGCCACGCTTTGGGGTTGAAATTTTTTCTTTTCGGGCGCACATGTTGCAAATGAGCATTTTCCAAGCGCTACTCACCGACCGTGCCGTGCTGCGCATCGGTGGCAATGACCGCATTGATTTTATGCAAAATCTGGTGACGCAAGATGTTGCGCGACCACAAAGCGGCACATGCGTTATGGCTGCTTTACTGACCCCACAAGGCAAGCTGCTCTATGATTTTCTGATTTATGTCGAGGACAACGCGCTGCTGATTGATTGTGAAGCGGCTAAGCTCGAAGCGCTGGCAAAAAAATTATCGCTGTATAAATTGCGTGCAGATGTGACAATTCAGGCGATCGATTTGCATATCCATGCGCTGTGGCAGGAAGACGGCCTGCCCTGCCCGCCAATGAAAGAATTTTACCAAGACCCACGCAACGACGGGTTAGGCTTGCGCGGGTTTTTCAACTCATCGCCCGACATCGCCCTGCCCGAAAGAAGCTCTGATGATTGGCATGCCAATCGAATCCAATGCGGCGTTCCGCAAGGGGCAATGGAAATGCCGCCGGGTAGTGTTTTCCCTCTCGAATACGGGTTTGCCGATATGCAAGCCATTGACTTTCAAAAAGGCTGTTTTGTAGGCCAAGAAGTAACCTCGCGCACCCATCGCAAAGGCAGTTTGCGCAAAAAGCTTTACCCAATTGTACTTTCACAAGCGGCCGGGGCAAGCGGCGACAAGCTGATGACAGGCAATGGCGACGCTCAGCGCATCGGCGGCGAATTGGTGGCGCGCCATGAGATGCTTGGCCTCGCACTTATTCGTGAAGATGCAAAAACCGAAAGGCTGACGCTGAATGACGCCGACATCACCATCCAATAGCTTCGTTTCGTAACAAAATGTCACTCAATGTGACGGCAAAACCACGCCCTAACTGTCGCCTTGCGCATGCAATATGCTAGTTTACCTTCAGATTGTGGAGGGTTTCAGATGAACCAAGTTATTTTGACCGGCACTGGCTTGTTTACGCCGGCGGAGTCAATCAGCAATGAAGAACTGGTTGAGAGCTTTAATGGCTATGTCGAGAGATTCAACAGTGACCATGCCGCCGCCATTGAGGCCGGCGAGATAGATGCGCTGGCCCCGTCCAGCGTCGCGTTTATCGAAAAAGCCTCCGGCATTAAAAGCCGCTATGTCATGGACAAGAAGGGCGTGCTGGATACCGATATTATGTGCCCGCGCATTCCCGAACGCTGCAATGATGAGCCTTCGCTTTTGGCTGAAATGGGCGTTAATGCTGCCGAACAAGCGTTGAAAGAAGCACAATTGGAAGCCAATGATATTGATGCCGTGCTGGTCGCTTGCGCCAATTTGCAGCGCGCTTATCCCGCCATTTCCATCGAGATACAAGATTTGCTGGGCATTGACGGGTTTGCCTTTGATATGAATGTCGCTTGCTCGTCAGCCACTTTCGGCATTCAAACCGGCTATGACATGATCCGCTCGGGCAGCGCCAAGCGGGTGATGATGCTAAACACGGAAGTCTGTTCCGGCCATCTCAATTTCCGCGACCGCGACAGCCATTTTATTTTCGGGGATGTTGCGACAGCAGTAATTTTGGAAGATGCTGAAGTAGCAAAAAACAAACAGGGCTTTGAGATTGTCGATACGCGCTTGATAACTAAATTCTCAAACAATATCCGTAATAATTTTGGCTTCCTAAACCGCACCGCGCCTGAAAACCGCGATGATGATGACAAACTGTTCATTCAAGAAGGCCGCAAAGTGTTCCGCGAAGTATCACCTATGGTGGCGCAGCTCATAACCGACCATTTGGCCGATAATAATCTGCAAGCCTCAGGCTTGCGGCGCATGTGGCTGCACCAGGCCAATCGCAATATGAATGATTTCATCGCCAAAAAAGTGCTGGGCTATGACCCGAACGAAGATGACCAGCCGACCGTATTGGACGAATATGCCAATACCAGTTCAGCCGGTTCAATCATCGCTTTTCACAAACATAAGGATGATTTTAAGGCTGGTGAAATGGGAGTGATTTGTAGTTTTGGTGCCGGTTATTCAGCCGGCAGCGTTATTGTGCGCCGCGCAGGATAAGCCTACCCTATGCCGATGAGTGACAGCGGCAACACGGATATTTTAATCGACATCAGCACCGCCATTTTGCGGGCACATGAGGGCGAACTGCAATTTCGCGCCTTGGAGGATGTCGGCGAAAGCGCTAAACGTTTACCTTTCGGCCCGTTCATGCCCGACCGCCACCGGACGATGGAAATCAGCCTACGCCAATGGGTACGCGAACAAGTGGGGGTTGATTTGGCCCATGTTGAGCAGCTTTACACATTCGCCGATCAAGGGCGTTATCGCAGCGGAGAAAGCGATAAGCGTCATGTCGTATCGGTCGGCTATTTGGCACTGGCGCGCGCCGAAGATGCAGGTGGCGGCGCGTGGGACAATCTCTATCGTCATTTTCCTTGGGAGGATTGGCGCAACGGGCGGCCCGATGTGCTCGACACCATAATTTTACCGGCGCTTGATAATTGGCTGGAACAGCATGACCATGCCGCTGAACGTGTACGGCTAGCCTTTGGCCGAAGTGAAGCACAATGGGATGAGGAATTTGTGCTGGAGCGCTATGAATTGCTTTATCAGGCTGGCCTTATTGAAGAGGCCGCCCGAGACGGGCGCATCACGTCGCCGCCGCAAAAGGCATTAGGTGCGCCCATGCAGCTTGACCATCGACGCATTTTGGCGACCGCTTTGGGGCGTTTGCGGGGAAAACTGAAATATCGCCCAGTGCTGTTTGATCTGGTGCCTGATCGCTTTACTTTACGAGTACTACAAGAAACCACTGAATTGGTTATTGGCACATCGCTGCATAAGCAAAATTTTCGCCGCCTTGTGGAAAAGTCGGGATTCGTTGAAGCGACCGGTGAAACCAGTCGTGCACGGGGTCGTCCGGCTGAATTATTCCGCTTCCGGCATGGCAATCGTGCAGACCGGCCACTGGCCGGATTACGTGTCTCAGGCGGGCGAAAAACCAGTCGCACTCCATAGGCGCGTCGGACGTTGTCATTTGCGCTTGCTTTTCGCTGCCGCTCCCCCATATTATAGACATATAATTATGCTCATTTTGAGTATAAATAAGGGAAGACTATGTTTACTGCCAGTGAAAGCTTGATTGACGACGCCATAACCGCACCGCCGGGAAAAAGCGGGGCGCGCATTTTGGAGGAAATGGATATCACCTATTCCGACGGTTTGGCGCGCGACATGGCACCGCTTTATGAACGGGTCAAAAGCGTTATTCCGCCGATCGAATGGCCATTTTTTGCACCTTATATCAAGGCAATTAACGAGCTGAAAAAACAAAAAAATGCGGCGATTTTGGCGCATAACTATCAAACGCCGGAAATTTTCCACTGCATTGCCGATGTCGTTGGCGACAGCCTACAGTTAGCGATTGAGGCAGCAAAAGCCGAGGGCGACATGATTGTCCAATGCGGCGTACATTTCATGGCTGAAACTTCGAAATTGCTAAATCCTGAAAAAACCGTACTCATCCCGGATATGGGGGCCGGTTGTTCGCTGGCCGAATCGATTACCGCGCAAGATGTGTGCGCTTTGCGCGAAGCCTATCCCGGCGTGCCGATTGTTACCTATGTCAACACATCAGCCGCGGTGAAAGCCGAAAGCGATGTGTGCTGCACCTCGTCCAATGCGGTCAAAATCGTCAACGGTATGGGCAGCGACCGCGTCTTGTGTATTCCGGATGAATATTTGGCGCAGAATGTCGCCCGCGAAGCCGATGTTGAAGTGATCGCCTGGAAAGGCCGCTGCGAAGTGCATGAATTATTCACCGCTGAAGAATTGCAGCAATATCGGGAAGATGATCCAGGTCTGAAAATCATCGCGCACCCCGAATGCAAACCCGATGTCCTGGACGAAGCCGATTTTTCTGGCTCGACCTCAGCTATGATAAAATGGGTTACCGACAATCAGCCCGAACGCGTCATGATGGTGACGGAATGCTCGATGAGCGACAATATTGCAGTCGAAAACCCACAAGTAAATTTTGTTCGCCCGTGTAACCTGTGCCACCATATGAAGCAGATCACACTACCGAAAGTGCTGGAAGCGATGGTTCTGAACCGCACCGAAATTATCGTCGACCCCGAGATTGCCAATAAGGCGCGCGCTGCTGTTGAGCGGATGATCGAACTGAGCAAATAGGGTTATGATGCACGCCTCAAACGGCAATATTATTGATGCAGGTGACGTACTCATTGTCGGCGCCGGACTGGCCGGTCTTTTTACCGCGCTAAAACTAGGCGCGCGTCCGGTTACTGTTATGGCGGCGGGCAAACGCACTAAAGGCGCGGCCAGTAAATGGGCACAAGGCGGCATCGCCGCCGCGCTTGGCTCTGAAGACAGCGCCGCCCAACATGCGCAAGATACTATTGATGTAGGGAGCGGTTTGGTCGATGAAACAGTGGCTCATTTTGTAGCCGCCGAAGCGGCTGCGCGAATTACCGATTTGGAAAATTTAGGCGTCGCTTTTGACCGAGACACCGACGGCAAATTGAAGCTGGGGCGCGAAGCAGCACACAGCCATAATCGCATTATCGGCGTGGCCGGCGACCGCTCGGGCCGTGCCATTATGAAAGCACTGGTCAAGAGCGCTGAAGCGACCCCGTCACTCAGCTTTTTGGAAGGCTATGCGGCCTATGAATTGGCGGTTGAAGATAGCCGTGTTGTCGGCGTATTTGCCCGCCCCGCCGATGGCGGCGCGCTGACCGGCCCACTTCTCATTCGCGCCCGCGCCGTGATTATCGCAACCGGCGGTATCGGTCATCTTTATGCGGTAACCACCAATCCACGTGGGGCCCATGGCGAAGCTCTGGCGATGGCAGCACGCGCCGGCGCGCAAATTGCCAATGCCGAATTTGTTCAGTTTCACCCCACCGCCCTGACCGGCCCATTTACACGTGGCGACGACCCGGCCCCACTGGCCACCGAAGCGCTACGAGGCGAAGGCGCGCAATTGATCAATGCGGAGGGGCATCGCTTTATGCCCGATATCGACCCGCGCGCTGAACTGGCACCGCGCGATGTGGTGGCACGCGCGGTATTTGATGAAATAAAGCGCACCGGCTCTGTCAATCTGGATTTACGCCCCAATGGTATTGCAGCAAATTTAGGAACACGGTTTCCGACACTGGCCGAGCAATGCAGCAAAAACAATATTGACCCGACAGTAACGCCCTTGCCCATTGCGCCGGCGACGCATTTTCATATGGGCGGCATTAAAACCGACCATTATGGGCGCACCGGCCTGCAAGGGCTTTGGGCTTGTGGTGAAGTCGCATCAACCGGCTTACATGGCGGCAATCGCCTGGCCAGTAATTCATTACTGGAAGCATTAGTTTTCGGCGCGCGCATTGCTGAAGATGTCAATAATATCATGCCCTTAACCATGACTGCCAAACCGGCGCAACCGGCGACAGTGCCTGCCACGGATAAGGCTTTGCTGGCTCCAGCGGTGCAGACTTTGCGTCGACTCATGAGCCGTCATGTCGGCGTGCAACGCGAAGCTAACGGTCTAATTTATACGCTGCACGAATTGGAACGCCTGCAACGCGCCGCCGCCGGTATGGCCCCGTTCGCCAATATGGTCTTGGCGGCACAATTCGTCACTATTGGCGCTTTGCTGCGCGAAGAAAGTCGCGGTGGTCATGCGCGCTCTGATTTTCGGGAAAAAAGTAATGCGGCGCATAGCGTGCTCACTTTGCGCAGTCTGAATGATGCTTATGACGTGCTGCCTCCGGTCGATGCCGGTTTCGCGGAAACCGCTATGCACAATGTGCCGCAAGCCAAATAAGCAGAACGACTATGCACATCATCACCGATGCTTTACCGATTTTACCGCCCGATATTGTTCACCAAGCGGTTCATGCCGCGCTGGCTGAAGATTGGCAGAACAAAGGCGATATCACCTCGCAAGCGGTCATCCCAACAAATGCCCAAGCCCATGCAATTATCCGCGCCCGCGAAATCGGCGTGCTGGCCGGACTTGATTTGGCCGAGGCGGCATTTCTGGCCCATGATAGCGGCCTGAGGGTTAACCGCCATTTGGAAGACGGGGCGCGTCTTGCGGCAGGCGATGATATCGCAACTATTTCTGGTCCGGCACAAGCTTTAATGGCCGCCGAGCGTGTGGCGCTTAATTATCTCAGTCATTTATCGGGCATTGCCAGCAAGACCGCGCGCTTGGTCGATGCGATTGCCGACACCAAAGCGAAAATTTGCGATACCCGCAAGACCACGCCCTGCCTGCGGGCGTTTGAAAAATATGCGGTGCGCGCCGGTGGCGCGGCCAATCACCGGTTCGGCTTATATGACGCAATTTTAATCAAGGACAATCATATTGCCGTGGCCGGCAGCATTGCCGAGGCCCTTAAAGCGGCGCAAGAAAAGGCGGACGGCGTGCCGATTGAAATTGAGGTTGACACTCTGGTGCAATTTACCGAGGCGCTTGACAGCGGCGCGCAAATTGTGTTGCTCGACAATATGACACCCGAAATGTTGCGCGCGGCGGTTGAAATGAACAAAGGCCGTGCAGTGCTGGAGGCCTCAGGCCGTGTTAATGAAGAGACCGTGTTGGCTATTGCCGAAAGCGGGGTCGATTATATTTCCGTAGGCGCCATGACCCATTCGGCACTGACGCTCGACCTCGGCCTGGATATTGATATCAGCTAAAAGTCGCTAACCTTTCGGTCATTATAGAAAATATGGCGGCCGATTTTAGCCAGTTTGACCATTGAGCGGTTCCAATAAGGGTCGACATAATCGGCATGATAATGAGTCGCTCGGGCTGTCGCAGGTCCGGCCCGCACATTTACCAGCTTGTTGCCTGCCATACGCAAAGCCTTGCGCCATAAAACGCGGTGCTTGGGGCGGTCTGACAGCCCGTCACAGGCAAATGAAAACTGACATTTATGTCGGCGATATTGGCCTTGAAACACCACCCCGCAAATCGAGCCAGGATAGGTAGGCGATAAAGCGCGGTTAATCACCACATCGGCAACAGCCTCCCAACCTGCCACTGGCTCGGAGCGCGCCTCAAAATAAATGGCTTGTGCCAAACACCTTTGCGCTTCCGCCAATGTTTCCGTTTGGTTGACCGGCTTTGTGCCGCGAAACAGGCTTTCGCCCCGCACATACTCAAGTTTCGGCAAATAGGGAGCCGGAGCGCGACTGACCACACGTTCGGGATCAACCATGCCGCTAATGATTTCAGAACTCATAAAGACAATAAAACAAAAAGCGCCAAGCCTTAGCAGAAAGGGACGGCTCGGTCCGAAAATATAGCGTAAATCAAGCCACTCAATAAGGCGCAGCATTGGGCTCCTCGCTCTTTCCTTGCGGTTAACGCTGACACTACTAATTTTTAGTAAGCTGATTTGCAGTTTTCGCCAAGCCGCTCGGAGCCATAAAACTGCTACAAAAAACCTTATTAACCTTTTTTTATAGCCGCTTGCGCGGCGGCCAATCGAGCGATTGGCACGCGGAACGGCGAGCATGAAACATAATCAAAGCCCATCGTGTAGAACGCCTCGACCGAAGCTGGATCGCCACCATGCTCGCCACAAACGCCGAGTTTTAAATCGCTGCGCTTGGCGCGGCCTTTATCCACCGCCGATTCGATAATCGGCCCAATACCGACCTTATCGAGACTGACAAACGGGTCTTTTTTTAAAATACCCTGCGCCACATAGGCGGGCAGAAAAAGAGCTGCATCATCACGGCTAATGCCTAAAGCCGTTTGCGTCAAATCATTAGTACCGAACGAGAAAAATGCTGCTTCCTCTGCTAAATCATCGGCCACGACAGCGGCGCGTGGCACTTCAATCATGGTGCCAAGCATGTAAGCATCCGGCTTAATGCCATATTCATTGGCCAGCGGCGGCACCAACGCTTTCAAGATACGCAATTCAGCAGCATCGACAATCAGCGGAAACATTATCTCGACCGGCGTTTTGCCCTTATTATCTTTCATGGCGGCAAAAATGGCGCTCAATTGCATCGTGTAAATTTCCGGCGCGGTAACACCCAGGCGACTGCCGCGATGACCAAGCATCGGATTGCTTTCCACCAATTCACCAATACGCCCGCGCAATTGCTCTTCGCTTTGCTGCAGCGCTTTTGCCAATGGCGCAATATCATCACTGGGATGCGGTAAAAATTCGTGCAAAGGTGGATCGAGCAGGCGAATTGTGACGGGCCGCGAACCCATTGTTTTGAACAGGGTCGAAAAATCATCCTGCTGCATGGGCAGCAATTGCCCGAGCGCCTTTTCGCGCGCCACTGCATCATTGGCCAAAATCATTTCGCGCACCAGCGCAATGCGCTCAGGGTCGAAAAACATATGTTCAGTGCGACACAGGCCAATGCCTTCCGCCCCCAAGCGCAACGCGCGTTCCGCATCCCGCGCCGTTTCGGCATTGGTGCGCACGCCCATTTTGCGCCGCGCATCGGCCCAGCCCATCAGCGTGCCAAAATCGCCGGTCAATTCGGCTTCCAAAGTCGGCACGGCACCCAACATGACGCGTCCCGATGTGCCATCAACGGTAATGATATCGCCTTCTTTCAATTCATGCTCTTCGACCTGCGCCGATTGGCGATCATAATCAATATGTAGCTGTCCGGCACCCGATACACAAGGCCGCCCTAGCCCGCGGGCCACAACGGCCGCATGACTAGTCATGCCGCCTCGCGAGGTCAAAATGGCGCGCGCTGCATACATGCCGTGAATATCTTCCGGACTGGTTTCCATCCGCACCAACACCACGTCTTTACCCTGTGCTGCGAGTGTTTCAGCACGGTCAGCCGAAAAAGCAATTTCACCGCTTGCCGCACCAGGTGAAGCGGGCAGGCCCTTGGTCAACACATTCATGCGCGCGCGCGGATCAAGTGTCGGGTGTAGCAAATGTTCTAATGAAGCCGGTTCAATGCGCAGCAATGCCTCGGTCTCATCAATCATGCCTTCAGCCACCAAATCGACGGCAATCTTGATGGCTGCCTCAACCGTTCGCTTGCCTCGTCGCGCCTGCAAAATGAACACACGTCCGTTTTGCACCGTAAATTCGACATCTTGCATATCTTGAAAATGG
>MDTG01394259.1_pt1 | contig 13900 bp, 18 predicted proteins | sample 811421 | NCBI WGS metagenome assembly MDTG01 (sample SAMN05326645, study PRJNA326480) | marine metagenome | isolation source: seawater | place: Pacific Ocean: South East | collected 2011 | reverse complement strand
GCCTACAACGACCTCAACGTTGCGCGTCTACCAGTTCCGCCACGACCGCTAGATAAATCTTAATCAAATTCAAGAATAATCTGATCAACTTCCAAACTATCTCCTTCTTTACAATTAACTTTTTTAACTTTAGTTTTCTTCTCTGCTTTTATTATATTTTCCATTTTCATAGCCTCGATTATTGCTAGAGGTTGATTTTCCTCTACAATCTGATTTTCTTTTACTAAAATTGAAACTAATAGACCTGGCATTGGAGCCATTAAAAATTTTGACTTGTCTTCTTTTTTTCTGGGTATCATAATTTTATTCAACTCAGAATGTCTCTTTGAAAGAACTAAAATATTATAAAGCGCACCTTTATGATTTATTAAAAATCTTGGTCCATTTCTCTTTATGCTAAAATAAGAAAGGTTGTTATCAATGATTGCTGAAAAAAGTGGGTAACCAATATTCCAGTTACTCTTCAAATTGAAGTATTTTTTATTAACATAAATGTCATAACTTTTATTAAAATTATTGAAAGAGATTGACGAATTATAAGTCTTATTTTCATCAATTACACACCAATTATTATCCACAGTTTTATTGAATCCCTTCAGTTGATTAGAAATTGAGGCTGCTCTCAAAAGATACTTGTAATTTACGAAAGTAGCTACAGCAAATAATTGCATTTGGTCTTGTACTTCTGCTTTAAATGAGTCATACCCATCCGGATAGTTTTCCGAAATAAATGACGTTGAATAATCACCACTATAAAACTTAGGGTTCTGTATAATATCAGAAAGAAAATCTCTATTGGTTTTTACTCCCTCAATAAAATACTTATCCAAAGCATTTATCATCTCAGAGATTGTCTCTTTCCTGCTTTTAGTGTGGGTACATAATTTAGAAATCATCGGGTCATAGAACATGCTTATTTCTGATCCCTCTACAACACCGGAATCAATTCTAGTACTTTTACCTTTAGGTTCGATATATCTTGTGAGCCTGCCAATCGATGGGAGAAAATTTTTTGAAGAATCCTCAGCGTATATACGACACTCAATCGCAGAACCATTAAATTTTATGTCATTTTGACTCAAAGATAATTTTTCACCCGATGCAACCCTTATCATCTGCTCAACAAGATCTATCCCAGTGACTAACTCTGTGACTGGATGTTCAACTTGAAGCCTTGTATTCATCTCTAAAAAATAAAAATTTTTATCTTTATCCACCACAAATTCAACCGTTCCTACTGAATAATATCCAACCGCTTTCGCTAATTGGATCGCCTCATTAACCATCTTTTGTCTTAATTTTTCATCAACAAAGATACTTGGTGCTTCCTCAATTACTTTTTGATGTCTTCTCTGAATAGAACATTCTCTTTCGCCCAAATGAACAAAATTTCCAAACTGATCACCTAAAACTTGGATTTCTATATGTTTTGGAAATTCAATAAATTTTTCAATAAATACTCTATCGTCACCAAAACTAGACTTGGCTTCATTAATGGCTGAATTAAAATTATCCTTAAGCTCTGATTCATTAAAAGCAATTCTCATACCCTTTCCCCCACCTCCTGCAGAGGCTTTAACCATAAGTGGATAACCAATTTTTTTAGCCTGATTTATTGCTTCATTTATATTGGGGATTATTTCCAAGCCACCTGGGACAACAGACACACCAGCTGACTTAGCAATTTTTTTTGATTCAATTTTATCACCCATCGATGAAATTGCCTCACTTGGAGGGCCTATAAAAATTTTTCCAATCTTTTGAATCTCATCTCTAAAGTTTACATTCTCTGATAAAAAACCATACCCTGGGTGAACTGCTTCAGCTTCTGTTTTTTTTATTGCATCAATAATTTTATCAATTATTAGATAACTCTCTGCTGATGTATTACCTCCAATATTTATATACTCATCTGCCATATTTACATGCGGAGCGTTTAAATCTGGATCGGAGCATATGGATACTGTTTTTATGCCCATTTTTCGTGCCGTTTTGATTATTCTACAGGCAATTTCGCCTCTGTTTGCAATTAAAATTTTTTTCAGCATATCAAAGTGGAATGTTGTCGTGCTTTTTCCAAGGATTATTAAGTTTCTTATTTTTTAGCATTTCAAGAGATCTACATATTCTCATTCTAGTGCTATTTGGCATTATTACATCATCAATAAAACCTCGGCTACCAGCTATGAAAGGATTTGCTAACTTCTCCCTATACTCATTGGTTCTCTTTTCAATTTTCTTTTTATCTCCTATCTCACCTCTAAAAATTATTTCAACAGCACCCTTTGGCCCCATCACAGCAATTTCTGCTTGCGGCCAAGCATAATTAACATCGCCCCTTAAATGTTTTGAACTCATTACGTCATAAGCACCGCCATATGCCTTTCTGGTAATTATAGTTATCTTTGGAACTGTTGCCTCTGCGAAAGCAAAAAGTAACTTAGCCCCATGTTTGATAATTCCATTATATTCTTGCGATGTACCTGGTAAAAATCCTGGAACATCTACAAAAGTTATAATTGGAATGTTAAAACAATCACAAAATCTTACAAATCTAGCAGCCTTCCGTGAAGAATTATTATCCAAACAACCTGCTAAAACCATAGGTTGATTTGCTACAATTCCAACAGGTGAACCAGACATTCTAGCAAAACCAGTTATAATGTTTGCTGCATAATCTTGTTGTGTTTCAAAAAAATCTCTATCGTCAACTACTTTTGTAATCAATTCTTTCATATCATAGGGTTTATTTGGATTTTCTGGAATCAAGGTATCAAGTGATAATTCAATCCTGTCTACAGGATCATCAGATTTTCGAATGGGCGGCATCTCTTTATTTGAAGAAGGTAAGAAACCCATAAATCTTCTGAGTTGAAATAACGCTTCAACATCATTATCAAAAGCTAAGTCAGCAACTCCCGACTTTTTTGTATGAGTAGACGCTCCTCCTAATTCTTCATGACTTACTTCCTCGTGAGTTACAGTCTTTAAGACGTCAGGACCAGTAACAAACATATAAGAAGTATCTTTAACCATGAAGATAAAATCTGTCATAGCTGGACTGTAAACAGCTCCACCTGCACATGGACCCATTATAACTGATATCTGTGGGATAACTCCTGAGGATAAAACGTTCCTCTGAAAAACTTCAGCGTAACCAGCTAAAGAAGCAACACCCTCTTGTATTCTAGCTCCACCAGAATCATTTAAACCAATCACTGGCGCACCTACTTGAAGAGCTTTATCCATGATCTTAGAAATTTTTTCTGCATGTGATTCTGACAAAGAGCCACCAAAAACGGTAAAGTCTTGACTAAAAACAAAAGTTAACCTGCCATTAATTGTACCGTATCCTGTAACTACTCCGTCACCAGGTATTTTTTGCTTTTCCATATCAAATTCTGAACATCTATGCTCAACAAACATATCCCATTCTTCGAAAGTTCCTTCATCAAGTAATATCTCTATTCTCTCTCTGGAAGTAAGTTTACCCTTTTTATGCTGACTTTCTCTTCTATTGTCTCCACCACCAAGAATTGCTTTATTTCTCTTTGAATCTAACTTTTTTAAGATTTCTCTCATAATTAACCTTTTTTATAATGATATTTATAAACCAATTAGTCTAAATTTTTAAAAAAAAATGAAATTTTTTTTAAAGTACTTAAAAGGTTTTTATCAGTATTTTTTTGTTCTGGAACAACACCCCATCTTTTTTGCTGATAATTATACTCCATGTTTGTCAATTTAAACAGTGTAATATAATTGATCTCTTTCATTAAAAAAAAATAGCTTAGAATTACGGATTTGGTTAGTGTTGCTAATTTAAATAAAACTGTCAAATGATAATTATCCAACTTGTTTAAAAAAAAGTAAAAGCCTTTACTTTTTATTTCAGTGTATTCTGATAAAGATTTCATTATCACTAGATTCAATTTAAAACATTTTTCAAATCTTTCCATAAAAGGGTTAAGCTCTTTATCCATTTCTAATAGCAAATCATTTTCCTCAAAACATCTAAATAAAACTATATCAAAATGTAAAAGATCTATTATTTTTTTTTTTAACTTAAGTTTTTCATCATAATTTAAATTGCATGAAAAATTAGTAAGATTGTAAATAGAGTTCGGATCTTTAAGACAATTAGAATTTTTTGCTTCTTTAAAAATTAAACTAGCATGCGATTTTTTTTTCACTTCCAACAAGTTTCCGTTAGGAGTTAAAATGTAGGAATTGTCTTTTTTTTCAAAAATATATCTATTTTTTTTCTCAACTATTTTAACTATCATTTATTCAATTAAAGTAAAAATTTCTAAATTATCAAAGATTAAATCTTCTTTACTAAAATTTTTTATTTTAAATTTTTCCATAAATGGACTAAAGTGAACTGGTAAAGGTGCAATAAACTCTTTATTTTCTCTTGTATAAGTTTTAAAGTTTACTGAATATGCATGCAAAAAAAGTTGTTTTTCATGTGAATTATTTTTTTGGGAATTTCTAAATTTTTTATCCCCTAAAATTGGAATACCAATGGATTTCAAATGATATCTAATTTGATGTTTTCTTCCAGTAACTGGTTTAACAATTAAAAGAGAAATATCGTCTTTAGAGCAAATTTGTTTAAAGTAAGTTAAACATTCAAGTTCCTTGTTATCATAATTTATTGAGAGTGTTACTTTACCGTATTTAAATCTAGGTGTACCGCGTACTAAAGCAATATATGTTTTATCAATCATTCGATTCTTGAAGAGATTACCAATATATTTCGAATAGTCTAAATTCCTTGCAATTAATAAAATTCCTGAGGTCTCCTTATCAATCCTATGAACTAATCTTGGTCGATCGGTTGAATTAAACTTTAGGGAGTCAAGTAATAAGTCTACATTTAATGTTATATTTGTACCACCTTGAACTGCAAGCCCTGAGGGCTTATTCAGAACTATTAGGTCATTATCTTTAAATAAAACTAATTCTCGAATAAAATCAGAAAATTTATTATTGTAAGTGGCTTTTTTTTCAGATTTATTTGGCTGTTTAATAAATCTTGAAAACTTAATAATATCGCCGGAGAATATGAGTGAGGAGTTTTTTATTCTTTTTCCATTTACCCTAACGATCCCTTTTCGTATAAGTTTACATAATGTTGGATAAGGTATATAGTGGATTTTTTTTTTTAACCAATAATCAATTCTTTGTTTATTGAATTCTTTTCCAACTTCCCATTCATATGGATTTTTTTGAGGACTCATGTCAACTCAATATATTATTTTAATTTAATTATTTTTCTTTTTTGTTTGATGTTTTGTCAGACTTCTCTGTCTTAGGCATTTTGGTTGATTCATTATCTAAAGATTTATTTTTTTCATTTAATTTTTCTTTTTTTTGAATTTTAACGCTTTCATCATCTTTACTTTTATCCACTATTTTTTCATTCTCTTTATCTTTAATTCTAATTTTGTCATCTAAACCTTTTGCATTGACATCTCTTTCAACAAGTTCAATGATAGCTTTTGGAGCAGAATCACCGTATCTATAACCAGATTTTAATATCCTCACGTAACCACCATTTCTTTTTTGATATCTTTTGGCGAGAGTATCAAAAACTTTATCTACTATTTTTTTATCTCCTAAGTATGAGTAAACCCTTCGTTTAGAAGCTAAAGTATTATTTTTACCTATTGTCAAAATTTTTTCCACGAAAGGTCTTAAATCCTTAGCTTTTGGAAGAGTGGTTTCAATTTGCTCGTGTAGTATAAGAGATTTGCTTAAATTTTTTAAAAGAGCAATTCTGTGACTTGTTTTTCTATTTAGTTTTCTTCCTGAATAATTATGTCTCATTTAAAACCTCTTCTAATAAGGATCGTCAAGTTTACGTCTAATATCTTCAATGTTTTCGGGTGGCCAACCCTCAATTTTCATTCCTAACTCTAGGTTCATAGTAGAAAGTATTTCTTTAATTTCGTTTAATGATTTTCTTCCAAAGTTTGGTGTTCTTAGCATCTCTGATTCTGTTTTTTGAACTAAATCACCAATATAAATAATTTCATCGTTTTTAAGGCAGTTAGCAGATCTAACAGAAAGCTCAAGTTCTTCAACCTTTCTGAGTAAATTTACATTTAGTGACGGTTCTTCTGCGGCAGGTGGAATAACCTCCTCATCTGGTTCTTCAAAGTTTATAAACATCTTTAATTGTTCATCAATTATTCTTGCGGCATAGGCAACTGAATCTTCAGGCACTACGGAACCATTTGTTTCAATATTCATAATAAGCTTATCATAATCTGTTACTTGCCCAACCCTAGAGTTTTCAACCCTAAATGACACTCTTCTGACTGGTGAAAAAAAAGAATCAATAAAAATTGTTCCAAGAGGAGCATCGTTTTTTTGCTTTAGTGCAGGAACGTAGCCTTTACCCTCTTCTACATTCAAAGTAATGTTAACCTTTGCTTTTGAATCAAGTGTTAACAAATGTAGTTCTTTATTTAAAACTTCAACGTGAGCTCCACAATCTATATCTCCTGCCAAGATAGCTTTTGGGCCATCAGCCTTAATATGTATTTTGGTTGATTCAACATCATTTAATTTTAATGCAAGCTGTTTTATATTAAGTATTATGTCTGTAACATCCTCGATTACCCCTGGAATTGCAGAAAACTCATGAGTTACTCCCTCAATATGAATAGAGGTCACAGCAGCGCCTCTAATTGACGACAGTAAAACTCGTCTTAACATGTTGCCTAAAGTTTGTCCGTATCCGCTTTCAAGTGGTTCTGCAACTAGTTCTGCTGCGGTGGTGTTCTCCTTGTTTTTATTAAATTCAATTTTTTTTGGCTTTATCAGCTCTTTCCAGTTCTTATTAATCACTAATACGTCCTTTGTTAAATATTAAGCTAAACTCTTCTTCTTTTTGATGGCCGACATCCATTATGTGGAATTGGAGTTATATCTTTAATCACAGTAATGTTCAGACCTGTAGAACCCAAAGCTCTTATTGCTGATTCTCGTCCATTACCAGGTCCTTTGATAACAACTTCAACATGCTTCATCCCATGTTCCATAGCTTTCTTTCCAGCCTCTTCAGCAGCAAGTTGAGCTGCGAATGGAGTTGATTTTCTTGAGCCTTTAAATCCTTTATTTCCCGAAGATGACCATGATATAGTATTGCCGATATTATCAGTAATAGTTATAATTGTGTTATTGAAAGTTGAATTTATGTGGGCAATACCGTTGGGAATATTTTTCTTAACTTTTTTTTTTGTTTTTGAACTTTTGGTTACCATTTTAAATTATACTGCCTTTTTCTTTCCTGCTATAGGTATAGCTTTACCTTTTCTCGTTCTAGCATTTGTATGCGTTCTTTGACCTCTAACAGGTAGTTTTTTTCTGTGTCTAAGACCTCTGTAGCAACCAAGATCTGTCAATCTTTTAATTCTTGTCGAAACTTCTCTTCTTAAGTCACCTTCGACTAAGAAGTTCTTATCAATATATTCTCTTATCTTGATTACTTCGTCTTCATTTAATTCGTTAACTCTTTTATTTGTATTTATTTTAACTGATTCACAAATTTTTCGGGCAAACTTTGGTCCAATTCCAAAGATGTATCTTAATGATATCTCTAGACGCTTATTACTTGGAACATTTACACCGGCTATTCTTGCCACATCACCCTCTCAATAAATACAGATTTGGATTATATTTTCTTTTTATTTTAAGTCAACACGCTATGAAATAATCTTTAAAATTTCCTCGTTAACTTTTTCAACCTCTTCCATCGCATTTATCTTAGTTAAAATCCCTTTTTTTTCATAATATTCCACAATTGGCAATGTTGATGATTTATAAACCTCTATTCTATTAGACAAAGTTTCAACATTATCGTCTTTTCGAAGATCATCGCTATTTGCTTGATTAATTCTGTTTTGAATTCTTTCTTTTAAAATGTCGAAATCAATTCCGAAAAGAATTACATTGTTTAGTTCTAGAGAAATATTTTTTAGAGCTTTGTCAAGCACTATAGCTTGATTTAAATTTCTAGGAAAACCATCAAATATCACACTTTTTGTGGCATATTCTTCAACTTTTTTTACAATAATATTTATAACAATTTCGTCAGAGACTAACTCTCCAGATTCCATTAGAGAACTTATTTGCTTTCCTAATTCGGAGTTTTCTTTTGAAGTTTCCTCTCTAAGAAGATCTCCAGTTGATAATTGTATGTAGTTTTTTTTTTCTACTAACAGTTTGGATTGGGTTCCTTTGCCACAACCTGGCGGGCCGAGTAGTACAATTCTACTCATCTTCCTCTTCTCAAATTCGATTTTCTTATAAGACCCTCGTATTGATGAGCTAGCAAGTAAGACTGAATTTGGTTCACTGTGTCCATAGTTACACTTACTACTATTAAGAGACTTGTTCCTCCGAAGTAAAATGGAACCTTGTATTTTGCTATCAATAATTCTGGCAAAAGACAGATTAATGCCAAATAAATAGCGCCTAGAACAGTTAATCTCGTAAGAATATAATCTAAATAAATTGCTGTGTTTTCACCCGGTCTAATGCCTGGAACAAATCCACCGTATTTTTTTAAATTGTCTGCAGTATCTTTTGGATTAAAAACAATAGCTGTGTAGAAAAATGCAAAGAAAATTATCATTGACATATAAACTGTCAAATATACTGGATGTCCTCTACTTAAAAATAAACTGAGTGTGTTTAACCATTCAGGACCACCTCCAGCATTAAAGCTAACAAAAGTTATTGGTAATAATAATAAAGAACTCGCAAAAATTGGTGGAATTACTCCAGCTGTGTTAATTTTTAGTGGTAGATGAGAGGACTCAGCAACTTTGTTTCCAGCACCAGGCTGTCTTTTAGGATATTGTATCGTGATTCTTCTCTGAGCTCTCTCTATAAAAACCATAAAAGCTATCACTGAAACAGACATGATCAATAAAAAAACTATAAACAAAGTTGATAGTGCGCCAGTTCTTCCAAGTTCAAATGTTGTGCTTAATGCTAATGGTAATTGAGCAACAATGCCGGTGAAGATTATTAAAGATATTCCATTTCCAATACCTCTTTGAGTAATCTGTTCCCCCAACCAAACTAAAAAAAGTGTTCCTGACACAAGCGTAATGACTGTTACAAATCTAAAAAACATTCCTGGATCCATAACTGCTTGCAGACCTTGACTATTAGACATATTTTCAACTCCTACAGCCACCCCGTAACCCTGGACAGTTGCGAGAAACACGGTGCCATACCTCGCATACTGATTGATTTTTTTTCTTCCCACCTCTCCTTCTTTTTTTAATTGTTCAAGCTGAGGTGATATAACAGTTAATAATTGCATTATAATGCTTGCTGATATGTATGGCATTATATTCAATGCAAAAACTGTCATTCTTCCTAAAGCACCGCCTGCAAACATATCAAACATTCCTAAAATTCCTCCAACATTCCTCTCAAAAACCTTTTCGAGAGCTACCGGATCAATTCCAGGTATTGGAATATAAGAACCAATTCTGTAAACAATTAATGCAAGTAGGGTAAAAAGTATCCGTTTTTTTAGATCATCTGCTTTTGCTATTGATCCAAAATTAATTCTTGACGCTAGTTGTTCTGATACTGAGGCCATTATTTAACTTTTCTTCTTTGTTGAAGGTTTTTTAACTTCGTTTTTTTTTTTAATTTTGGGAGCTACTTTTTTCTTTTCTGTCTTTAAATCAATTGATCTTGAAACAACAGGTTGTTTTGTTACTTCTTTTTTTGATGAAGAAGATTTTGTTTTTTGATCGTTTGCCTGAATTTTGTCATTTTTTGATTTAACTTTTTTCTTTTTTTGTTTTACAAACTTTACGACTGCTACTGACCCTCCGACCCTCTCAAATTCTTTTTTTGCAGATCCAGATACCGCGTGAGACTCAACAGTAATTGATTTAGCGAGTTTCTTACCTAATAAGAATTTTATAAATACATTTTTTTTAGAGCTCGAATAATTTACTAAATCGCCAACGGATAGCTTATCATTCTCTTTTACTAATTTTTTTTCAAATAGTAAGTTTATAAAATCAGTTTTTAGAACAACTTTATTAATCCTTTTTCTTGATTTAAAACCATGTTTAGGCATTCTCATATGCAAAGGCATTTGTCCACCTTCAAAACCATTAATTGAGACCCCAGTTCTTGATTTTTGACCTTTCATACCTCTACCAGCTGTTTTACCTTTACCAGAGCCAATACCTCTGCCTACACGTTTCCTTTTTTTTAAGTTTGATTCAACTTTAAGTTCATTAAGTTTCATGAAGCTAGGCCCTCTCTACCTTTACCAAATGTTTAATTTTATCAATCATTCCATTGATTGCAGGACAATCCTCATGTATTTTCTCCCTATTAATTTTATTGAGACCCAGGCTAATAAGAATATCTCTTTGTTTTGAATCTCTTCCAATAGGACTTTTCAACTGTTTTATTTTAATTTTTGACATTATCGTTTCCTATCTGAGAAAATTTTCTTCTTTTGGTAATGTCATTGATTTTTAGACCTCTTCTCATTGCAATAATCTTTGGTGAAGAAGCTGATTTCAGTGCCTCAAAGGTAGCTCTAACCATATTATGTGGGTTAGATGTTCCAACAGATTTTGCTACAATATCTTGTATTCCAAGGGCCTCAAAGACAGCCCTCATTGGTCCGCCAGCAATTACACCTGTGCCTGATGGAGCACTTCTTAAATAAACTATCCCTGAGTCAAATCTTCCTTTAATATCATGATGAAGTGTTCTTCCCTGCCTTAAAGGAATCCTAACCATATTGGCCTTAGCTTCGTCTGTTGCTTTTTTTATAGCCTCAGGCACTTCCTTGGCTTTACCTTTTCCATGACCTACCATTCCATTTCCATCTCCAACAACTACAAGCGCTGCAAAACTGAATCTTCTTCCTCCCTTGACAACTTTTGCAACCCTATTGATGCTTACCAGTTTTTCAACAAATTCTCCCTGCTCATTATTTCTATTATTAGATTCTTGCTGATTTTGTTTGTTATCGGCTGATTTAGATTCGTTATTTTTTTTTTGTTTTAAACTGCTATTGGCCTGTGGAGAAGTTAATTTTTTTCTAACACTCTTATCTTTTGAGGCATTTTTATTTTCAGTTTCTGTCAAGGATTTTTTTTCTTTCTCATCTTTAATTTCTTTCTTACTAATTTTTTCATCCAATGGATCTGTATTTTTGTCTGTTTTATGATCTAATTTTTGAGAAGTAGGGTCAGATTTTAATTGTGTATTTCTTTCAACATCCTTTTGAGGGGTGTTTGCCTCAATCTTGGATTCTGTTTTTTCCATATTGACTTTTTTTTCTACTTTTACATCTTTTATATTTTTTTTTTCTTCACTCATGTCCTATCCTAAAATTTTATACCTTTTGATCTTATTCCCATTGCAAGCTCTTTTATTCTCCCATGATAAAGATAACCACCTCTATCAAAAGCAAAATCTTCTTTAATTTTTTTCTCTAAAATAAGTTCACCTAGTTTTTCTCCAACTTTAAAAGCGAGTTCTTTTGGTTTTATACCCTTTTCTTTAAAAGATTTATCATGTGAAGATGTTGATAAAATTGTTTTTCCTAATTTGTCATCTATAACCTGCACGTATATATGTTTTGATGACCTAAATGCAGATAATCTTAAATTAGCACTTTTCTTGAGTTTTGATCTAACTCTTGTACTTCTTTTTCTAATTAGATTTCTTTTAATAATCATTTCTTTTTACCTTCTTTTCTTTTAATTATCTCATCTTTATACTTGATTCCCTTACCTTTATAAGGTTCAGGTTTTCTAAAAGATCTGATATTAGCAGCAACCTGTCCAACCTTTTGCTTATCAATGCCTGAGATTTTAATTTCTGTCGGTTTAGGAACATCGATTTTCAAATCCTCTGGAACATCAAAGTTAATAGGGTGCGAATATCCAAGAAGTAATTCCAATATTTTTCCTTTTTGAGTTGCTTTATAACCTACACCGTTCAGCTGCAGTTCTTTAACGAACCCTGATGAAACTCCGTCAACTATATTTTTAATTCTAGATCTAACAGTACCCCACATTTTTTGGTGATTTATTGAGTTACTTGATTTATTTACATGAATCATATTTTCCTTTATTTCTACTTTAGCATTAGTTTTAAAGTCAAAGGATAGTTCACCAAGTTTTCCTTTTGCATGAATAATGGTATGCTCTATTCTTACTTCAGTGTTATCTGGGATATTTATAGGGATTCTTCCACTTCTTGACATTATTTCTCTCCTCAAAAAACCTTACACAAAATTTCGCCGCCTACGTTTTCATCCCTTGCCTCACTATCAGACAGAACACCCTTTGAAGTGGACAAGATCGAAATTCCAAGTCCATCAAAATTTCTCTGAAGATCTCCTATTTTAGAATAAACTCTCCTACCAGGAGTTGAAACTCTTGAAATGTCTTTTATCACAGGCTCACCATCAACATATTTTAATTCAATTTGAAAATTATTTTTATGATTTTCTAATTCAATTTTTTTAAATCCTCTTATATAACCTTCTCTGTGTAAAACATCAAGCACATTACCTCTAAACCTTGATGCAGGCATAAGAACTGATTCTTTCTTTCGCAACTGACCATTTCTTATTCTAGTCAACATATCTCCAAGTGGGTCTGATAAACTCATATCTCTAATCCTTTCCTTTTCTACCAGCTTGATTTGGTTATTCCAGGAATTTGACCAACTGAAGCCAATTCTCTGAAAGCAATTCTTGATAATTTGAACTTTCTATATACACCTCTGGATCTGCCGGTAAGTGAACACCTATTTCTAATTCTCACTTTTGAGGCGTTTCTTGGTATTTTAGAAAGTTGAAGTCTTGCCTGAAATTGTTCGTCAGGACTCAATTTTTTATTATTTGCAAGTTTTAAAAGTTTATTTCTTTTTGCTTTGAACTTATTATAAAGTTTTACTCTTTTTTTATTTCTCTCAATTATGCTCATTTTAGACATATAATCTCCTTAGTCTTTGAATGGTAGGTTAAAGCTTTTAAGTAATTCATACGCATGTTCTTTTTTTTTTGTTGTAGTTGTTATTGTAATATCCATCCCTCTAACTTTGTCTATTTTATCGTAATTAATTTCAGGAAATATTATTTGTTCTTTAATACCGATTGAATAATTTCCGAAACCGTCAAAAGATTTTTTAGATAAACCTTTAAAGTCTCTTACTCTTGGAAGTGCAATGACAACCAGCCTATCTAAAAATTCATACATTCTTTTTTTTCTTAAAGTAACTTTACACCCAATACTTAGGCCCTTTCTTAATTTAAAACCAGCTATTGATTTTTTTGCTTTGGTTACAATAGGTTTTTGACCTGTGATGAGAGATAGATCCTGAATTGCATTATTAATAAGCTTTGAATCTGAGACGGCTTCACCGACTCCAATATTTACGACTATTTTTTCCAACTTAGGAACTTCAAAAATATTTTTGAGTCCGAATTTTTCTTTTAATTCGTTTCTAATCTGAGAGTTATATTTTTCTGCTAATCTGGCCATAATAATTTTTAATTTAGTGTTTCACCTGATTTCTTTGAATATCGGATTTTTTTTCCATCTTTAAGAAATTTAAATCCAATTCTTGAGGGTTTGGAAGTCTTCGGATCAACAAGTGATAGTTTACAAATAAATAGAGGCATTTCGATACTTTCAATACCACCTTTTTGAGTTGCAGACTGTTTTGTATGTTTTTTTGCAATATTAATCCCTTCAACTATTGCTTTATCTTCAAGGTTTTTTAACTTTATCACCTTGAGCACTTTACCAGTTTTGCCTTTATCTTTTCCTGATAGAACAAACACGTTATCCCCTTTTTTTATTTTTGCTGCCAT
>MDTG01132024.1_pt1 | contig 13901 bp, 13 predicted proteins | sample 811421 | NCBI WGS metagenome assembly MDTG01 (sample SAMN05326645, study PRJNA326480) | marine metagenome | isolation source: seawater | place: Pacific Ocean: South East | collected 2011 | reverse complement strand
TTAAAATTAGTGCAAATAAAAGGTCATCATCAGGTCTATCAATATTCTGAAGTAAAAAATTTTTTGATCTTGATTTTAAATCATTTAATTTAAAATCAATATTTACGATAGAATTTTCTGAAGTAATTATCAAATATTTATTCTCTTGTTCAACTATATTACAAAGGGTAAAAAACAAATTTTCATTAATTTTCTCTGATACGTTTTCTAAAATAATATTCTGGAAAATTTTCACTTTTTTTAAATCGTTCTCATTAAATAAATTTGCTTCTATTTTAATACCTCCGAATTTTTTTAAAAAAATATGAATAAGATGTGTCTTTCCAGAAAATTTTTCACCACTTATGTTAACAAGATTTTTTTCCCATTTAGGCCATCTATTTAATAAATCAAATACTTGCTTATTACTTTTTGATACATAAAAATCGTCAACTTTAAAATTTTCATCATAATCAAATTTGATAATTTCTTGATTAATATCTTTCATTGTAAAACCCAAGTTTTGTTTTGAGTGTTAAAAATAAAATCTTTATCTTTCATTAATTTTAAAAATAAATTAGGAGTTCCATTAAAAATAATTTGATAGTAGATATGATTATTGTCAAATTTTAAAACAAAATGATCATATATTAAATTTATTTCATTTAATATTTCTTCAAAATTTGAAACTTTTAAATTATCACTACTCTCTAATTTAATTAATATTGGAAGTTTAATTGAAGTATTGATCCTGTTAAAAATCTTCCAATGATCTTCATACGTATTTTTTAATTTATCGATTAAATTTGCAATATCACCATTATCATTAAGGTTAATATTAGAAAATGACAGGTTTTTTAAAACTACTTTGTTCTCAATTGTTATCCTTGATAAAATTCTCACATTGTCATTATTTTTAAATACTAAAGTTACAATTGAGTCATTTAAATTATATTTCTTGGTAATATCTTTAAAATCATATTTTTCAATTTTCTCATAATTTTTTTTTATTAAATTTAAATCCTCTATGTCTTCTGTTGGTAGAAGATAATCAAGAAGATGAGTTTTTTTATTATACTTATTCCAATCAATAAATAATTTATTTTCTGAAAAAGTTGTCAAATTATTGTTATTTTCTTCGATTATAATTGGAAGTAATAAAAATTTTTTTCTATCTGGAACTGATGGGAAAACGTTGTGATTTTCTAAATAATTGAAAATTTTTTTTTTATTAAAAGAAACACCTAAATTTACGTGATAAATCTCATCTACAAACTTTTCCTCTTTGACCGAAAAAGATTCGATCATTCCTTTTATTTCAGCTAATTTTATTTCTTTTATCATTGCTTGGTCTGATGAGATTGTAATAGTTGAGATTAAATTGGAAAAAGCTTTTACAAAACCATCGTCTATAACCTTATTTTTATCAAAATTTATTTCAAATGGCTTTGAAATTTCAATATTATTTACATCAAAAGATTTAGCTACAACTTTATCTGTGGAAAAAAAAAATATATTTAAAGATAGAAAAGCAAAAAAAATATATAAAAAATGTGAATAATTTTTAAATTTAATTATCATACTTTATAATAATGAATAAAAATCTATTAACATACAAAAAAAGTGGAGTAGATATTAAGGCTGCAGATAAGTTCATAAAATTCATTTCTTTAATTTCATCAAAAAAAAAAGGCAAAAAAAAGTTTAATAACATAGGCGGTTTTGGGTCTGTAACAAACATACCAGCTAATTTAAAAAATCCAAAAATTGTAGCGTGCACTGACGGAGTTGGTACTAAAGTAGAAATAGCTAATCTTCTTAAAAAATTTGATACTATCGGTATCGATTTAGTTGCAATGAGTGTAAATGATTTAATAGTCCAAGGTGCAACTCCTCTTTTTTTCTTAGATTATATTTCGATAGACAAAATCAATTTACCAAAACTTAAATCTATTATTAAGGGAATTGTTAAAGGATGTAATTTATCTGGCTGTGATTTAGTTGGTGGTGAAACAGCTGAAATGCCTGGCACGTATGAAAAAAATAAATTTGATATTGCTGGTTTTGCGGTTGGATTAGTGGAAGAAAAAAAAATTTTAAATAAAAATAATATTAAAAAAAATAATCTTATTTTAGCTATTCCTTCAAGTGGCCTCCATTCAAATGGTTACTCATTAATTAGAAATGTTATCAAAAGAAAAAAAATAATTATTAATAAAAATATTTATTTAAAAAGAGAATTATTAAAGCCAACTAAAATTTATGTTAAAGAAGTTTTAAAACTTATAAATAAGAAACTAGTTAATGGTTGTGCAAATATAACTGGTGGAGGAATACCAGAAAACATAAAAAGAGTAATTCCAAATAACCTTTGTGCAGAAATTGATTTAAAAAAAATTAAACCGCTTAAAATTTTTAAATGGTTAAAAAAAAAAAATATAAACGACAGCGAAATGTTAAAAACTTTTAATTGTGGTGTTGGTTTTTGTTTAATAATTAGTCCAAAAAATTTGAAAAAAATTGATAAATATTTTTCTAAAAATTTTAAACCATATGTAATTGGAAAAATATCAAAAAATTCAAGACAAGTAAAATTGAATGGTAAAATTAATTGGTCCTAAAAAAATAAAAACTGCAGTTTTTATTTCTGGCACAGGGAGTAATTTAAAAAATCTAATCAAATTTTCTTTAAAAAAAAATTCACCGATTGAAATAAATTTAATAGTTTCTAATAGTGATGGGGCAAAGGGTCTCAAATATGCAACTTTATATCAGATAAAAAAAAAAATTTACAACTTTAGTAAAAAAAAGATATCTGAAAAAAGAACATTAAAAGATCTTAAATCAAATGATATTAAACTAATATGTCTTGCTGGTTTTATGAAAATTTTATCTAAAGATTTTATTAGAAAATTTAAAGGAAATATTTTGAATATACATCCATCTTTATTGCCTAAATATAAGGGGTTAAACACGCACCAAAGAGTAATAAAAAACAGAGAAAAATACTCAGGTTGTACTGTTCATCTAGTAAACTCAAAACTAGACTCTGGGAAGATAATTCTACAAAAAAAGGTTAAATTATCAAAAAATGAAACTCCTTCATCTCTTGAAAAAAAAATATTAAAACAAGAACATAAATTGTATCCAAGAGCCGTTAGTAAATTATTTGCTAATCTTTAAAGAAAAAATCAATTTCAATTTTTGCATTTTCAACACTATCTGAACCATGTACCGAATTTTTATCAATTGAAATTCCATATTTTTGCCTAATAGTTCCCACTTCTGCGTCTTTAGGATTTGTTGCCCCCATTAACTTTCTATTTTCAACTACAGCATTTTCCTTCTCAAGAACCATTGCAACAATTGGACCAGAGGAAAGATATGAGCATAAATCATTATAAAATGGTTTTGTCTCATGAACTTTATAAAATTTTTCAGCCTCTGATTTTTCAATCTGAATTTTTTTTTCTTTAGTTATATTAAAACCATTTTGTATAAATATTTTTTTTATTTCAATATCTAAGTTTCTTTCTACTGCATCTGGTTTGATAATAGATAAAGTTTTTTCAATATTACTCATAATAATCTTCAATCAACTGATTTAATAATCTTACTCCAAACCCGGTTGCACCCTCAGAATTAAGTGCGCCTCCATATTTAGAAAATGCCATACCTGCAATATCAAGGTGTGCCCATGGAGTTTTATTTAATATAAATCTCTGCAAAAACTGTGCTGCAGTAGTTGAGCCCGCTCCACCTACATAATTTATATTTTGCATATCCGCGTTTTTTGAATTAATTAACTTATCGTAATTTTTATCAAGTGGCATTCTCCAAACTCTTTCTCCAACCTTCTGACCAGCCTCGAATAACTGAGTTGAAAGTTTATCACTATTTGAGAAAAGACCAGCAAACTCCGAGCCTAATGAAACTATAATTGCCCCTGTCAAAGTTGCAAGATCAACAATAAACTCTGGTTTATATTTTTTTTCTGTATAGGTAAGAGCGTCTGCTAAAACTAATCTTCCTTCAGCATCAGTATTTAAAACTTCAATTGTTTTACCGCTGTAAGATTTAACTATATCTCCTGGTCTTTGTGCATTTCCACCTGGCATATTTTCAACTAGACCCACGACTCCGACTGCATTAATTTTTGCTTTTCTCAAAGCAAGACTCTTCATCAATCCAACAACTACAGCAGAACCTGCCATGTCATAAGTCATATCTTCCATAAACTTTGCTGGTTTTAGAGAAATACCCCCAGTATCAAAACAAACACCTTTTCCGACAAATGCTAGAGGTTTCTTTTTTCCTTTAATACCTCTCCATTCTAAAGTTACAAGATATGATCCCCTTATACTACCCTGCCCTACTCCAAGAAGCGCATTCATCCCAAGTTTTTTTAATTTTTTTTTATCAAAAACATTAACTTTTAAACCAAACTTTTTAAGCTGTAGCAATCTTTTTGCATATTCATCTGGATGTAAAATATTACCTGGTTCTGAAACGAGATCTTTGGTTAGATTTGATCCTTCAATTAAAGATTTAAACTTTTTATTTTTATTGAATATAAAAGATTTATTTTTATTTAATATGTCAATATCAAATTTTTTCTCTTTACTTTTAGATTTATATTTATTGAATTCATAAGATTTTAATTGTAGTCCTTGAACGAACTGATCGAAAAAATATTTATTTTTTTTTGCAAAGTTGTTTATATTTTGTTCATAGAAAGTTGTTTGTAAAAATGAATTTGATTTTAAATATGTATAAAACTCAGCACCTATCTTTTCTATTTCAAGTGAAGATTGATCGCTCTTTATTTTAATCAAAATAATTTTTTGAGTAGCTGTAATGTTAAAAGATAAAAACTTTCTAAGATTTAGTCTACTTGAACTTATATAATCATTGATAAAAGTTGAAAATTTATCAACTGGAAGGTTTTTTAAACCAATTATATCAAAATTTGGTTTTGTAAAAAAAACATGATTTTTTATCGATTTTGCATTCAGACTATTTTTAAGGCTTATTTTAATCGACATTTATATATTTATGTACCTTGAATTGTATTTAAATTGTAAACTAATAGTTGAAAATATATAAATTAAATTTAGTAAATTTCAATGAAAAAAATATTGTTTAGAAAATTACTTTTTGATTGTTTAATTTTTTTTCTAATAACTCTTTTTTCCACAGGTATTATCATTTGGGTATTTCAGGCTGTAAATTTCTTAGATATTATTGTTGAAGATGGTCGAAATTATTTGGTTTATCTTAATTTTTCTATATTAAATTTTCCAAAAGTTATAAGTAAATTAGTACCATTTATATTGTTCTTTAGTTTTATTTATATATTAGGGAAATATGAGTTAAATAATGAATTAATAATATTTTGGAATTTTGGCATAAATAAAATTGAACTTATAAATTTTTTTATAAAATTTTCATTTACCATTATGCTGTTACAAATTTTTTTAACAAGTATAGTTGTTCCTAAAAGTCAAGATTTAGCTAGATCATTTTTAAGAACTTCCTCAATTAATTATTTAGAAAATTTTGTTAAACCTAGAATATTTAATGATGCCGTTAAAGGCTTAACAATATATAGTAATTCAAAAGACGAATTTGGAAATTTAAAAGAAATTTATCTTAAAAAAGGCACTGGAGATAACTTTCAAATAACTTTTGCAAAAGAAGGAAGGTTTAAAAAAATAGGGAGTAATCAATTTTTAGAATTAAATTTTGGAGAAACGATTAGTGTTATAAATAATAAAATTACTAATTTTAAATTTAAGAAAACAGATTTCAATTTAAGTAATTTTGATGATAATACAACTACCTACAAAAAGACTCAAGAAGTAGATACACTAGATCTGTTTAAATGCTATCATAATTTAATGAATTTTAAAATTTTGAAAATTGATCAAAATTTTGAGGTTGAGAACTGTAGAACAGATAATATTGATAATATAATTAAAGAATTATATAAACGAATTATAATTCCACTTTATATTCCTGTATTAATACTAATTTCGTTTATGCTAATCTTCAAATCCAAAGAGAATACAAATTATCCAAAATATAGATTTTTTATTTTTTTGATTGGCTTTTGTACAATTATTCTCTCAGAAATGACAATAAGATTTATTAATGAAGATTTTCTTAAAAATATTAAATTTTTTATAATTCCAATTATTTTAGTTATAACTCTTTATTATAATTATTTATTTAGATTCAAAAATACGAAAGCTTTTAAATGAATACATATACTAAATTTCTTATTAGAACTTATTTCTTTTCATTATTAAATGTATTTTTTATTTTTTTTTGTTTAATTTATGTTCTTAACCTTTTAACTGAATTAGAATTTTTTAAACAAACAAATGTTGACTCTTTCTTTCCTCTGTATTTATCATTAATAAATACTCCTATGTTTGTTTTTGAAATGTTTCCATTTATTTTCTTAGTAGCAACACAATTCTTTTTTAATACACTTTTTACTAATGATGAAATAAATATTTTTAAATACTCAGGGCTCAAGAATTCAAAAATTTTTTCAATTATAGCTATCACAACTTTTTTTATTGGAATTTTAATAGTTTCAATTTTCTATAATTTGTCATCAAATCTTAAAAATTTATATCTCGGAATAAAATCGAACTACACTGAAGATAAGAAATACTTAGCTGTTGTAACTAATAATGGTTTATGGATTAAAGATATATATAATGAAAATATACTAATGATAAATGCAAGCTCTTTCAATAATAATGAACTTTTGGATGTATATATATCAGAATTTGATAAGAATTTTAAAATTATTAGAAATATAAAAAGTCAAAAAATTAATATTACTAGCAAAGAATGGGTAATAGAAAATGCTGAAATTTATATTCAAAACAACAGAGAAAAAGTAAAAAGTTTAAAATTTAAAACAAATTTTGATTATGCATTAATACAAAGTTTGTTTTCAAACATGTCTTCTCTTTCATTCCTAGAACTAGTCGAGATGAGAAAGAACTACAAAAAACTTAATTATTCTCTTACTGAGATAGATCTTCAAATTTATAAATTAATCTTTTTTCCTTTCTATTTCATACTGATGTTTATTTTTTCAGCGATAATAATGATGAATACTAAAACTTTTAAAAGTAAAAGTATTAAGGTGATTATTGGGCTTTTTTTTTCAGTAATTATTTATTATATAAACAATTTCTTTTATGTTTTGGGAACATCTGAAAAAATAAATGTTATAACTTCAGTTACTATCCCTTTATTAATTCTTAGTATAATTAATTATATATTTATGAGAAATATAAATGCCAAATAAAATTACATCAATATTTTTAATAATTTTTAGTTTGGTTATTTTTAATGCAAATAGTGATGATCAAATTAATTTTGACGTTTCTGAGATACAAATTTTAGATGAGGGTAACAAAATAATTGGTAAAGATAGAGGAACAATAACTACTAATAGTGGTATCATTATTGATGCAGATGAATTCGAATTTGATAAATTGAAAAATATTCTAAAAGCTAAAGGCAATATCAAAATTAAAGATAAAATAAATAATTATGATTTCAATGCTAATAATATTTTATATGACAAAAATAATGAAAAAATTGAAATTATAGGTAAGTCTGAAGCTTTAATTGACCAAAATTATAAATTTAAAACTGATGATATAATTATATTAAGAGAAGAAATGATTATTAGTTCTGAAATAGGTGCAAAAATTTTAGATATTGCAAATCAAACAAGATATGAAATTGGAAAATTTAGTTATTCATTAAATGAAAAAATTTTAAAAGGTGAAAAGATTTTTATTAACACGAATTATGATCAGCCTTTTAGTGATAAATATTTTTTTGATAGTGCAGTTTTAAATCTTAAAAATAGAAACTATATTGCTAAGAACATAAATATTGATTTAAAAAAAGATATTTTTGGAAATGAAGATAACGATCCTAGATTTAAAGGGCTCTCCTCAACTTTTGAGAATGGGATTACCACAATTAATAAAGGTATATTTACAACTTGTAAAAAAAATGACAAATGTCCTCCATGGTCCATTCAGGCAGATAAAGTTATATATGATGAGGATAAAAAACAGATAATTTATAATAACGCCCTTGTAAAAGTTTATGATTTTCCAGTTTTTTATTTTCCAAAATTTTTTCACCCTGGGCCGACAGTTAAAAGACAATCTGGTTTTTTAGTCCCTTACATTAATACTTCAAATATTTTAGGATCATCTTTGCAAATACCATATTTTTACGCTCCTTCAATAAATAAGGATTTTACTTTCAAACCAACAATATTTGATAAAGATATTTTTATGTTTCAAAATGAATACCGACAACAACAAAAAAATTCATTTTTTATAGCAGATGTAAATATAGTAGATGGTTATGAGTCAAAAAAATCAAATCAGAAAAACACCCTATCCCACTTATTTTCTCAATATCAAAGGGATTTGGATTTCGAAAATTTTATTGAAAGCTCGCTTAATATCTCGGTTCAAAAGGTAAATAATGACACTTATCTTAAGGTTTTTGATTCTAATATTGTTAACACCGATCTTAAACCAGATAACTTTGAAACACTAACTTCAAAAATTGATTTAAACATTGAAAATGAAAAATTTTTTTTAAATAGTGGTTTTACTATCTATGAAAACCTTACTAAACCAAATAGCGATAGATACCAATATGTTTTACCCTACTATGATTTTACTAGAAATTTTTTTGGCGAAAATAAATTTGCATCTTTTAATTTCTTCTCACAGGGAGATAACATTTTAAATGACACGAATAGTCTTAGATCAAGAATGATAAATAATGTAAATATTCAAAGTTATGATTATTTTTCAGAAAAAGGTTTTAAAAATAATTTAAATTACTATTTAAAAAATACAATCTCTGCTGGAAAGAATAATGTTGAGTACGACTCTAGTCCGCATGTAAAATTTATGAATATTTTTGAGTTTGTTTCAAGTTTTCCTCTCATTAAAGAAAGTGAAAAATTTATAAATTATTTAAATCCAAAAATATCCTTTAGAGCTAACCCATCAAGCATGAAGGGTTACAAAAATGAAAGTAGAAAAATTAATAACGAAAACATATTCAATATTGATAGACTAGGCTTAATAGACACACTAGAGTCGGGGCAAAATGTAACTCTAGGATTGGATTATAAAAAAGAAAAAATTGAAAATATCAATAAATATTTTGAATTAAAACTTGGCACTGTCGTAAGAACTAAATCTAACGAAAGCATACCATCTAACAGTACTTTGAATAAAGAGCGTTCAAACTATTTTGGGAAATTAACGAATAACTTTAATGATAACTTAAATTTTAATTATGAATTCTCAGTAAATAATAATCTCAATCAGATTCAATATAATTCATTTAGTACGACATTTAGTAAAAACAATTTTGTGACTACTTTTAATTATATTGAAGAGAATGGTTCAATAGGAAGTTCAAATATTTTAGAAAATAAAACAACTTTCAATTTTGATGAACAAAATTTCTTTTCTTTTACAACAAGGCAAAATAGAGAAATAGATTTGACTGAGTACTATGATTTAATTTACGAGTATAAAAATGATTGTCTGGTAGCAAGTATTAAATATAACAAAACATACTATGAAGATAGGGATCTAGAACCTACCGAAGATTTTATGTTCAATATTAGATTAATTCCTTTAGCAGCTATTGAACAAAAATTTGTAAATTAGAAAATGAATTTTCTTAAAAAATTCCTAATTATCTTATTTCTAATATTTTTAAATATTGAAAATTCTTATACTTTTGAAAATAAAATATTATTCAAAGTCGAAAATGAAATTATAACTACGATAGATATTTATGAGGAGATTAAATTTTTAAAAAAATTTAATCCAGAAATAAATAGTTTAAATGAGACAGATCTATTCGAAATATCAAAAAATTCTATTTTAAAAGACAGGATTAAAAAAATTGAAATTATGAATTTTGTAAACGAATTAAAAGTAGATGATAAATTTTTATTAAAATTAATCAAAAGTAGATATTCAAAAATAAGTTTTAATACATTAGAAGATTTCGAAAACTATCTTAAACAAAATAATTTAGATACTGAAATAATAAGAGAAAAATTTACTATTGAGTTAATGTGGAATGATTTAATTTATCAAAAGTTTTATAAAAAAATTATAATAAATAAGGAGCAGATTAAAAAAGACATAATAAATAGTCCACATAAGGAAAAACAAAAAGAGCTTTTGCTTTCTGAAATAGTTTTTACCAGAAGTAATAAAGTAGATTTTAAAAATAAATATGAAAAAATTTTATTAGATATTGATAAAATCGGGTTTAAGAAAGCGGCCTTGATACATAGTGAATCCAGTACTGCCTCTAGCGGTGGTCTTATTGGATGGGTTAAGGTAAATAATTTAAACAAAACAATTAAAAAAATTATTTCTAAGTTAGAACCGGGGCAATTTTCGGAGCCCATCAGAACATCCTCGGGTTTTATAATTATAAAAATTGAGGAAGAAAAAGAGTATGTATCAAAATTAAATTTAGAGGATAAAGTTGAGGAGGTTGTGATATTTAAAACAAACGAACAACTTGATCAATTTTCAAATATGTACTTTAACAAATTAAAAAAAGATCTAACAATATATGATTTATAAACCTATAATTGTTGTCGCTGGTGAACCTAATAGTATTTTTTCTGAAATTTTTTTTAAATCATTAGGAATTAAAAAATTTAAAAGCCCAATAATTTTAATTGCATCTTATAATTTAATAAAACTTCAAATGAAAAAATTAAATATAAAAAAAAAGGTTAGATTAATAAAAATTTTAGATTTGAAAGATAAAAGTTTAAATAATGAAAAAATAAATTTAATTGACGTAACTTTTCATCAAAAAAAAGCATTCGATAAGATTTCAAATAAATCTAATAATTACATAAAAAAATCGTTTGATATTGCGCTCAAGATTTTAAATAAAAAAATATCTAATAAATTTATAAATGGTCCTATTTCGAAAAAATTTTTTTTAAAAAAAAAATATTTAGGCATCACAGAATATTTAGCATTTAAAACAAAAACTAAAAATTTTGCTATGTTGATTTATAATAAAAAACTATCTGTATGTCCTATAACCACCCATTTACCTATAAAAAAAGTTTCTAAAAAAATTAACAAAAATATAATTAAAGAAAAAATTAAATTGATAGATATTTTCTTTAAAAAATATTTAAAAAAGAGAGCAAAAATAGCAATTACAGGTTTAAATCCTCATTGTGAAAGTGTTGATGTTTTTAATGAAGATGAAAAAATTATTAAACCTGCAATAAAAACTCTAAATAAATCAAATTATAAAATATCTGGACCATATGCAGCTGATACAATTTTTTTAAAAAACAACCGAAAAAAATATAATGTAATTATTGGTATGTATCATGATCAGGTGTTAACACCTATTAAAACTTTATTTGAGTATGATGCAATTAATATTACTTTAGGGCTTCCGTTCTTGAGAATTTCTCCTGATCATGGTCCGAATGAAAAAATGATAGGAAAGAATAAATCTAATTCTTTAAGTTTAGTTTTAGCGCTTAAATTTTTAGATTTTAAAAAGTGATCAAACCAAAAAAAAGTTTAGGTCAAAATTTTTTGATTGATCAAAATATTTTAAAAAAAATTGTTTCCTTAATTAGTATCAAAGATAAGAATATACTAGAAATCGGTCCAGGAACAGGAAACCTGACTTCTTATATTCTAAAAAATAATCCTAAAAAACTTCTAGTAGTTGAAAAAGATAAATTCTTAGTAAATCATTTAAAAAAAAAATTTGAGAACAAAATAATAATAATAAATAATGATATTCTCAAAATTAATGAAAAAAAACTATATAATGAAAAGTTAATTGTTTTTGGAAATTTACCCTATAATATTTCAACTGAGATATTAGCTAAATGGATTATAAATCTTGATAAAAAAAATTTTTGGTTTGACTCTCTTATACTAATGTTTCAAAAAGAAGTAGCAAATAGAATTTTATCCGAATTTAATTCATCAAACTATGGAAGATTAACAATTCTAGCTAATTGGAAATTAGAAATTGATAAAATCTGTGACATTAAACCCGGTAGTTTTTTTCCCAAACCCAAAGTCGATAGTTCATTATTATTGTTTAAACCCAAAAAAAATTTTTATCAATTCAAAAACTCAAAAAACTTAGAAAAAGTCACAAGAATTTTTTTTAATCAAAGAAGAAAAAAAATAAAAAAACCTTTTAACATATTGTTTAAGGAGAATGTTAATATCCTAGATAACTTTAATATAGATCTAAATTTAAGACCTCATAATTTGAGTCGAGAAATTTATTATAAATTGACTGAAGAATATGAAAAACTATGATGTCAATTTTTCTATATGGTTTCTAATAAAATCCTTGTCATAGTCTTTTGAACCATCATTCATTTCAGCCTGTATCAAATTGTAAATTTTTTTATAACAATCATCTAAATTATTGTTAATCACAACATAATCATAATTTATCCAATGTAATACATCATGTTCAAATTGTTTCATTCTCTCATCAGCAATTAATTTATCTTTCATATCTCTATTAGATAATCTCTTTAATAATACTTCTTTACTTGGAGGCAATATAAAAAAAGTTATCAACTTATAATCTAACTTTTTGTTTTTAATTTGATCAGCACCCTGCCAATCAATATCAAAAAGTATATTTTTTCCATTATCTAAACTATTAATGACTGGTGTTCTTGTTGAGCCATAAAAATTATTAAAGACTTTAGCGTACTCTAAAAATTCTTGATTTTTAATCAATCTCTTAAACTCATTCTCATTGACAAAGAAATAATCCTTATTAGGAATTTCATTAGGTCTTGGTTTTCTTGTCGTGTGTGAAATGGAAATTTCAAAATTATCTAGTTTAGATAATAAATTTACTAAAGTGGTCTTTCCTGCTCCAGACGGAGAGGATAAAATTATCATTACCCCGTCGTTGTCTATGGGCATTTAAAATCTAATTTGCTTTTCCTTCAATAAATTTAACAGCATCACCCACTGTTAAAATTTTTTCAGCTTCGCTATCAGAGATCTCCGAGCCAAACTCTTCCTCGAAAGCCATAACTAATTCGACTGTATCTAAACTATCAGCTCCTAAGTCGTCTATAAAACTCGACTCCTCTGTTACCTTAGCTTCATCTATACCTAGGTGATCGGCAACAATTTTTTTTACTTTGCTTGAAACATCTTCTGACATATTGATCCTTTGTTATTTAAATTCTTATTAGTTTAAAAACTTGGTTTGTCAACCCATATACATGCCCCCATTAACATGGATTGTTTCACCATTAATATAGTTTGATTGATCTGAGGCTAAAAAAAGAACAGCATTAGCAATATCCTCAGGTTCTCCTAATCTCGCAGAAGGTATTTTGGATATAACTAATTCTTTAAATTTCTCATCTAACTTATCTGTCATAGCTGTTTTTATAAAACCTGGTGAAATACAATTAATATTTATATTCTTTTTTGCATACTCAAGTGCCAAACTTTTTGACATAGCAACTATACCCGCTTTTGATGCTGTATAATTTGCTTGGCCTAAATTTCCAGTATGACCAACAACAGAAGTGATATTTATAATTTTTCCTGATTTGCTTTTGAGCATTTTTTTTATTGCAAACTTACTTAATAGGAAAGTAGATGTTAAATTTATATCAATTACTTTTTTCCACTCAACCAAGCTCATACGAATTGCTAAATTATCCTGGGTCAATCCTGCATTATTAACAATACAATCTAGTTTACCTCCAAGTTGTGTTGTAGCATTTTCAATAAATTCCTCAATTTTTTCACTTTGAGAAATATCAAAAGTTA
>MDTG01423059.1_pt1 | contig 13902 bp, 15 predicted proteins | sample 811421 | NCBI WGS metagenome assembly MDTG01 (sample SAMN05326645, study PRJNA326480) | marine metagenome | isolation source: seawater | place: Pacific Ocean: South East | collected 2011 | reverse complement strand
TTTTTGAGCCAATTTTCCAGCCAAATTATTGAGACTATATCTAGGTGATTCGTTGGTTCATCTAGTAATATAATATCAGGGTTTTGAAGCAGAATTTTTGCTAATTCTATTCTCATTCTCCATCCTCCACTAAAATTCGCAGTGGGCTTATTAAAATCTTCATTTTTAAAACCCAAGCCTAATAAAATTTTATTTATTTTTACTCCTACATCATACCCCCCCTCCATCCTAAGTTTCTCTTCCAATACAGTTAAATTATTAATTAAATCTAAATACGATGCGCTTTCATAATCCGTTCTTTCTAATAGCTGTTTGTTTATGCTTTTTAGTTCGGATTTATATAATTGTATATTGCTAAAAACCCTGTTCATTTCTTCAATTAGGGTGTATTCATCTTTAAAATCAATATCCTGTTCTAAGTACCCTACAACCAATTCCTTCATTATAGAAACCTTACCTTGATTAGGAGTTATTTGATTTGTTAATAGTTTTAATAAAGTTGATTTTCCTGACCCATTTTTACCTACCAAGCCTATCTTATCTCCTTTATTTATCATAAAAGAAATACCATCAAAAATGGTTTGTGCACCAAAATATAAACTTAAATTATCAACTGAAATCATATTAACTTAAAACATCTATGTAACCCCTGTTATAATAATCCCCATCCATATACTTAAATTTATGATAATCTAACACTTGCTTAACTAAGTTCTTCATCTTAAAAGAATTTCCTGTAATTATTTTTAATGGACAACAATCTTGATTCTCTAAAACAAAATCCTCCACAATTTTAGATACATCAGAATGCTTAACACCATGTAAATCTAGTGGCTCTATAAAAAAAACTTTTTTAACTGTCCTTTTTGTCATTTTTATACAATAAAATAATGTAAAGATATAATAAGATAAGGTAATTTAAATCATAATATATTATATTACGTTAATATGTATTATTAATATAACTTATTACTTATGTTTAATCTCGAAAGCTTTCAAGCTACTATTAACCAATTAATTAATAGCTCTTTATGGACTAGAATTTTTAGCTGGAAACACATAATCAAGTCTATTGTCGAATTAGGTTCTTCTCTGGAATTTATATTTCAAGAAAATAAAAATCTTAGCGAACAAATAACCATATTAGAACAAAAAGAACGACAAAACACAATTGACTTATCAGCAAATCAAAAAGACCATGAACGCTTAAAACAAGAAAATCTAATTCTTAAAAATAGAATTGAAGACCTACTTCCACTAAAATTAGACAATCAAAAAATTACGGCAGAACTTAATGATTTAAAACAAAGGCAACACTCACAGAACATGAAGGTTGAACAACAAATTCTTAAATATGAAGAATTTGAAAAACATGCAAGAGAACGAGAACAAAAAAAAGAAGAAATTGCGCAAGAAAAAATTGCTGAAAGACAAGATTCCTTAAAAAGGACATGGCAAGATCATGAAGAAAATGTAAATCAATCTATTCGATTAATCTGCCAAGAAGAATCAATTACATTCATTGAAGAATGGCCCCATGATAAAAAACCTGACAATGTGATTAAGATATGTAGCGAATACATTGTATTTGATGCAAAAAGTCCTAGTAAAAATCAGGAACTGAGTAATTTCCCAAACTACATTAAAGATCAAGTAGGTAAACTATCAAAGTATGCAAACCATAAAGATGTAAAAAAACACTTATTTCTAGTAGTGCCTGAAAATACCATTCATGCATTAAAAGCCCTCACATATAATGACTCTAATTATTGTGTACATATTATATCACCTCTGTCTCTAAAAATCACCATGTGGTCATTAAAACAAATAGAATTATATGAATTTGCTGACAAACTATCTCCTGAAGACAGAGACAACCTGGCAAGAGTATTTGCTGGATCACAAAGCTATATTAAACGTAGTATTCAAATCCATAATGACTTGAATGAAAAAGGATTAGATTTAATTGCCCAAAATATGCAACTAATTTCAAAAGACAGCCTCAAAGTTATCAGAGAAAATGCACTGGAATTTGAAAAGGGAGATATAATTAATGTAAGTAAACAAAATAGAGGTAAAATAATTGATCTTGAACAAGAAGAAAGCAGACAAAAAGAAATTAAATTTAAAGCCACTAATCGTACTGTTATTAAAACCTCTAATTCATTGAAGGGTATGAAAGAATAAATTACATCCTAACAATTTAAATGAAAAACAATACAATTGATTATATATCAATACTATGTTTTTTTATATTTATAAAAAAATGAACAGACTATTATTTTTCTTAATTATTATTATTCCATACTTGTCTTCGTCACAAGCAAGAATTCGGCTATCTGGCTTCTCCACATATGATGCGTGGACACATATGGACCCTTTTTATATCGACGAACCCTCTTATGATGTAGATAATTTTAGGCCTGTCGAATACGAAGAGCGGCTAACAGAATTTAAGTTGTCATTAGATGGTAAATTAATGGACTATGGTCCGGGAGGTTTTGGCGCAAAAATCAATTTTAAAAGAGGATGGGCTAACAGAAAACACATTAAAGATGGTGATGATTACTTTATATATAGTTTTCCAATGACCCCATACCAAACAAGACGTAAATATATTAACTACGGAGTTGAGCTTTACTATGGTTTTTTTGCATCAAATATAAAGCCTTATGTGGGACTTGGTGGAGAATTTAAAATTGAACAAACTACAAGTAGCTTTATTTATATTGATAACCAAACCAATGCAAACCTAAACCCCATATCAGCCATTCCAGTAGATGAACACATTGAAAGAAGATTTGGATATTATGCTGTTTTAGGCCTAGATTATATTGTGGGAAGATACCTATATGTAGTTCCACATATCAAAATGTATTTCAATGAGGTGGAAATTGATGAAAAACATTTAGTGCGAGACAGAACAAGTAACTCGCAACTTAGGCCCGGAATTGAAATTGGATTTATTTTTTAAAACATGAAGTATTTATATATTATCTTTTGCTTTTTGCCTTTTTTAGGCCTACCTCAATCAGGAATAAGTATATCTGGCTCAAGTCAATTTTACAACAGTCAAACACTGATACTAGGTAATAATAATGCGTTCTATACATCGCCTATTACTGCACGAAATAATCAAATGACATTATCTGTTTTTAGGGGTAAAAAATACAAAATTGGAACTTTAGCTATAAAAGGCTCTTTATCATATAACGTTAATATAATTAATTACTCTGATGAGTCAGAATTTACTAATCATGAAATTATAAATAGAAACATAATTCCAGCTTTAGAACTCTGGTATATCTTTGTAGAGAAGCAATCTACATTTATTTATAGTAGCATTGGTACATATGGCACACTTGAAGAGTTAAATTTATTTATAAATGAATCGAAACAAAATGAGTTTCAATATAATAGTATTGTACCATTTATACGTTTAGGTATGCAAGTGAATTATGGTAAATTGTACATTAACCCCTTTCTAAGTTTTGACTTAGAGGATATTAGATTTGAAAACTGGAACGAACTTGTTGAAGCAGACCTAAACAATGCTTTAAAAAACTATACTATAAGATCTGGGATTGAGTTTGGTATAATGTTTTAATCTTCATTATATTCTAAAGCATTCGGGGGAGTATAGTAATCTAAATTAGTTATAATCGGACCACTGGACAATAATATTAAATCAACATATATATCACGACCATTATCACCAGTAGTTAAAATTGAACCTGATTGACCTTGTTCAATTTCTAAATTTAATACCCCTAATTCCCCAACTTTAGGATGCTGATCCCCGAAATGATCAATATATGTAAAAGGATAGCTTCCTGGATTTGTTTTATAGAAAACATCATAATCTGAATCCTGAAAGTTTGCAGGAAGGTCTGGATTGTCAATAACGAATTCTAAAGGAGTCAGAACTGCCCGAATTCTCAAATATACATCACCATCAACACCATCCTTACCACAACCAAAAAGAAATACTATTGACAAAAAACTGAAAATGATTTTATTTATATAATTCATAACAAGGCCAATTTAATATATTTTTTATAATTAAACTATATGAACATTATTACTTTGTAAAATTGAACCAAAGCCTCCATATATATTTTTCACATTATCGTACCCATTTTTTTTACATATTGAGCATGCTACCATAGAACGATACCCTCCAGCACAATAAATTAAATAGTTCTTATTTTTATTAAGTTCATCTAATCTATTATTTAATTCTTCTAGAGGAATATGAATGGCATTTTCAATATGACCGTTTTTAAATTCGTCTAATCGTCTTACATCTAGTATAGAGACCCCTAAATCTAATTCTCTATTTATATTGCCTGCACTTATTGAGTGTATTTGTGTGGTTAATTTATCAGGTGGCAAAGAATTTATTTCCGCATATCCTAAAACGTTATGATAACCTATTCTAGTAAGTCTAGATATCACTTCATTGTGCTCTCCTTGATTACAAATAATAATAACACTAGCATTTGGGTCAATTAATGTGCCCACCCAGGGAGCAAACATACCTGCCTTGCCAATATTAATTGAATTTTCATAGAAATGTTTTTCAAATTCACTAGGCATTCTTACATCTAATAAAATAGCACCATTAATTACATGTTTATCAATATCAATATAAGAAAGAGGATTTAAACTTTTATTGATAATACTGGCAGCAGAACTGTAACCATTTCGATTTAAATCAACATCATGAGAAAAATAACCTGGAGGCTGCTTTATACCATCCAAAACCTTGTCTACAAACTCTAACATAGACATTGGTTGTAATGCATAGTTTTCTTTTTTTTGTTGACCAATTGTTGAGTGTTTTTCATCGCTAATATTTTTCCCACAAGCTGATCCTGCACCATGTGCAGGAAATACTTTAACATCATTAGGTAGTTTCATTAACACATTATGTAAGGAATTATATAAATGTTCAGCTAGATCATTTTGACTTAATTCATCAGAAACAGCTAAATCTGGCCTTCCAACCTCACCAATAAATAATGTGTCACCAGTAAAAACTGCTTCTTCTTCTCCACGCGCATTAAATAACAAGTAACAGGAAGATTCGGGTGTATGTCCGGGAGTGTGCAATACCTTTAACTTTAAATCTCCTATTTGAAAAAATTGACCATCTTGTGCATTAATCACTTCGTAATTAGTAATTGCATTTGGACCAAACACAATCTTTGCCCCTGTCAATCTAGATAATTCTAAATGACCTGATACAAAATCAGCATGGAAGTGAGTTTCAAAAATATATTTAATCCTTGTATTTCGCTGTCTTGCTAAATCTATATAAGGTTTTGTGTCCCTAATAGGATCAATAATTATGGCCTCTCCGTTTGAATCAATGTAATAAGAAGCCTCCGCTAAACAAGAAGTATAAATTTGTTTTACCCACATACATTTAAATCAACTCAATGCATACAATTAACATAGATAGTAGCAAAAGACACACTGAAAATATTTTTTTTACAACATGTAACTGTATTTTATTTAATAAATAAATACCAATCATTAGTCCTAGTAAAGATACACTAATTAATATTATTAGAAATGAAAAATCAAATGTGTAATTCAAAATAAATAATTCGACAATAATAGCAGTAAGGGTGTTTAGCATAATTATAAATAATGCACTAGATGCAGATGCTCGCATATCCATTTTACCAAAGATCATTAAAGCAGGAACCATTAAAAATCCGCCACCTATTCCTAAAAGACCTGTGATTGTGCCAACAAACGCACCAATTAAACATAGCGCTAATTTACTATTAAATTTAATGTTGATTTGATGAGCCTTAATCATTGAAATAGATGAAATAATTAAAATTAACACAAACAATAACATTAGTAAAAACTGTTTAGAAAAAATTACACCAAAACATTCAATTGAAATAGGAATTTTAGGAAACAAACACAACCTTGTGATCAGTGTCAATACTAATGCAGGAACACCACAATAAAGACTCTTTCTTACATATAAATTGTTTTGCGTGAAGTGTTTTACTGTACCTGTCAGGGAACTGACTAAAACAATTACTAAAGAATAATTAGTTGCATCGTATATGGGCATATTAAATAAATAAATTAATGCAGGTATAATTAAAACTGACCCACCCGATCCAAATAAACCAAAAAAAACACCAGATAATAATAAAATAAAATATCCCAAAACAATAATAAAATTAATCTTATATATTGAATTATTTAAAATTTAAATTGAAAATAATACAATTGTTAAATAATAAAATACTACAATTGTAATTGTACAATTTTTTAAAAAAAATATATGAAACAAAACATACTAGTTTATTCCACATTATTACTAATTACTTTATTTTACTATGGATGCGCTCAAAATAACCACTCAAAAAATAATATATTACAACCCAAAAACATCATCTTAATGATTGGAGATGGCATGGGTTTATCACAAATCACAGCTGCTATGTATAGCAAAGGAAATGGTCTAAACCTAGAAGAGGCCAAGTATATTGGGCTAATCAAAACAAATAGTGCATCATCAATTATTACTGATTCTGCTGCTGGTGCAACAGCATTTTCAACAGGTGAAAAAACATATAATGGTGCGATTAATATGAATATAGATACTCTGCCAATAAATCCTATTACATTTAATCTGCATGAAAACAATATTAAAACTGGTATAGTTACATCATCCAGCGTTACTCATGCGACTCCTGCATGTTTTTACGGGAACATGAAAAACCGATACGATAACAAAGAACTTTTGGCTCAGCAATTTATTTCTTCTAATGTTAATGTATTAATTGGGGGAGGTAAAAAATATTTTAATAATAGATCTGATAGAATAAATCTAATAGATACTTTAAAACAACTAAATTATACAATAATTGATTCAATTAATGCCCCTATACCAAGTGGCACAGAAAAGCTAATTAATTTTTGTGCATATAATGAGCCACCATCCATGAGAGAAGGACGTGGGGAATTTCTCGCTCAAGCCTCCATGAAGGCAATCCAAGTGTTAGATGAAAATAATTCACATGGCTTCTTCTTAATGATTGAGGGTGCGCAGATTGACTGGGGGGGGCATGACAAAGACTCTGAATATATTATTTCAGAAACTATTGATTTTGATAATACAATAAAACATGTTTTAGAATTTGCAAAAAAAGATCGAGAAACACTAGTGCTAATAACAGCAGACCATGAAACTGGTGGATACGGAATTATTGATGGAAATATATTAAACAAATCAATCGAAGCCGATTTTTTATCTGATGATCATACCGCCACAATGGTACCAATATTTGCATTTGGACCAGGGGCAAAGGATTATATTGGCATATATCATAATAATGAGATATACAAAAAAATGTTAAATAGTTTTCAAATAAATAAGCCATGAATTCTTGCATTATTAACATTTCACTGTGCAAAAGTAGTATTCAAAAACCAAACAGAACATAATATTTATATGTAATTATGCAACATCAAATGAATATATGGGGGTATATTTATTCTGAACTGTATAAAATCAACTAATTATCTACTAATTAGTTTTACACAGCAAAAAAAGCCTAGTTTCATCTAGGCTTTTTTTGATATCACTCAAAAAATTAATTAAACCATTTTTTTAGGGTCAACAAGTTGATCAAATTCTTCAGATGTCAAAAATCCTAATCTAATCGACTCGGTCTTTAGTGTAGTGCCATTTTTATAGGCTTCTTTAGCAATTTTTGCTGCATTATCATAACCGATATGGGAATTTAATGCAGTTACTAACATTAATGAATTATTTAAGTTTGTTTCCATCTTTTCCATATTAGGTTTTATGCCATTGACACAATGTTCTGTAAAAGAAACACAAGCATCTGCTAAAATTTGAGCGGAAAAAAGAAAATTATATATTATCACCGGTTTAAATACATTTAATTGAAAATGTCCCTGTGAACAAGCAAAAGAGATAGCACTATCATTGCCAAAGATTTGTGCGCAAACCATGGTCAGGGCTTCACATTGCGTAGGATTTACTTTTCCGGGCATAATTGAAGATCCGGGTTCATTGACAGGAAGTGTTATTTCGCCAATACCGCATCTAGGCCCTGATGCTAAAAAACGAATGTCATTTGCTATCTTAAATAAAGCCATCGCAATTTGTTTTAATGCACCATGAGATTCTAAAAAAGCATCATGAGCCGCAATACCCTCAAATTTATTTTCTGACACAGAAAATGACAAACTCGAAAATTCATTTATTTTATCAACAACCAGTAAATCAAATCCTTCCGGAGTATTTATTCCTGTCCCCACAGCAGTACCTCCAATTGGGAGTTTTGAAAGGTGGGTAAGGGAATTTTTAAGGGCAGTTATGCCGTGTTCAAGCTGAGAGACATATGTGGCAAATTCCTGTCCTAATGTTAAAGGAGTTGCATCCATTAAATGTGTTCTACCTATCTTAACAAGATTAGCAAATTCTATACTTTTTCGTGATAAAGCTAATTTTAATTTTTCTAAAGCAGGTAATGTAAGCGTTATAATACTTTTGTAAGCGGCAATATGCATAGCAGTAGGGAACGTATCATTTGATGATTGTGATTTGTTTATATCATCATTAGGATGAATTGAAATCCCACTATTATTTTTTACTAAATTGGATATTACCTCATTAACATTCATGTTGGTTTGAGTTCCTGATCCTGTTTGCCAAATTACTAAAGGAAAATGATCATTAAATTCGCCAGACAAAATCTGATCACACGCCCATTCAATTAATTCTTGTTTTTCTTTTGACAAATCAGACAAAACATTATTAGCATGTGCAGCTGATTTTTTTAAAATTGCATAAGAATGTATAATTTCTATAGGCATACTAGCAGAACTACCTATCTTAAAGTTTTTAATTGACCTTTGTGTTTGAGCACCCCAAAACTTGTCTGTAGGAACTAATACCCTCCCTATACTATCAAACTCTTCTCTCATATATTAAATTTTGCAATTCAGTAAATCTAACACTTTTACTGCGGGACGGCCTATTATTGCTTGATTATTTTTAACAATTATTGGTCTTTGCATTAATGTTGGATGTTTTAATAATAAATCAACACATTGATTTTCCGATAATTCTTTGTCTGCATATAAATCTTTATAAATCTTATCTTTTGTTCTAATTAAATCGTGCGCAGAAACACCTAATAATTTAATTATTTTTTTTAAATCACGCTTGGTAATAGGGTTTTTTAAATAATCTATTACAGTAAAAGACTGTTTGTGTTCATTTAATATTCCTAATGAATCTCTGCAGGTTCTACATCTTGGATTATAATATACTTTCATAATAATTATATTTTTTTATTTTTTATGGCCAAACATCATTAAGTATTCTCTTATAAAAAGTTCTAAATCACCATCTAAAACTTTTTGAACATTTGTTGTCTCCAAATTAGTCCGCAAATCCTTTATTAATTTATACGGATGCAATACATAATTTCTAATTTGAGACCCCCATTCTATTTTTTTTTTGTCATTTTCTTTTTTAAGCTTCTCTTCTTCTCTTTTTTGTAATTCAATTTGATACAATTGAGACTTCAATAATACTAAGGCCTTCTTTTTATTGTCTAGCTGTGAAGCAGACTCTGAGTTCTCAATTATTATGCCTGATGGTGCATGTCTTAATCTAACTGCAGTTTCAATTTTATTAACAGCTTGACCACCAGGTCCTCCTGACCTAAATGTTTCCCAAGTAAGATCAGATGGATTTATTTCAATCTCTATAGCGTCATCTATTAAAGGATAAACAAAAACAGAAGCAAATGAAGTGTGCCGTTTGGAGTTTGAATCAAACGGCGATATTCTAACCAATCGATGTACACCCGTTTCTCCTTTGAGATATCCATATGCAAATTCACCCTGTAATTCCAATGTGACAGATTTAATACCAGCTGTTTCGCCGTCATTAAAATTTAATTCTTTAATTTTAAAGTTCTGTTTACCAGCCCACATAATGTACATTCTCATTAACATGGATGCCCAATCTTGACTTTCAGTACCTCCTGCACCAGGATTAATTGTTAAAATTGCTGACATATTATCTTCCGGAGCACTCAGCATATTTTTAAATTCAATATCCTCAATAAGTCCTTTTGTCTCATTATATGCTATATTAAAATCACACTCAGACATCTCATTTTCTAAATAAAATTCATAAAATGTTTTTAAATCTTCAAAACTATTTTTTACTGTCTTATATTGTTTGACCCACTTATCTTGCTGTTTAATATTTTTAATAATCAACTCTGCAGATTTAGAATCATTCCAAAAATCAGTCTTTTGTGTTTTTATCTCTTCATTTTTTATAAATTCTTCTTTGTCTTGTATGCCCAAATTAATATATAATGAATTTAATCTTTTTTCAAAATCATTAATTTGATCAATTGTCACCATTATTATAATATAACTAATTTATTTTTGTGTTCAATATATAAAAAACTAATTTAGTTTTATAAAACATAAAAGATAAAATTTTGATATCTATAATCTTTAAGAACCCTCCAATTTTTATCATTTTATTAACCAATCTAATTTCAGGAATTGCACAGGGCCTTACGGTTATAATAATTCCCTGGTATTTCACTGACACATTAAATACTAGCTCTACATTCTCATTGTTTTATGGTATTTTAACTTTTATTGGACTCTTTTGGGGGCTCTATGCGGGAGTCATTATTGACAATTTTAATAGAAAAAATATTCTTTTAATGATTAATCTGATTTCATCTATTATATTTGGATTTATAGCATTAGCTATTTCACATTTTAGTGCTGAAATAAAATACTGCGCTTTATTAGCGTTTGGTTGTTGTAGCCTTTACTACACAATATTTTTTCCCAATCTATATGCACTGGTTCAAGAGATCATAAATAAAAAGCATTATATAAAAATAAATTCTATACTGGAAATTCAACTACAAATCACTAGCATTATTGCTGCTATTACTTGTGCTGTACTAATGTCGAATTTACAAATTAACAATGTGTTGGGTGTCGAAATAGATTTAAAAATAGAAAAATGGGAGTTGAGTTCTATTTTTCTTATAAATTCTATTATGTATTTAGTTAGTACTTTTCTAGTATTTTTTCTTAATTACAAGAAACCGAAAATTAAAAAATTTAATATTTTTAATACCCTATCTGACATAAAAAAGGGGGGTGTTTATTTAAAAAACCACCCCGATATTACAGTTTATGGTATATGTTCCCAAATTATTTTTGCATTTTTAATAGTTGAGCTATTTGCCCTACTGCCTACGTTTGTTAAGTCTTGTCTAAATGGATCGATTATTATGTTTTCTTTAGCAGATTTAACCTACGCAATAGGAGCTATAATTTCTGGCTTGATATTATCTAAAGTAATTAAACAGGTAAATACTATTCTGGCTACATTGATTTTTATTTTAATTACTGGATATTCTTTTTGGATGATGATTGCGTTTCACAATGTATTTATTTTTTTCATTAGTACATTAATTATTGGAATGACTAATGCAGGAACTCGAATCATTAGAATGACCTATTTACTAAATAAGGTGCCGAATAATATTATTGGACGTATAAACACAATTTTTAACGGCATTAACACGATAATAAGATCAATACTTATTATGATTTTTGCTATACCATGGTTTACATATAACCAAAATGTAATTACCGGCTATAGAATAGGAGTATTGATATTGATTGTTTTCATTGTTCCACTTATTTGGCAATATAATCAAAAGAAAGTTTGATTTAGGTGGCTAATTTATCGCTTTCCTCTAACACTATATTATAATCAAGCAATGAAAAACTATGGTCCTCTCTTAATGTTAATCCCCCTCCCATTTTAACAAATATCCACTTAAGTGGCATCCAAGACAATTCCTTCTTTAAATAAGATATTACGAATGGATGAGCATTAAGAGTAACATTACGAATAGTGTTGTTAGTGTATAAGGCCTCAATTTTTTCTTTAATCTGATCAACCAACACAATAGGAGCTTCTATTTCTCCAGAACCATTACAAGAGGGACACGCTTCACGTGTTTTAATTGATATTTCAGGCCTAACACGTTGACGAGTAATTTCAATAAGACCAAACCTGCTAGGGGGTAAAATTTTATGTTTAGCTCTATCTTCTTTCATGCTCTCCTTCAATACCTCTGTAACTCTCTTCCTATTCTCAGCCAAATTCATATCTATAAAATCAACAACAATAATACCACCCATATCTCGTAGACGCAGCTGTCTTGCAACTTCTACTGCTGCTTGAAGGTTTACTTCTAGGGCATTTTCTTCTTGTGAATCATGTTTATTTGTCCTATTACCACTATTTACATCAATAACATGCATAGCTTCAGTGTGTTCAATCACTAAATAAGAACCCTTCTTCATAGAAACAGATTTGCCAAAAGAAGATTTAATTTGACGATCTATATTATAGATTTCAAAAAGTGACTTTTTTGCACTATGTAGGGATAATATATTAGATTGTTCAGGAACAAATTTTTCAAGATATAATCTTACTTCTTCATACACTGATTTATTATCAACAGCAATTTTAGTGAAAGACTCGTTTAAAATATCTCTTAATAAAGATAGTACCTTACTTCTTTCGACAGAAATACGCTTAGGAGCCTGAGCTCCCTTTAATTTTTTATAGACCTCAATCCACCTCCTAATCAAATTTTTTAGGTCTGTGTCTAAATCTACAACTTTTTTATTCTGTGCTACTGTCCTAATAATTACACCAAATCCCTTCGGTATAATACTTTTAATCAACCTGGCAAGCCTCTTTTTCTCTTTATCATCTCTTATTTTTTGAGATATTGACAGTCTATTAGAAAACGGAACCAACACTAAATAGCGGCCAGCTAATGAAATTTCCGAAACCACCCTTGCACCTTTTGTTGAGATAGGTTCTTTAGATACTTGAACTAATATATTATCATTTTTTTTTACAATATCTTCAATAAGTCCATCTTTACCTAATGGCTCCTTAAAGTCTGTTTCAAGATTATTCCACTTAGTATTTTTTGATGTTACAGTTTTAGTAATATATTCACTTGAATATTTATAAAAAGGACCTAAATCATGATAGTGAAGGAAAGCGTCCTTATCATAGCCAATATCCACAAACGCAGCATTCAAAGATGAAGAGGTTTTTTTAACACGCCCGAGATATATATCAAATACAGAACAAATAGTTTGATTCAAGGGAATTTGATGAAGTTCTACTAATCTACCGTCCTTTAAAACGACTATTTCTATATTATCACGAGCAGATTGAATTACTAATTCAGTATTCACTACACATTATTATTATTATAGGGAAGTAAAATTCTTAACAAAGAAAATTACTTTTTCTTATGTCTATTTTTCCTTAAACGCTTTTTACGTTTGTGTGTTGACATTTTATGTCTTTTTCTTTTTTTACCACTTGGCATAATTAGATATTTTTAACACCCTTATTAGTTACTACATAATCAAATTTGATTATTATTCTTTACTCTATTAATGAATTTTTTTGCTGGTTTAAAAGCTGGGACAACGTGAGCCGGGACAACAATAGTAGTTGTAATGTATTTGCCTGTAGACTTGTCTTTCGTAATATTTCTAGCTTTTTTTTCTGCTTTTTTCTTACGACAAAACGTACCGAATTCTCTTAAATATACATTATCACCTTGTTGAAGAGACAACTTCACATTCTCCATGAAGCCTTCAAGAACAGCCTTAACCGCCTTTCTTTCTACTCCAGTTTCTTTAGCTAACTTAATAACTAAGTCTGCTTTTATCATAGCAAAATTAATTTTTTAATTATTTGCGCTCAAATATAGTATTTTTATTAAATTTTAT
>MDTG01370076.1_pt1 | contig 13902 bp, 10 predicted proteins | sample 811421 | NCBI WGS metagenome assembly MDTG01 (sample SAMN05326645, study PRJNA326480) | marine metagenome | isolation source: seawater | place: Pacific Ocean: South East | collected 2011 | reverse complement strand
CAGCAAGGTGAATGCATCCCGGTCCGTGCCTGCATTGCGCGACGGGGCGCATCTGTTTACCCAGTCTTTGGCTATTCTGGAGTATCTGGACGAAGTGCAGCCCGTGCCGGCCTTTTTGCCTAGCGATGCGGTAGGGCGTGCCCGTGTGCGCAGTCTGGCGCAGCTGGTGGCGTGCGACATTCACCCTGTAAATAATTTGCGCATTCTCAAATATATCACGGGCGAGCTGGGGCTGGATGAAGAGGCAAAATTGCAATGGATACGACACTGGGTGGCCGAAGGATTCGAAGCATTCGAACACCGCCTGCACGAAGAATCGCATACCGGTGATTTCTGCCATGGTGACACACCCGGTCTGGCTGATATATGTCTGGTGCCGCAAGTGTTCAATGCTGAGCGTTTTGGGTGTGATCTAAGCCCTTACCCCACCTTGATGGCTATTCATGAGCGTGCAAGCGCTTTGCCCGCATTTGCCGATGCGCATCCGGATAATCAGCCAGATAAGCCAGCCGAATAACGACTTATTGATTATCTAATGTCGCTAGTGCTTCGCGCGTGCGCTGGGTGATGGCCTGCCAGTTTTCATGCTCCAGCAATTCAGATGTTACCAGCCACGAACCGCCTACGCAGGGCACATTAAACAGCCGCAAATAATCGCGCATATTGTCGCGGTTGATGCCGCCAGTAGGGCAGAACTGCATGTGCGGAAAGACAGCGCCATAATGTTGCAACGCGCTGGCACCGCCAAATAAGCCAGCCGGGAAAAATTTGACGATGCGGTAATTAGCCGCTTGCGCCACGACAATGTCGCTAGGGGTGGCAACGCCGGGCAAAAAAGCGAGATCAAGCGCATCAGCTTTTTGCATGAGGGCAGGGTTGTTGCCGGGGCTGACAGCAAATTGCGCGCCTGCTTCCTGCACCTGTTGCATGGCCTGCTCGGTGGTCACCGTGCCGGCGCCTACCAACAGGCTGCCTTGCTTAGCGAGTGCTTCAATGGCGCGCAAACCCGCCTCGGTGCGCAAGGTGACTTCAATACATGTCACGCCACCTTCGGCCAGCGCATCGGCCACGGCGACGGCCTGTTCGGCATTTTCCAGCGTGACCACTGGTATGATAGGTGCGTTGGCAATATTGCCCATTAACTGGCTGCTATCCATTCTCTTCCCCTGTTTGGATGAAACTTGCGCCTTCTTCTGCCGAGTTCACAACACGGCGCGCCTGTGCAAACAGCTCGCGCCCCATGCCATGCGTATGTGCATGCGAATCGGGTGCAACCGGGGTGCGTGCTTGCCATTCGGCATCGTCTATATGCACCTCCAGCACTCCCTTATCCGCATCCAGCTCTATCACGTCACCATCGCGCAACTTTGCTAGTGCCCCGTCATGCGCACATTCGGGGGTGACATGAATGGCGGCGGGTATTTTGCCCGAAGCACCAGACATGCGCCCATCGGTCACTAACGCGACTTTGTAGCCCAATTTCTGGAGGACGCCGAGTGGCGGTGTCAGGCGGTGCAATTCGGGCATGCCATTCGCGGAAGGACCTTGATACAACACCACAGCAACCACATCGCGGTGCAGCTCGCCCGCTTCAAACGCATCATGCAGCGCTTGTTGGCTAAGGAAAATACGGCACGGGGCTTTTACCTTATGCTGCTCGGGGCTAAGCGCGGAGGTTTTCATAATAGCGCGCCCCAGCCGGCCCTGTAGCAAGCGCATGCCACCATCGCTCGCATGCGGCGTTTTCACCGATGCCAGCACCGCACTGTCGCGGCTTTCGGTCGAGCCGTCACGCCATGCCAGCTCATCGCCGTTGGTAAACGGTTCTTTGCAATAGGCGCGTAAACCCTGACGCATGACGGTTTGCACATCGGCATGCAGCAATCCCGCTTCCAGCAGTTGATGGATGAGCGTTGCCATGCCGCCTGCCGCGTGGAAATGGTTCACATCGGCACTGCCATTGGGGTAAATGCGGCACAGTAGGGGAACCGTGTCGGATAAAGCGGCAAAGTCGTCCCATGTTACTTTAATACCTGCTGCCCGAGCGATAGCAATAAGGTGTAGCGTGTGGTTGGTAGAGCCACCGGTTGCGTGTAGTCCGACGATACCGTTGACGATGCCGCGCTCATCCAGAATGTCGCATAAGGGAGTGTAGTCGCCTTGCAATGCGGTGAGTGCCAGTGCTTGCTGGGTTGCCGCCTGTGTGAGTGTCGTGCGCAAGTCGCTTTGTGGCTGCACAAAGGAACTGCCCGGCAATTGCAGCCCCATAATTTCCATCAGCATTTGGTTGGAATTGGCCGTGCCATAAAAGGTGCATGTGCCCGGCGCATGGTAGGATTGCGATTCTGCTTCCAACAGACCCGCACGGTCAAGTTCGCCTTTGGCGTAGGCTTCGCGTGCTTTCTGCTTTTCATCGTTAGGCAGGCCCGAGGGCATTGGCCCACCCGGCACAAACACCACCGGCAAATGACCAAAGCTCAAAGCGCCAATCAACAGTCCTGGCACGATCTTGTCGCAAATGCCAAGGCAGAGTGCGGCATCGAACATGTTATGCGACAGTGCTACGGCGGTGGCCATAGCAATCACATCGCGGCTGAAGAGGGATAGCTCCATGCCGGGCTGGCCCTGCGTCACCCCATCACACATTGCGGGCACGCCGCCCGCAAATTGGGCGACCGCTCCGCTGGCATGGGCGGCTTGCTTTATGATATCGGGAAAGCTCTTGTAGGGCTGATGTGCCGACAGCATATCGTTATAGGCCGACACAATAGCGATATTCGCTTTTGTGTCCCCTTTAAGCGTTGCTTTGTCATCAGGTGCGCAGGCCGCAAAACCATGTGCAAGATTGCCGCAGCCCAATGCGCTGCGATGCGGCGTTTCGTTTGCCGCCTCATGCATGCGTTGCAGGTAAGATTCGCGGCTGGCACGGCTGCGCTCGACAATGCGCTGCGTGACCTGTGTGACAACCGCATGCGTCATTTAGGCGGCCCAGTAAATACACACAGGCACTTCGTCCTGATGCAAAAAGGCGCTGATCGGGTACACATCCGGATCGTAATGGCGCATCGCCTCTTCGATCATATTGCGTTTTTGTTCGCCCAAAATGTGAATCGCCAGATAGCGGGATTGCAGCAAGGCATGCTTGCTCAGACTAATGCGATCCGCAGGTTCTTTCGGCGCATCATTAATCGCAACGCAATAATCGGTGTAACCTTCCTGCATGCTGGCGTGGCTTTGCTCATGCATCGGGAACAGTGAAGCGGTGTGCCCGTCTTCACCCATGCCTAGCACGCACGCCGAGAAAGGCTGTGGCATCGCGCGGATGGCTTTTTCGCTTGCTGCGATGCCTTCCTCTACGCTCGCCGCTTGATTTTTAAGAGGCACGAAATGCATCTCGTCATTAAGCAGGTGTTCGCGCACCAGTTTTTCGTTGCTGTGTGGTTCGTCGGTATCTACCCAGCGTTCATCGGCGAGTGTCACATGCACATGTTTCCAATCAACATCGCAATGCTGTAATTCGCCAAATAGCGAGAGTGGCGTGTTGCCGCCCGATACGACCAGACTGGCATCGCCATCGCGTTTGATACCGCGTTCGATACGTTTTGATACATCATAGGCAAGCTGGTGTGCGAGTGCTTCGGGTGAATTGAATGCAATAAATGCGGCTTCCATGTTACTCCTTACGTGTTTTGTCGCCGTACCAGCTACGACCGTCATTGGCGAGCAACTTGCTAGCTGCATCTGGCCCCCAACTGCCTGCTGCATAGGCGTGTGGCACTTGACGGGTCTGTTCCCACCCCTGCAGGATATGCTCTACCCACTGCCATGCAGCTTCAAGCTCATCCGTGCGCATAAACAAGGTCAGGTTGCCACGAATCACATCCATCAGCAACCGTTCATATGCACGAGGGTAGCGTCCCTCAAATTCTTCTGCCAAGCTAAGGTTAAGATTAACCGGTTTCAACCGATACCCACCAGGGCCGGGCACTTTTGTATTAATTTGTAGGTTTACATACTCATCGGGTTGCAGGCGTATCACTAATTTATTGGTGTCGGGCATCTCTTTTTGATGCGGGAAGATATTGTGCGCCACTGGTTTGAACTGAATCACGATCTCCGAATAACGCTGCGGCAGGCGCTTGCCTGTGCGTAAATAAAACGGAATACCCGACCAGCGCCAGTTATCAACATGCACTTTCATCGCAACAAAACTTTCGGTGTTGCTGTCATTGCCTCCAATGTCACTTTTATAGGAGGCTGCGTGTACGCCATTGACGGTGCCTTCAGCATACTGGCCACGCACGGTATGGGTTTGCACGTTGCCTGCATCGATAATGCGCAATGAGCGCAGCACTTTCAGCTTTTCGTCACGCACGGCGGTGGGGTGAATATAGGGCGGCGCTTCCATGGCAAGCAGGCACAGCAGCTGCAGCAGGTGGTTCTGCACCATATCGCGCAATGCGCCATAATTATCGTAATAGCCGAACCGTTCGCCCACACCGATATCTTCTGCCACGGTGATCTGCACATGGTCGATGGCATCGCCGTTCCACACGCGTTCCAGCAAATTATTGCCAAAGCGCAAGACCATCAGGTTCTGCACGGTTTCTTTGCCCAGATAATGGTCGATACGATAAATTTGCTCTTCCGAGAAACAGGAAAGCACGGCCTCGTTTGTTGTCTTAAAGGATGCCAGGTCGCGGCCGATAGGTTTTTCCATTACCAATCGCGTTTCGTCATTAATGAGTTCGGCTGCTTTGATGTGCTGACTGATAGTGCCAAAAATTTCGGCAGGTGTGGCAAGATAGAACACGCGTACGGGGCGCGCGTCGGATTGTATATGTTCGGCAAGCTGAGCATAGCCGGCGGCATCGGTAGCATCAAAAGCCAGATAATGCAGGCGCGCTTTTAGCGCTTCAAACGCAGCTTCGCTGAAATCTTGCTTTGGAATGAATGCATCGCAGACATGGCGCAAATGCTCGTCAAAGGCATTAGCATCCAGCGGATGGCGGCCGATCAACCATACGCGGCTTTCGGCAGGCAATTGTTTTTCGCGCAATCGAAAATATAATGCCGGCACAATTTTGCGGCTTGCAAGATCGCCGGTGCCGCCAAAAATAACGATATCAGCAGCGTTCAGCTTTGTTTTCGAGGGGTAGTCAAAGACATCCATACAGCATTCCAATCTCAAAGAATGCTACGTAAATTTTCACAAATATACAACAATTCCGTAGAAAATGATGCGATTGTTTCTCATTTTCCGTGTGGTTGTTTCCAGTTGGGCTATAGGCAAGCAGGATTCGGGCGTGATAGAATCATATGTAAGTAGATATATCAAAAGGAATTCTGGGTTTGACCTCCATTCAGCAACGTCTTAACGCTGTGCCACCCAAGGTGTGGGCTGCAGCCATCATTGGTATCATTGCGATTGCGCTCATCTATAGCCTGTTTTTTTGCAGGCGAGGCACCGCAACAGCAACAAGAAGCGATGGAAGTAGAGGTGGCGCACCCTGCTACCAAACGACTGATCGAATGGGACGAATATACCGGCCGTTTCCGCGCTATTGAGCATGTGGAATTGCAGGCGCGTGTCAGCGGGTATCTCGATGAGATATTGTTCGAGGATGGCCAGATGGTTGAAAAAGGCGATGTGCTGTTTGTTATTGACCCACGGCCTTATAAAATTGCGCGTGATCAGGCGGCAGCGGAGTTGCAGCGCACGCGTAAAGATTATGAGCGGGCGCGCATTCTGGAGAAAAAACGGGCGATACCGACCGAAGAACTGGATCGCCGTCGTCAGGATTATAAGATCGCACAATCGCAATTGGATGCGGCAGAGCTGGATTTAGAATTTACCAATGTTGAAGCGCCAGTCAGCGGGCGTGTGAGCCGAAATTATGTGAGTGCTGGTAACTACATCACCGGTGGCATGGCGAATGCTACCTTGCTGACTACTATCGTAAGCCTGAAACCAATTTACTTTTATTTCGAGGCGAGCGAGCGCGAGCTGCTTAAATATATTCGTCTGTCCGAAAAAGGCTCTGACTTAGCCTCGCGTGAGGCCAGCATTCCTGTGTATGCGAAATTGCAGGATGAGGAAACCTTCACCCATACCGGGTTTATGGATTTCATTGATAATGCCATCGACCTGCAAACCGGTACCATTCAGGGGCGCGCTATTTTCGAGAATGCAGGCGACGTGATTCAGCCGGGTATGTTTGGGCGTGCTAAGTTGCCAGCTAGCGAAGAGTATGAGGCATTGCTGGTGCCAGACACTATTATCGGCACCGACCAGTCGCGCAAATTTGTCTACACACTGACAAAGGACAATACGGTAGGACGCAAATTTATTAAGCAGGGGCCACTGGAAGGTGACTTCCGCATTGTGCGCGAGGGCCTTGCCACGGAAGATATTGTCCTGACCAAAAACCTGCAGAAGATTCGTCCAGGTATGCCGATTACGCCGAAAATGGTTGAGTTGGATGTGAGTAAAACAGGCAATTTGCCTGACGTGGGCACACCAGATATGCCAGTTGAAGAATCACACCAGGATCTGGAAAGCGCAACAGACGAAGCCGAGGCCTTGGCAGATCAGGTGATTGATGATGCGAATGCATCGGATGAACCAGTTGAACCGGCCGAAGATGCGCAGCAAGCAACGCAGGAATAGAGCGTAAACGATATGAAATTTGCTAACTTCTTTATTGCCCGCCCGATTTTTGCGACGGTGGTGTCCATCATCACCCTGATCATTGGTAGCCTGGCCTATACCAATTTGCCGGTAGCGCAATATCCTGAGGTGGCGCCGCCGACTGTTGTGGTATCTGCCACCTATCCCGGTGCGAATGCAGAAACGGCAGCTAAAACCGTGGCAACGCCGCTCGAGCAGGAAATTAACGGCGTAGAGAACATGCTCTACATGTCATCTAATTCCACCAATGACGGTACGGTGCAAATTACCGTGACCTTCAAGCTCGGAACTGATCTGGACGAGGCGCAGGTGCTGGTGCAAAACCGTGTGGCCATTGCTGAACCACGCCTGCCTGAACAGGTGCGCAGACTGGGCGTTACAACACGTAAAAACTCGCCCAACATGCTGCTGGTAGTCAATTTGTTCTCGCCCAATGGCACGTATGATCAGACCTATATTGCCAACTATGTCACGCTGCAAATCAAGGACGTGCTTTCCCGCATTAACGGTGTGGGAGAGGTGCGTGTGTTTGGCGCCAGCCCATACTCTATGCGCATATGGCTGAATCCGTACAAGATGGCGTCACTCGATATTACGGCGGGTGATGCGATGGCGGCATTGCGCAGTCAGAACATTCAGGTGGCCAGTGGCACGCTGAATACTCCGCCTGTGGAAGACCAAAACGCATTTGAATTGAATGTGCAAACACAGGGCCGATTGATTGAGCCGGAAGCGTTCGGCAACATTGTGGTGAAGTCCGACGGCGATGGACGGCTTGTGCGCATACGCGATATTGGCCGTGTGGAGCTGGGAGCCGAAAGCTACAGCACCAAAGGCTATCTTGGCAAAAAAGCAGCGATTGCGCTGCCTGTGTTCCAGCGCCCCGGCACGAATGCACTCGACACCTCGGATGCGATTATCGAAACCATGAAAGAGCTGGAAAAAGACTTCCCGCCAGATCTGGAGTATCGCATCATTTATAATCCCACCAAGTTTGTGGAGCAGTCCATTGATGCGGTGATTGAGACGATGCTGGAAGCGGTCTTTCTGGTGGTGCTGGTGATCTTTGTATTCCTGCAAAGCTGGCGCGCTGCGATTATCCCTATCATTGCTATTCCGGTCTCGCTCATTGGCACCTTCGCGGTCATGCAAGCGTTTGGTTTTTCACTCAACAATTTGACATTGTTCGGCCTCGTGCTTGCGATTGGTATTGTGGTGGATGATGCGATTGTGGTCGTGGAGAATATGGAACGCAACATGGCCAACGGCATGGGTGCGCGCGAGGCGGCCTTCACCAGCATGAAAGAGGTGGGCTCTGCGCTGGTGGCCACCAGTTTGGTGCTCGTGGCGGTATTTTTACCGACGGCATTTGTAGAAGGTATTTCGGGGCGTTTTTATCAGCAATTTGGTATGACAGTGGCAGTGGCAACGGTTATCTCAACCATTGTTTCGCTTACCCTCAGCCCATCTATATCGGCACTTATTTTCAAGCCAACGCACAACGACCCGGACGCACACCCTAATCCGCGCAAGCAGCCTTTGCGCTATTTCTTCTGCCGTTTCAATCACTATATGGAAGAAGCGTCTGAATTCTATCAGCGCTACATCGCGACCTATGTGCGTAAGCCGATGGTCATTCTGCTGGCTTTTGCAGGGTTGATTATATTTGCTGGCTTTATGTTCAGCCGCGTGCCAACCGGCTTTATTCCGCAGCAAGATCAGGGCTATTATATTATCGGTATCGAGTTGCCGCCTGGGTCCTCTTTGCAGCGTACCGATGAAGTGATTCAGGAAGTGATCGAGAAGCTAATCGAAACCGACGGTGTTGAAAATGCGGTAGCATTTAGTGGGTTCTCGGGCGCTACATTTAGTGCTGCGTCCAATGCGGGAGCGATATTCCCCGTGCTGGAAAGCTTTAAGATGCGCGAGGATAAGGGCATTACGTATGACTCGCTTCTGAATAGCTTGCGCCAGAAAATGAATACCATAGACGAGGCCTTCGTTGTGGTGATTCCGCCTCCGCCTGTGCGGGGTATCGGTAGCGGCGGCGGTTTCAAAATGATGATTCAGGATCGCGGCGGCGTTGGGCTTGATGCACTTAAAGAGGCAACCTTCGCCATGATGGGTGCGGCGCAAGAGCGCCCCGAAGTGACGGGTGTGTATAGTTTCTTCAACACCGATACGCCGCAGCTCTATCTGGATATTGACCGTGTGCGCGCCGAAAAGCTGGGCGTGCCCGTATCCAATATTTTTGAGGCATTGGAAATCTATTTGGGTTCGTCCTTTGTGAACGACTTTAACTATCTGGGGCGTACGTTCCGTGTGACCGCACAGGCAGATGCACCTTACCGCATGACCGAAGAAGATATCTCGCGTATCAAGGTGCGTAATCGCTCGGGTGGCATGGTGCCCCTTGGATCAGTAACCGTCTTCCGCGATGATGCAGGCCCTGCGCGTGTGCCGCGCTACAATCTCTACCAGTCGGCAGAGCTTTCAGGCGATACGGCCGCAGGCTATAGTTCGGGTGAGGCAATCGCTGCCATGGAAGAGTTGGCGGAACAAGTGCTGCCAGAAGGGGTGGGGTTTGAATGGACCGAGATTGCCTATCAGCAAAAGAACGCAGGCAACACAGCAGCCATTGCGTTCACGCTGGCAGTGATTTTTGTGTTCCTGCTGCTCTCAGCGCAATATGAAAGCTGGGTGTTGCCGCTGGCCGTTGTGCTGATTGTGCCAATGTGTTTGTTGTCTTCTATTACGGGTATTGCGATTGCGGGGATGGACAATAACATCCTGACACAGATCGGCTTTGTAGTATTGATAGGTCTGGCCTGTAAAAATGCGATTCTCATCGTCGAATTCTGTAAGCAGAAAGAAGATGAGGGTATGGATATGTGGGAAGCCGCTAAAGAAGCGGGGCGTATACGTCTGCGGCCTATTCTGATGACCTCCTTCGCCTTCATTCTGGGCGTGGTGCCATTGGTGCTGGCAAGCGGTGCCGCTGCCGAAATGCGCCAGGCATTGGGTGTGTCGGTATTCAGCGGTATGATCGGCGTTACCTTCTTTGGGCTGGCATTCACACCTATCTTCTACGTGGTAGTGCGGAAGCTGGCGCAACGTTTGCGGCAACATTTCATGGGTGAATCGGCCAATTGATTCTATTTGGGAACCAATTAGTTGCAAAAGCGTTGATTGTTTCTTTATTGCGGCGCCGCTAAACTCTGCTTATATTTCATCTTATAAGGGAGTGTTATTATGCGTAATTTACTATTGTTTACTACAAGTGCAATCATGATGGGATCAGTTGCTTTGGCGGCTGATAGTTATGAAATCGACCCAAGTCACACCAGTGTGGTGTGGTCTGCCAGCCATTTGGGCTTTTCTGATTCGCTGGGCTTTTTCCCGGGCGTTTCGGGCACATTTACACTGGACGAGGAAAACCCTGCCAATAGCAATGTTGAAGTAGAAATCGAGTTAGCCAGCATCAGCACGGGTATTCCGAAATTTGACGCGCATTTGAAGAACGAGGATTTCTTTAATGTAGAGAAATACACAACGGCTACCTTCAAAAGCACGGATATTAAAGTAACCGGAGAGAAGACCGCTGTTATCACCGGCGAATTGTCGATGCTGGGCAAAACAGCGCCGCTGGAGCTGGAAGCAACGCTTAATAAAATCGGTGAGAACCCATTTAACAACAAGCAGGTTGCAGGTTTCTCACTGCGTGGCACCGTTTACCGCTCTAAATATGGCATCAACTATGCGTTGCCTGCTGTGCCAGATTCGGTGGATCTGATTATTGAAGCCGAAGGCATCAAAGCGGAGTAATCATATGCAGTGGCGAAATGATGATGTGCGCTATGGTGCTATAGCCAAAATGTTTCATTGGTTGTTGGCAGTGTTAGTGATTGGCATGCTGGCTTTTGGCTTCTACATGGACAGCCTTGCCTTCAGTCAGGAGACCGTGAAACTCTATGGCCTGCATAAAAGCATCGGCGCGATTATACTTGCGGGCATGGTGTTGCGCTTGGCGTGGCGTCAGGCAAACGCGGTGCCTGCCTTGCCACAGGATATGGATCGCTTGAAACGTCTGGCGGCACATCTCACGCATTATGGCCTGTATGCGTTGCTGATTGCTATGCCGCTGTCTGGCTGGTTAATGTCGTCTGCTGCAGGATTTCCTGTGTCAGTGTTTGGGTGGCTCACCTTGCCTGATTTGATAGCAAGCGACAAGCAGCTGAAAGAGCTGTTTGAAGAGGCGCATGAGCTGATGGCTTTTGCCATTATTGCGTTGGTATCGCTGCATGCACTGGCCGCGCTGTATCATCATTTCGTCCGCAAGGACACCATTCTAAGGAGAATGTTGCCATGGTCGAAGGTGTCCGTGTCTTAAGTTTTGTAATCGGCGGTTTGGCAGCCGGTGTGGTCGCAGGTAAAGCGCTGGCGGCTGAACCGCAGGCATTTGTGCTGGAGCCTGCCCAAAGCGAGATTCATTTTACTGCAACCCAGAACGGTGCAGAGGTGAAGGGGGAGTTTACGTCTTTCACTGCGCCCGTGCTGCAATTTCACCCCGATGCATTGGCCGATAGCAAGGTCGTGGTGGAGGTGGCACTGGGAAGCGTCAGCATGAGCTATGACGAGGCAGTCAGCACATTACAGACGCCAGAATGGTTTAATGTGGATGCATTTCCTACCGCACGCTTTGAAACCACCGCATTTAGCGCTACCGATGAAGGCAGCTATTTGGCTGAGGCCAATTTGCGTATCAAAGGCAAAACGGTGCCTGTGCGTTTAACCTTTGATATAAACCGTTTTGACGAAGTAGGCGCTGATGTCACCGGACGCACGGTGCTTAAACGCACCGATTTTGGCATTGGCTGGGATGCAACCGACACCGTTGCCGATGCCGTGCCCGTTACCATTCACTTCACAGCTAAACGCGCAGAGTAACTGCTTACGCCCCGAGCGTTTTAATCTCTGACTGAATCGACACGTTATTGGTAATAAACGCGTGGTATGGCAGCTTGCGTGTGTGCTGGAACAGTACAAACACACTCAGTGCAAAGCTTAGCAATGCCGACAAGAAGTAGCCATATCCATAATATTGGAAGCCATAATCCAGCGAAATCACCGTGAACAAAATGTTCGTGCCCAAGAAGAACAGATAGATCAGCATGGTGCTACGGCGGCAATCGAAATACGACAGAATCACTGTCGCAAATAGCAGTAGAACGTGGAAGAACGCGCCTAACGTGCCCAGACGGAACATGCTAAGCTGCATGAAGAAAATATACATATATTCAAATATCTGCGGCGCGAGCACAATGCAGAGGAAGCACACCGCACCTTGCAGGAAGATCACGTTACGCGCGCCCTGATAGATGCTGTCGTTAATCTGCGCCTGAAACTTGCGAATACGCTTCATCGGCGAATGTTCCAGAATATTGCGATAGAAGCGGCGGTAATGGTGGAAGAATTGGGTTTCCACGCTGAATACAAACAAGGCGAGCGATGGCACAATCGTCAGATAGGCAAGGAACATCGCACTGTCATAGTCGGGGTAGAATATCATTTTGGTTTGCAGGGTGGTGGCCTCAGGCGCAAACCACATGATCCATTTATCGGCCCAGATCGCGGCGTTATAGAACAGACCGCCAATCGCTAATTCCCAGTATTTTTTGAAATAAGGCTTCAGCGCAAATTCGCGCGTCAGGCGGTACGGATATTCCGCCATGATGCGCGCAATCAGCATGAATACGATGATGGCCAGCCCGATATTAAAACCGGTCAACATGCCCACAGCGTGGAACTTGCCACTGAGCAAGCCCGATGCCAGCACGGCAATCGCCATGCCGATCACAAAGGCCTTGGACACGGCGTTATAGTCTTTAAGGGCAGTCAAATATACGCCCAGCAGCCAAACAGACGAGATGAGGAAGATGTTCAGAAACCCGCTCAAGCGCAATGCCAGCGACATTTCGAAATAATAGGCATAGAAAAACAGCGCAACCGGCAGCTGGATTAAATATACCAGCACCAGACTCTCCACCATGACGGTAGGGGCGGTGGTAACGTTCTGCACGTGAATACGGTCGGCCAGATAGCGGGTGATCACCATGAAAACAGGCGCGGCAAGCACCAGCGAGAATGAGAAATTATAAATGATAACGCCACGGAAATTAAGGAGCTCTGTATTATCACCCGCGCCACCATACAGCAGGGTGATGCCGGCCAGCGCCAATACGGTGAACAACCAGGGGCCGGCGGTTGCCATAGCCGAGTGAAAATACGCACCAAGAATGCCCATCAAATCGTCTTTGACGGCCAGCTTGTTTAGCTCAAAACCAATCCCTGCCATGTTACCTTCCTAAGTATTTGCTGTAGAGTTGACGATAGTGCTGCTGCACCATCTTCTCATCATAGAATCGCGCGACACGTTGACGGATCGCATTCGAATAGGCCTGATAACGCTCTTCATCCGCCAACAGGCGATAGACCGCATCGGCGGTAGATGCAGGTGAGGCCAATGGTGTAATGACACCGCCGTCACCGAATTCGTCTTCTTCATTCACGTGACCGTATACCAGCTCGCTACATGCCCCCACATCGGTAGCCACAATTGGTATGCCTGCTGCGCCTGCTTCCAGAATCACCAGCGGTTGCGCTTCGGACAGGCTGGTCAGCACCAACACGTCAATCTCGGGCAGATAATCATCCACGCGTGCCATGCCGGTGAATGCCACGGTATCCTGCAAATTCAGCAGTTCCACCATGTTCTGGCATTCTTCGTAATACATCGGATCTTCCTCGGTCGGCCCGATGATATAGGCTTGCAGGTCTGGCATATATTGGCGCAACATGCTGCAGGCACGAATGAAGGTTTTGACGTCTTTAATAGGTACCACGCGGCCAATCAGTGCAATGGTTGGCGTTTTGCTGCGCGGGCGTGCCAGCGCGCTGTAGCGTGGAATATTTACGCCATTTGGAATGATCAGCATTTTGTCTTCAGAGGCGCCATCTTCCAATTGGAATTTTTGGTTTCCCTGGAACAGGGTGATTACTGCGTCGCTTGCATCATAGCACGCATGCGAGAAGTTGTTGATCGCGTCGATCCATAGATCGCGCAAGTCACGCTTTGGTTTATCGATGGTAAGCGCCTTGGAGGAGGTTTCTTCCAGCCAGTCTGCGGAGATCACCTCAATACGGCGCTCGTT
>MDTG01188628.1_pt1 | contig 13902 bp, 12 predicted proteins | sample 811421 | NCBI WGS metagenome assembly MDTG01 (sample SAMN05326645, study PRJNA326480) | marine metagenome | isolation source: seawater | place: Pacific Ocean: South East | collected 2011 | reverse complement strand
CGTTAGAAGCTGTTGAAGATGTGGTAGCTGAGTATAAAGAAGAGTTACCATCTATAGACGATGCGGTTGAGAGCGATGAGTTCCCACCACTTGGCGACTTGGATGACTTAGACTTAGAGAATTTAGACAGCGATTTAGATTTCCTAAGTGGAACAGATGAGAGTGAAACAAAACTCGACTTAGCCCGTGCTTACATTGATATGGAAGATCAAGACGGTGCTCGTGAAATTCTTCAAGAGGTCCTTGATGAAGGTAGCGATGATCAAAAGCAAGAGGCGACTAAACTGATGGACAGTTTGGTATAAGCAAGACGTTTTGCTTAACATTACCCCGAGTATGGCAACATGCTCGGGTTTTGTTTTTTTAGGTAGTAGGTATGACAGATCAAGAACCCGTTCAGCGCTGGGTAGCTGGTGTTGAGTATAATGGTGCTCGTTTTAAGGGTTGGCAAAAACAAAAGCATCACCCAGGACCCAGTATTCAAGAGTCCCTGGAAATTGCGATTTCTGAGGTGGCTGACCATGAGGTTAAAGTGGTTTGTGCGGGTAGAACCGATGCCGGCGTGCATGCCAGTGCTCAAGTGATTCACTTTGATAGTCCGTCGCAGCGAACAGATCGCGGATGGAAGATGGGCATTAATACGAAGCTACCTGATGGTATTTGCGTTAACTGGGTGCAGCCTATAACAAGTGATTTTCATGCTCGTTTTAGTGCCGTTGCTAGGCGATATCGATATTTCATCATGAATAAACCGGTCAAGCCTGGTTTGATGCATGACCAAGTTACCTGGTGGCGTAAACCACTAGATGCAGAGAAAATGCATGAAGCCGCCCAAGCCTTATTGGGAGAACATGACTTCACCTCTTTTAGGGCTCGAGACTGTCAAGCTAATCACCCTCGGCGTACTATGAAAGACATCCGTGTAAAGCGAATGGGCGATTGGGTTATGCTAGAGGTGTGTGCCAATGCTTTCTTGTACCACATGGTGCGCAACATAGCAGGCGTTCTGTTGCCCATTGGTCATGGCTCCAAGCCGGTTGAATGGTGTAAGCAGGTGTTGCTTGCAAAAGATCGAACGAAAGCGGGTGTGACCGCACCTGGTGAAGGGTTGTATTTTGTGGATGTTGAGTATCCTGACTATCCAAATTTGCCCATTTATCGCGAAGGGCCGCCTTTTTATCAATTGCTACAAATGAATAAATAACCATGAAACGAACACGTGTAAAAGTCTGTGGTATTACCCGAGTAGAAGATGCACTTGCAGTGGTTGATGCGGGGGCAGATGCAATTGGTTTGGTGTTTTATGAACCAAGTCCAAGGTGTGTGCGTATAGAACAAGCAAGAGCAATTGCCGCAGCCATGCCAGCATTTGTTTCGGTGGTAGCGTTATTTGTAAATGCTCAAGCACAGCAGGTGCAAGAGGTTTTGAATAGCGTTAGAATAGACTTACTCCAATTTCACGGTGACGAAGAAAATGACTTTTGCAGTCAATTCCAGCGCCCCTTCATTAAAGCCCAGCGTGTCCGGCAAGCGTCGGATGTGGTGGCGTCGAGCCTGCGGTTCCCAGACGCCTTGGGCATACTGCTAGACAGCTATAAGCCTGGCGTACCTGGTGGTACGGGTGAGACCTTCGATTGGTCCATGATTCCAGCAAACCAAACCAAACCTTTAATACTCGCAGGGGGCTTAACCCCTGAAAATGTGGCTTTTGCAATTGAACAAGTTCAACCGTTCGCCGTGGATGTAAGCGGTGGCGTTGAATTAGACAAAGGCATTAAAGACCCTGCGAAAATAGATGCATTTTTAAGTGAGGTATATCGTGTCAACAACTGATAAGACAGCGATTGATCTTAAAGCGGTCACCATGTTACCCAATAAAACTGGCCACTTTGGCCCTTACGGCGGGCGTTTTGTTTCAGAAACACTGATGTCCGCCCTTGATGATTTAACCGAACTTTATGATCGTTTAAGTCAGGACCCAGAGTTTCAAAAGGAATATGACTACGATCTAGCCCATTATGTGGGTCGTCCTTCGCCATTATATTTTGCTGAACGTCTAACTGAAAAAGCTGGCGGAGCGAAAATTTACCTCAAGCGTGAAGATTTAAACCACACAGGTGCGCATAAAGTTAACAATACAATCGGTCAGGCTTTGTTAGCTAAATACACAGGCAAGCCGAAAGTTATTGCAGAAACAGGCGCAGGCCAACACGGTGTGGCGACGGCCACGGTTGCTGCACGCTTAGGTTTGCAATGTACTGTTTTTATGGGAGCCACAGACGTTGAGCGTCAAAAGCTAAATGTTTACCGCATGCGTTTACTCGGCGCTGAAGTGATTCCGGTGACATCCGGTACCGCTACTTTAAAAGATGCCATGAATGAAGCTATGCGCCACTGGGTGACCAATGTCGATGATACGTTCTACATCATTGGTACCGCAGCGGGCCCGCACCCATATCCAAAACTTGTGCGCGACTTCCAGTCAATTATTGGTCGTGAAACGAAGCGCCAGTCCATGGAGCATGAAGGGCGTTTACCTGATGCGGTTGTTGCTTGTGTAGGTGGTGGCTCTAACGCGATTGGTATGTTCTACCCATTTATTGAAGATGAGTCAGTTGCCATGTACGGCGTTGAAGCTGGTGGTCATGGCCTTGAAGGTGATGACCATGCGGCACCTTTATGTAAAGGTAAGCCGGGTGTTCTTCACGGAAATCGAACGTATTTAATGGAAGATGAAAATGGTCAAATTATGGGCACCCATTCAGTATCGGCTGGTTTGGATTACCCTGGTGTTGGCCCTGAGCACTCGTATCTGAAGGACATTGGTCGTGTGAACTATGTTGCGGCTACGGATGACGAAGCACTAGAAGCATTCCATACGTTGACTGAAATCGAAGGGATTATGCCCGCTCTAGAGTCAAGCCATGCTATTGCTTATGCCATGAAACTGGCTGCCACCATGGATAAAGACAAGGTTATTGTGGTGAATCTATCAGGTCGTGGTGATAAAGATATTCATACTGTTGCCGGATTGGACGGTATCGAAATCTAGAGCTAGTTAAAGCCACCAGTTGGTGGCTTTATGAATCTGAGTATTTGTGAAGAGCTGCTTGTTTAAAATGGCTCAATCAATTGTAAAAAGGCGCTGGGTGATGAATATTTACCCAGCGACTTGAAAGGATAGAAAATGAATCGTGTTGATCAATGTTTTGCTGACTTAAAAGCATCGGGTAAAAAAGCGCTTATTCCGTTTATTACCGGCGGTGATCCCAAGCCAGGCTTAACGGTCGAGCTTATGCATACACTGGTTGAAAGTGGTGCGGATATTATTGAATTAGGTGTGCCGTTTTCTGATCCAATGGCAGACGGGCCAACCATTCAGCTAGCGTGTGAACGTGCTTTAAGGCATAACACCAGCCTAAGAGATATTTTGGCAATGGTGAAAACTTTCCGTGAAACCAATACCACCACGCCAGTGGTGTTGATGGGCTACTTAAATCCAGTGGAAATCATGGGTTACGAAAATTTTGCTAAAACAGCCAGTGAATCCGGTTTAGATGGTGCGCTTGTGGTTGATATGCCACCGGAAGAATCAGAAGTACTAGCGGGCTATTTTAAACAGCATGATTTAAAACTGGTTTTCTTAATGGCGCCAACCACCCCTGATGCTCGCGCAACAACCATTTGTGAACATGGGTCAGGTTACCTTTATTATGTTTCCGTAAAAGGGGTAACGGGTTCGGCTGCATTAGATATTGATGATGTGAAAGCCAACCTAGATCGCATTCGTGCGAAAACCCAGCTGCCATTAGGCGTGGGCTTTGGTATAAAGGACGGCAAAACCGCCGCAGCTGTTGCTAAGGTTGCAGACGCTGTGATTGTTGGCAGTGCTTTGGTTCGTTGTATTGAAGAAAATGAAAACGAACCGGATGTCATTAAGCAACGTTTAAGTGCTTTAATGACAGAAATGCGCACGGCCATGGACGCATAATTGATAACTAGGGTGAGCCTATGAGTAACTGGCTAGATAAAATTGTTCCAGCCAGCATTAAAGCCAGCACTCAGGTAAGAGAAAGCCAAGTACCTGAGGGTGTCTGGACTCGCTGCCCAGATTGTCAAACGGCACTTTACCAAGCAGATTTAGAGCGCAGCTTAAATGTGTGCGATAAGTGCCAGTATCATTTTCGTATTTCTGCACGTAGGCGTCTGCATTTAATGCTCGACGTAGAACCCAGAACCGAGCTGTTTGTCGATATTGAACCTATAGATAAACTCAAGTTTCGCGATTCTAAAAAATACAAAGACCGCTTATCTTCTGAGCAAAAGAAAACCAATGAAAAAGATGCCTTAGTGGTCATTCAAGGCAAGCTTGAAAATCTGCCTGTCATCGCCTGTGCATTTGAGTTTTCGTTTATGGGCGGCTCAATGGGGCAGGTGGTTGGAGAAAAGTTCGCTTTAGCATGTGAAACAGCACTTGAACAGCGTGTACCCTTGGTGTGCTTTGCAGCAAGTGGCGGTGCTCGTATGCAGGAAGCTTTATTTTCTTTAATGCAAATGGCCAAAACCAGTGCTGCCATTGAACAGCTTAAGCAGCATAAAATCCCCTATATTTCTGTACTGACCGATCCTGTTTATGGTGGTGTCAGTGCCAGTCTAGCCACTCTTGGTGATGTCATTCTAGCGGAGCCCAAAGCATTAATCGGGTTTGCAGGACCTCGTGTTATAGAACAAACCGTTCGCGAAACACTACCGGAAGGCTTTCAACGTAGTGAGTTTTTATTAGAGCATGGCATGTTAGATAAAGTGGTCAGTCGTGAAAATTTACGCCCTACTATTAAACGTTTATTACAGTTGTTAATGTCAGAATGAAAAAAGATTTAGACCAGTGGTTAGCTTTCTTAGAGTCCAATCATCCTACTGAAATTGATATGGGTTTAGAGCGAGTGCAAACCGTTGCGCGCCGCCTTGATTTATTAAAACCCGCGCCATTAACTTTATTAGTGGCGGGCACCAATGGTAAGGGCTCTACAGTCACCATGAGTAGCAGCATTTTACAGGCAGCGGGCTTAAAAGTGGGAAGTTACATGAGTCCGCATTTGCACGCTTATAATGAACGTGTCCGCATTAATGGTCTGCCAGTCAGTGATGATGTAATCGTAGAAAGTTTTGAAGCCATTGACGATGCACGAGCTGACATTAGCTTAACCTACTTTGAAGTGGGTACCTTGTCAGCACTTTACATTTTTAAGAAAAACCAAGTAGACGCGGCTGTATTAGAAATTGGTCTTGGTGGCCGTTTGGATGCAGTCAATATAGTTGAGCCCAATGGGGCGGCTGTCACCAGCATTGGCTTAGATCATCAAGACTGGCTTGGGAGTGATATCAATAATATTGCATTTGAAAAAGCAGGGGTTTACCGAGCTAAGCAGCCAGCCATTTGTGGGCAGCGTAATGTTTCTAATAAGCTCATCGAACATGCTAATAGCATTGGTGCGAAATTATTATTAAAAGGGTCTGACTTTGATTTTACTCGCACCGAGGATACCTGGGTTTTTAACGGCAAGGGTGCGAATGGTGAAACCGTCACCTTAGAATCACTGGTCATGCCGACATTACCACTTGAGAATGCGGCTACGGCTGTGCAGTTATTGATACAGGTTTACCCTGAAATTACCTGCAATCAAATTAATATGGGTTTGCAATCGGCACACTTAGATGGCCGGCTGCAGCCGTTTTCTGTTCCCTTTAGTGGTTTAATGGATGTGGGTCATAATCCTCAGGCGGCGCATCTTCTGAATGAATCTTTAGCGCATCAACCCATTAAGGGAAAGCGCTATGCTTTGTTGGCCATGCTTAAAGATAAAGATGCAAAAGCGGTGGCGCAATGCATGAGCGTTATTGATGACTGGCATGTGGCTGGTTTGTCAGGGTATCGTGGGCAAACTGCTTATGAACTTGAACAAAAAATTAGCTCCGTAGTGAGTGTGTCTCAAGAGCATGAAACGGTCGCCGATGGTTTGTCGTTTTTAGGTGACATTATCGGCCCTGATGATCAAGTGATACTGTTTGGTTCATTTATCACCGTCGCCCATGGTCAACAATGGCTCGGCACATTTGAAAATAATAAGAACTGACTAATAAGTGAAGGATAGTTAGATGGATGAAGGGATAAAACGTAAGCTGGTAGGCGCAGGTGTGCTCGCCACTGTCGCGATAATCGTATTGCCTCAGCTTTCTACCACCGCCGGGGATGCATCTTACCTGGCGAAGAGTGTGCCGGTAGAAACCAATATCCCAGACATGGACATGCCATTGCCTAAATCACTGGCTATTGCCTCGTCCGACCCTCTTTCAGTGGCTGATCAGGTTGCACCGAAGGTGACAATGACGGATATGAAAGTGGACACTCAAACCCTCAAACTGCAAGATTTCGAGAAGCCAATTTTAGATAAAGCCGGTCAGGCCGTTGTTTGGCATATTCAAGTGGGCAGTTTTGCCAAGTCTAAGAATGCGCTGGAATTAAAAGACAAATTACGTGACGCTGGCTATAAAGCATTCGAGCAAATATCGGACGATGGAGCGTACACTCGGGTATTTGTTGGGCCTAGTACACAAAAAGAGCAACTTGAGGCGCAAATGCTGGCTATAAAACAGACATTTAAGCTAGAAGGGCAATTAGTTGTCTTCGAAGGCCGATGATTCCCTTTGCGCATCCATATCCCTTTGTTAGAATGCGCCCTTTCCTCAAGGGCGCTTGTTTATATGTTCCCCAGAACAGCTCAAGACTTCGGATATTAATATGCTCATAATTGATTGGGTCATATTGGCCGTTGTATTGATTTCAGCCCTTATCAGCATCAAACGTGGTTTTGTTAAAGAGATGCTGTCCCTTGCCAGCTGGATTGCGGCCTTTATTATTGCCCGTATCTTCAGTGGTCACCTTGATGTGCTACTCGTCCAGTGGATAGAAACCCCTTCAGCCCGATACGGGGCGGCCTTTGCCATATTATTTGCTGCGACTTTGATTGTCGGGGCTATGATTAATAATCTAGTTGGTGAACTGGTTAAGGTGACAGGCCTTGCTGGCACAGATCGTATGTTTGGTATCGTTTTTGGTGTGGCGCGCGGTTTGATTCTGATTACCGCGGCAGTATACGGATTACAAATGACGGCCTTTAGTGCTGACCCTTGGTGGAAAGAGTCGGCACTGATCCCACATTTTGAACTAATGGTGTCTTGGTCAAAAAATATTTTGCCAGGCGCTGCTGAAACCCTTCTGACACTGGGTAAATCCAGTGACTAACTGTATTTAAAGAGGTAACGCCATGTGTGGCATTGTTGGTTTGGTTGCTAAAAGCAATGTGAATCAGGCGCTGTATGATGCACTGACCGTTTTGCAGCACCGTGGGCAAGATGCCGCAGGCATGGTGACATGTGATGCGGGTCGTTTTTTCTTGCGTAAAGATAACGGCCTAGTTAAAGATGTGTTTCGTACCCGTCACATGCAGCGTCTTGTTGGTAATATGGGCATTGGCCATATTCGTTATCCAACGGCCGGTAGTTCTAGCTCAGCAGAAGCTCAGCCATTCTATGTAAACAGCCCCTACGGGATTGTGCTGGCACACAACGGTAACCTTACGAACACCCAAGAATTAGTTAAAGATGTTTACCGTGAAGATTTACGTCACGTTAATACCAATAGTGATTCAGAAGTACTATTAAATATTTTTGCTCACGAGCTGCAAGAGAAGAAGCAGCTTAAACCGACGGCGCAAGATGTGTTTGATGCGGTTAAGCGTGTTCATAAGCGCATCAAAGGCGGCTATGCAGTAATTGCAATGCTAGCGGGTTACGGCGTGGTGGGCTTTCGAGACCCTAACGGTATTCGTCCTGCGGTTTTTGGTAAGCGCACAACTGAAAAAGGCGATGAGTACATGATCGCCTCTGAAAGCGTTGCGCTGGACGCATTGGATTTCGAACTGGTGCGTGATATTGAGCCGGGCGAAGCGGTATTTATCGATGTAGATGGTAACTTGCATACCCAGCAATGTGCTGAGAATCCGAAGCTTACACCTTGTATCTTTGAGCACGTTTACTTTGCTCGCCCAGATTCCATCATTGATAAAATCAGCGTATATAAAGCTCGTCTAAAAATGGGTTCTCGCTTGGCTGAAAAAATTCTGCGTGAACGCCCTGATCATGATATCGATGTGGTTATTCCTATTCCGGATACTAGCCGAAGCTCTGCGGTTGAACTCGCCAATCGCTTGGGTGTGAAATACCGCGAAGGCTTCATGAAGAACCGATACATTGGTCGTACCTTCATTATGCCAGGTCAGCAGCAACGCAAAAAATCAGTGAAACAAAAACTGAATGCGTTGGATCTTGAGTTTCGTGGTAAAAACGTCTTACTGGTTGATGACTCTATTGTTCGTGGTACGACTTGTGAACAAATCATTGAGATGGCCCGTGAAGCTGGTGCCAATAAAGTATATTTCGCCAGTGCTGCGCCTGAGGTTCGATACCCAAATGTTTACGGTATCGACATGCCAGCAAAAGAAGAATTGATTGCCCACGATCGTACAGTGGAGCAAATTGAAAAAGCCATTGGTGCCGATTGGTTAATTTATCAAGACCTTGATGACCTAATTGATGCCACCTGTGATGGCGCTGATGTTAAATACGACTTTGATTGTTCAGTGTTTAATGGTGAATATGTAACCGGTGACATCGATAATGCGTATCTTGAAAACTTGCAAGCTATGCGTAACGATGCAAACAAAATTCAAAATATCGAAAATAGCATCATTGATTTGCACAATGATGAAGAAATTGAATAGAGATAAGTAAGTGACCGACAAAAAACGTTATAACTCTAAATTAGACGACGCCCAGTTTGCCACACTTGCTGTGCGTGCTGGTTATGACCGTACTCAAGAGCATGAGCACAGTGAAGCGATGTTTTTAACATCAAGCTATGTGTTTGGAAATGCTCAAGAAGCGGCCGCGGTGTTTGGTGGTGATGAAGAAGGTAACGTTTATACCCGATACACCAATCCAACGGTGCGTACATTCGAACAGCGCTTGGCTGCCCTTGAAGGTGCCGAGCAATGTGTGGCAACGGCTTCGGGTATGTCCGCCATTTTCTCTATGATTTTAGCCTTGCTTAATCCTGGTGATCACATTGTATCGAGCCGCAGTATTTTTGGTTCAACGAATGTGCAGTTTAAAAAATACGTAAGCAAATTAGGTATTACCGTTGATTATGTGTCCCTGACAGACATAGACGAATGGCGTGATGCCATTAAAGAAAATACTAAGTTGTTTTTTTTAGAATCACCGTCTAATCCAATGAATGAAATAGGGGATCTTAAAGCCCTTGTTGAGTTGGCACATGATAATGATATTTTAGTTTCAGTGGATAATTGCTTCTGCACACCGGCTCTGCAGCAGCCATTAAAATATGGTGTGGATGTGGTCATACACAGTGCCACTAAGTTTATCGATGGCCAAGGTCGCACATTAGGTGGGGCTGTATTGGGTAGTCACGAATTAATGGAAGAAGTGGTGGGGGTTCTGCGTTCAGTGGGTCCAACAATGAGTCCGTTTAATGCGTGGGTGATGCTAAAAGGCCTTGAGACATTAAAGCTACGCATGAAAGCCCATAGCGAAAATGCCATGGCGTTAGCACTTTGGTTAAAACAACAACCCAGTGTATTGTCTGTTCACTATGCCGGCTTACCAGAACATCCACAGCATGAGTTGGCTAAATCTCAACAAAAAGATTTTGGCGGTGTATTAGCCTTTGAAGTAAAAGGTGGGCAAGAAGCGGCGTGGTCTGTGATTGATAGTACTCGTATGTTTTCAATTACAGCTAATTTAGGTGACGCTAAAACCACAATCACGCACCCAGCTACCACGACACATTGTCGGGTTGATCCTGCTGATCGTAAGCAGGCTGGTATCAGTGACGGTTTGATTCGTATTGCCTGCGGCATTGAAGACATTGAAGACATTAAAAGAGATCTGTCTTTTGGCTTAAGCCGTATTTAAAATAATTATAAATTTCAGCCAATTTTGCATAGGAGTCATTCTTAAATGGATGCAAAATTAAGCTCTGTATTATCTGCATTAAATAGCGTTGTACTGGGTAAAGAACACCAAGTTAAATTGGCCTTAAGCTGTTTGTTAGCCAAGGGCCATTTATTAATTGAAGACTTACCCGGTATGGGCAAAACCACCTTAAGCCATGCCTTGGCCAATGTATTGGGTTTGCAATACCAACGTATTCAATTTACCAGTGATATGTTGCCCGCTGATATTGTCGGCGGCAGTATTTATCAGAAAGATGAAAAGACACAGCAAGCTGGATTTGTTTTTCATCCTGGCCCTGTGTTTTCTCAAGTGGTGTTGGCAGATGAGATTAACCGTGCCACGCCAAAAACACAAAGCGCATTATTAGAGGCAATGGAAGAGCGCCAAGTGAGTATAGATGGTCAAACTCATGTGTTGCCTCAACCGTTTTTTGTCATCGCCACGCAAAATCCAATTTCTCAGTCAGGTACCTTTACTTTGCCTGAATCTCAACTTGATCGTTTCTTAATGCGCATTGAGCTAGGTTACCCTAACGCAAAAGCCGAAAGAGCTTTGTTAGAGGGTAAGTCTAACAAAGCAATGAATTTACCGGTTTTAATGAATGAGTCTCAGTTAAGTGCTTACCAGCAAAAAGTGGCCAGCATTACTGCTAGCGCATCTTTAATTGATTATGTACAAAAACTAGTCACCAAAACCCGCGAGCATCCGCAGTTGCGTTATGGTCTGTCTCCACGTGCTGCCTTAGCGTTATTAAATACCGCCAAAAGCTGGGCCCTGCTGCATGGCCGTGATCATGTCTTACCTGATGATGTGCAGGATGTATTTCGTTTTGTGGCTCAGCATCGTTTGGAAGATGCTTTGGTGGATAACAAAATGGATATCTGCGCAGACATTATCCAGAACGTGTCTGTGCTGTAATGTCTATTGGCTTGAATGTAATCAGGCACAGGTTTAACGCTTGGTTGAAAAAGCGCTTGCCGTTATCTGAAGAAATTCAGCTTTCACAAAAGCGCATTTTTATTTTTCCCAATAAAGTTGGTTTCTTATTCTTAGTTCTTTTGGGGCTACTACTGGTAACCGGTATCAACTACCAGAATAACCTGATTTTAAGTATCGGTTTTATTATGGTCAGTTTGTTTGTTACGAGCATCATTGCTACTTATCAGAATATTGCTTCATTAGTGATTAAAGCCAGTGCTTGTGATGCCTGCTTTGTGGGCGATACGGTTTCTCTTCCTCTAACGTTAAATAACCCAAATAAAACCAGTAAAGCGGGACTTTTTGTCGGCTTTGATCACTCACATGCCCAGTTGATTCCTGTTGTTGAATCCCAACAAAATATTCGATTGTCATATGTGCCTCAGCAGCGGGGCTATATTAATGTACCCAAAATAAAATTATTCAGCGTCTACCCGCTGGGTCTGCTGACCTGTTGGAGTTGGTTATACCTAGATTTCAATGGTGTGGTATATCCTAAGCCGGTTGAGTTACCGTTTCGTAGTAGCGACGGTGAAGGTTTAGACGATACTGACCAGTCAATTCAGTCTGGCATGGACGAATTTGATGGCTTAAGAATGTATCAAAAAGGGGACTCCTTAAAGCGAGTGGCTTGGAAGCAGTATGCAAAAACACAACAATTGATGACCAAGCAATACCTTGACTATCAAGGGGATGAACGCTGTTTGGACTGGAGTGTTTTATCTGGGTTTGATGTCGAGTATCGACTGCAAGTGTTGTGTGGTTGGGCTTTGCAAGCCCATCAACAACAAAGTGAATTCAGTCTTAAAATCCCGGGGCAAACCATTCCATTAGGAAGTGGAGAGCAGCATCTTCACCAATGTCTAAAAGCGTTGGCTCTGTTTAATTACGGGGTCAAAAAATAATGGCGTTTAATGCGAGTTTGATTCCACAGCCAACTTTGGTGTTTTTATTCTTTAATGTGTTTGCTGCGTTAATGCTGCATGTCACACGATTACCCTTGTGGCTTATTGTGTTTTCATTGGCAGCGTTATCTTGGCGCATGTTCATGTTTAGCGGGCGCGTGCCCAAACCCAATTGGTATATGAAACTAGCTTTAGTGAGTGCCGGGTTTTATGGCGTGTATGCTTCCTATGGTACTGATCTAACCATTGAAAGTATGGTGTCGCTACTGATTGCTGGTGTGATGCTTAAGCCGTTAGAAGTTGAAAAACACCAAAGTAGTTATTTGCTAATCTTCTTGAATTATTTTTTATGCGCGCTACTTTTCTTGTTTGATCGAACCCCTTTAGATTTCTTATTAGTTATTGTTGTGATGACCCTTACCCTGGGTAGCCAAGTGTTGGTTCATTTATATGACCAACCCAATAGGATGGCCAGTTTGAAATTGGGTTTTGGCTTGCTATTAAAGTCTTTGCCTTTGGCCCTTTTGCTTTTCTTAGTATTACCGCGCTTAGGCCCTTTATGGACGCTTACCGTACCTACCCAGTCTGGAGTAGTGGGGCTCAGTGATTCTATGTCGCCAGGCAGTATTGCCCAGCTAGGTGAAAATGATGAATTGGCGTTTAGGGTTAAACTGCTTGATAACCCGTTGCCTATGAATCAACGTTATTGGCGTGCGTTTACACTCAGTGAATTTGATGGGGAAACTTGGCAGCAAGGTCGTTTTTATCAAGCCAATAGGGCATCTGATTTTTTTAATGATGATCAGCCATCTGTACGATACGAGATCATGATAGAGCCCCATGAAAAAAACTGGTTGTTCGCTATTGGCGGCTCTAAGCCGCTGACGCCTGAAATCACTGTGCACAGTGATGCCACTTTAGAAAGTCGAAAACGTCTTTATAATCAGTGGCAATATAAAGTGGAATCAAATATCTCAGAGTTATTGCCACAGTCTAATTTGTCTCGCTCTGAACGTATTCGCTATACACGCCTGCCATCGGGCTCGAATGAAAAAGCACAAGATTTTGCTCGTCAATTACATGAGCAAACAGCCGATTTACCTCAGTTTATTTCGGCCCTTCGGTCTTTTATTTCAGATAAAGATTTCAGTTACACATTAAGTCCAGGCACATTTGATGGGGATGATCAGATAGATGAATTTTTATTTGAGTCGAAGTCTGGTTTTTGCTCCTACTATGCAGGCTCCGTGGCGTTTTTATTGCGGTCAATAGATGTGCCCGCTCGTGTGGTGCTTGGTTATATGGGTGGTGAAGAAAATCAACTCAGTAACGCCTTGTCTGTTTATCAATACGATGCCCATGCTTGGGTGGAAGTATTTTTTGAAGGGCAGGGCTGGTTAAGGTTAGACCCGACAGCATGGGTTGCACCAGAGCGGGTTGAGTCGGGTTTGCAGCGTGCTATCCCCTCAGAATTTCAAGGCTTTAAAAGTCAATCACCTTGGTTGCGTGAGCTGCGTAAGCGCTGGCAAGCTTTTGATTATTACTGGAATGACTGGATGCTAAGTTATAAGGGCAATCAGCAGCAAGCAATTTTGCAAGACCTATGGGGCGAACGAACAGCCAATGAGTTGATTGGCATATTGACGGTTGCCTTTGTTCTGCTCGGGCTGGGGTTGTTTTCGTTTCTTTGGTGGGATCAAAAATCAAAACCTGTTAGCTATGAACAAAAAGTCTATCAGGCACTGTTTACCTGGCTTGTAACAATTGATGCTGCTAACCAAGGGGCAGTTGATCGAAAAAGCATAGCCATACCTTTGCATCTTAAAGGGCTTACGATGCAGGGAGTGTGTCGTGAGCTGATCAAGCGTTTACCTCATTTAGAAGCATCGCTTAATGCATTGAATAAACAAGTGAGCGCTGCACT
>MDTG01159604.1_pt1 | contig 13902 bp, 8 predicted proteins | sample 811421 | NCBI WGS metagenome assembly MDTG01 (sample SAMN05326645, study PRJNA326480) | marine metagenome | isolation source: seawater | place: Pacific Ocean: South East | collected 2011 | reverse complement strand
GTAATTTTATATTTGGCATTAATTAAATAATTTTTTGTACTCTGAATAAGTAGAAAAACACATTTTTTCAACATTAAATTTCATAATTACATTTTTTCTTGCCTCTGCTCCTATACCATTCAGAGTTACCTCACTTAAATTTAATATTTCTGCAATTCTCTCACTTAATTTACTTGAATCTCCTGCTTCAAATAAAAAACCGGTTTTTTCATTAGTTATAGTCTCTTTTGATCCACCGATGTTGCTAGCAATAATTGGCTTCTCCATTGATTGTGCTTCAACAGAAACTCTTCCAAACGCCTCAGGTTCTATAGATGCTGAAATTACAACATCTGAAATTTCATAAGCTATTGGCATTAATTTAATATTATCAACAAACATAACCTCATTAATTAATCTATATTGATCTACTAGTCTTATTAATTTTTTTTTATAAATTTTTCTTCCTTGATCGCTTCCAAGAATTACTGCTACAAATTCTTTATCAGGTAAAATTTTTTTTAGTTTATTAATAGCTTCTAAGAACATTTCATGACCTTTCCAATATGTAATTCTTCCTGGGAAAAGAATTATTTTTTTTTCATTACTAATTTTCCATTTTTTTTTTAATAATATTTTATCATTTTCGTTAATTTTTTTTGGATCAAAATATTCTGTATTTATTCCACGAAAAATAACTAAAAATTTTTTTTCTGGAGTAATATAATTTGAGTAGTTTTCTTTAATGTGTGAAAAAATAAAATTTGAACCAGCAATAATTAGATCGGATCTTACCATAACTGAATTATAAATTTTTTTAATTGATGATTTAAAGTTATATGTACCATGAAAAGTTGTTACAAATTTTCTTCTAGTAAGTTTAGTAGCTATTAGACATGACCATGCAGGAGCTCTGCTTCTAGCATGAACAATATCTATGTTTAATATTAATATTATAGAAATTAAAAATACTGCATTTAAAAAAATCATTATTGGGTTTTTTAGGTGAACAGGAAATCGGATCAGCTTAACTTTTTTTTTATTTATATACTTGGTAAGTTCTCCTCCGCTAGTAACAATAAATGATGAGCAGTTATTTTCATATAAATAGTGAGCAAGATCAAAACACCCTGTTTCAGCACCTCCATTTCCTAATTTTGGAATTACTTGTAAAACTTTTAATTTTGTTGGCATTTTTTATTAATTATATTATCACAATATTTAACTTTATTTTATGAGTAAATTTAAATTTATAAAAATTACTAAGACAAAAAAAATAAGATACTTATTTGTAAATAGACACTCCAAGTTTTTTGTTGTTTTCTTGCATGGCTTTATGTCTAATTTAGAGGGGTCAAAACCTAAAACTTTAATGAAATTTTGTAAAAAAAAAAGAATAGGTTTTGTAGGGTTGGAGTATTCTGGTCATGGAAAGTCTTCTGGTGAATTCACAAAAGGTAATATTACTAGTTGGACTAGAGATGCTAAATTTATAATAAAGAAAACTGTTAAAAAAAATAATTTTATCTTAGTAGGTTCTAGTATGGGATCTTGGATTTCTCTTAATTTATTTAAAAATTTCAATAATCAAATTAAAGGATTCCTAGGAATAGGTTCTGCGCCCGAATTTTTAGAAAAATTAATGTGGAACAAATTTACTAAAAAAATCAAGAATGAATTAAAAATAAAAAAAATTTACCATTTAAAACATGGTGATTATGAATATCCAATTTCTTACCAGCTAATCAAGGATGGGGGAAAAAATAGAGTTCTTAATAAAAAAATTAAATCAAAGATATGTGTTACAATGATTCATGGCAAAAAGGATAAGGTTGTGCCTGTAATTTTTTCAAAGAAGATTTTAAAAATATTCAAAAATGCAAAAAAAAAATTATTTTTAATATCAAACGGTGACCATAGTTTATCTTCAAAACGTAATCTGAACAGAATAATTAAAGAATTAAATTTAATTATAAAAAATATTTAACTTGCTATATCTACTTTTTTTCTATTTGAAATTGGATTTTCTAATTTATTAATCATTTCCTTAGGGCAAACTTGATAGAAATAACTTAATTCATTTTCAAAATTCTCTAAAATAAATTTTGATTTATTTGAGTTGGTTTCTTCAAAATGTTTAAATATGTTTATTTTTAAATAATTTTTCCAGTATTCTGTTTCTAATCGTTGCCATAAAACTGTCTCAGGATTTACTCTTTTCTCAAATTCACTATATTTATCATATATAAATGCCATACCTCCTGTCATGCCCGCTGCGAAATTATCTCCTACTTCACCAAGAATTATTATATTTCCACCAGTCATGTATTCACATCCATTAGAGTCGCATCCTTCTACTACTGCTAATGCGCCAGAATTTCTTACTGCAAACCTTTCACCTGCTTGCCCTGATGCAAATAGATATCCAGATGTTGCCCCATACAAAACTGTATTACCTATAATTGTATTTTGATCTGAAATTAAATTACTATCATCCTGTAATTTTATAGTAATAGTTGCACCGGAAAGTCCTTTGCCTACATAATCATTTGCATCTCCTTTAAGATTTAATTTAAGTCCCTTAATTCCAAACGCACCAAAAGATTGCCCAGCTGATCCTCTAAAGTTTAATGAAATAAAATTTTCCTCAAGTTTATTATCACCAAATTTTTTGTATAATTGATATGATATTCTAGTGCCTACTGCTCTATCAGTATTTTTAATTCTAAATATTTTATCTGTTTTTCTATTGTTATTAATATCTTCCTCTATATCTGGCCAAATTTTTTGGTCTAGTGTGTCTGGCACTTTATTTATGAATGGTTTTTCACAATACTTCTTATTTTTACCTGGGTCTGCTTGAACAAATAATGGATTTAGATCTAGATCATCTAAATTAGAGGATCCTTTGCTTATTTGCTTTAACAAATCAGTTCTGCCAATGATGTCATTTAAATTTTTAAATCCTAAACTAGCCAATATTTCTCTTACTTCTTCAGCAATAAATGTAAATAAATTTACAACTTTATCAGGTGTGCCGCTAAATTTTTCTCTGAGTTTCTCGTCTTGTGTGCAAACCCCTACTGGACATGTATTTGAATGACATTGTCTAACCATGATACATCCCATTGCAACTAGTGCGGTTGTAGCAACTCCATATTCTTCAGCTCCCATCATTGCAGCAATAATTATATCTCTTCCTGTTTTAATTCCTCCATCAGTTCTGAGAGTAACATTATGTCTTAAGTTATTTAATGTTAAAACTTGATTTGCTTCTGTTAGTCCCATCTCCCAAGGTATTCCAACATATTTTACGCTAGTTTGTGGGGTAGCTCCAGTTCCCCCGGAATGTCCTGAGATTAAAATAATATCTGCTTTTGCTTTTGCTACTCCAGCAGCTATTGTTCCAATTCCTGAAGATGCAACTAATTTTACTCCAACTCTAGCATTTGGATTGATTTGTTTTAAATCATAAATTAGTTGTGCTAAATCTTCTATTGAATAAATATCATGATGAGGTGGGGGAGAAATTAAAGTTACACCAGGAGTCGAGTGCCTTAATTTAGCAATTTCTTTTGTAACTTTAAATCCAGGAAGCTGTCCACCTTCCCCAGGCTTGGCTCCTTGGGCTATTTTTATTTCAATTTCATTACAGTTATTTAAATAATCTATAGTTACTCCAAACCTAGCTGATGCTATTTGTTTAACTCTTGAATTAGCTGTATCCCCATTTGACATTTTCTTAAATCTTTCTGCACTTTCTCCACCTTCTCCACTACAAGATGCACCTTTTATTCTATTCATTCCTATAGCTAAAGTTTCATGAGCTTCTTTAGATAATGCACCATGAGACATACTTCCACTTCCAAATCTTTTTAATATATTTTCAACTGGTTCTACTTCGGAAATTGGTATAGAATTTTTTTTTTTAAAATCAATTAAATCTCTAAGACTTATTGGAGGAAGTTCATAAATTCCTTTAGAATATTTTTTATAAGTTTCATATGATTTATTTGAAACAGCGCTTTGTAATAAATGAATTAATTTACCCTGATATTGATGAGTTTCACCATTTTTTCTATAACGGTATATTCCACCAATGGGTAGAATATTTGAATTAACTTTAAATGCCTCAGAATGAATATTTTTAATTTTTTTTTCAATTCCTGTTAGACCAATACCTGATATCTTTGAATTAACGCCTGGAAAAAAATCATTTACAATTGTTCTGCTTAGACCAACTGTTTCAAAGTTACATCCTCCTCTATAAGAACTTATAACTGATATACCCATTTTTGACATTATCTTTAACAGACCTAAATTTACTGACTTAATATATCTTGTTACACATTCATCAAAGGTGAAGTTGCCAAATAGTTTTTTTTGATGCCTTTGATATATGCTATCAAAAGCCAAGTGAGGATTAATAGTAGTAGCTCCAACTCCAATCATAGTTGCAAAAGAATGAGTATCTAAGCATTCTCCTGATTGAACATTGATTGATACATATCCTCTAAGCCCAAGATTAATTAAATTGGTATTAATAGCTCCAATACACAAAAGCATAGGGATTGGACACCTAGTTTCAGAAGTATTTTTATCAGATAAGATTAATTGTGTTATACCTTCTCTTGTGGCAACTTCAGTATCTTTTTTAATTTTATCTATTGCTTCTTCTAAACTTTGATTTTCATCAAAAGTACAGTCTATAGTTTTATAGTTTTTTCCGAAATAATTTATAAATTTTTCAAATTGTGAATTTGATAGAATAGGACTATCTAATACATAAATATCTTCCTCAGTTAAATTGGTAAAATCTAATATATTACCTAGATTACCAAATCTAGTTTTTAAACTCATTACTTTATTTTCTCTCAAAGAATCTATTGGAGGGTTTGTTACTTGACTAAAGTTTTGTCTAAAAAAATGATATAAGGGTCTATATTTATCAGATAGAACAGCTAAAGGAGTATCATCTCCCATAGAACCTGTTGCTTCTTTAGCATCTTCCACCATTGGATGCAGTATTAACTCTAAGTCTTCTAAACTATATCCATATACATGTTGTCTTTTTTTAAGTTCTAAACCTTCATAATAATTTTTTTCTTTTTGAATTAAAAATTTTTTATCTAAATCAATAATTTGATTATTAAAATGTTTATATTCTTTAGCTAAATGATTTTTTATTTCATCGTTTTTATAAACTTTCCCTTTTTCAATTTTGATACCTAAAATCTCTCCAGGACCTAATCTACCTTTTGTAACTATTTTTTTTTCATCTAAATCAATCATTCCAGTTTCAGATCCTGCAAATAAAAGCTTATCACTTGTTATTGTGTATCTTAATGGCCTCAGTCCATTTCTATCAGTTGCTACGATAACCCATTCATTATCTGTGCCTGCTATTGCTGCAGGTCCATCCCAAGGTTCCATGGTACTATTAAGAAAATTAAATAGCTGGAGGTGATCTTTAGGTAAAATTTTATTTTTTTTCGACCAAGCATCTGGAATTAACATTAGTTTTGCTAAAGGTGCTGAATGTCCAGACATATTTAGTAACTCAAAGACATTGTCTAATGAAGCAGAATCTGAATTACCTGTAGGAATAACTGGCTTTAAGTTTTCCATATTTTCGAATAAAGAATTAAACATTTCTTGTTCATGAACTTTCATCCAATTTATATTTCCTTTGAGGGTATTTATTTCTCCATTGTGAGCTATTGCTCTGAACGGCTGTGCTAAATCCCAACTTGGGGAAGTGTTAGTGGAAAACCTTTGATGAAAAATAGCATATCTTGAAATAAACCTTTTATCTTGCAGATCTAAATAAAAATCAGACAAAGCTTCGGCTAGAAACATTCCTTTATATATTATTGATTTAGAACTAAATGAGCAGATATAAAAATTATTCAATTGTTTTTTTATACATTCATTTTCAATTTTTCTTCTTATCTCGTACAAGTTTCTTTCTAGTTTTTTTCCTACTACTGATTTGTCGTTTTGTGTAAACAGTACTTGAGCAATTTCTGGTCTTGTATCTTCTGCTTTCTCACCTAAGACTGATGGATTTACTGGAACCTGTCTCCATCCATAAATTTTATAATTATTTTTGGTTAATTCACTTTCTACAATAATTCTGCATGCTTCTTGGGCTGAATAGTCATTTCTTGGAAGAAATATCATTCCTATACAAACATCTGAGCCATCATGATTGTGCCCACGCGACTCTATCTTTTCTATAAAAAATTCAGACGAGATTTCAATATGAATTCCGGCACCGTCACCTGTTTTTCCGTCAGCATCAATAGCTCCCCTATGCCAAACTGCTTTTAAAGCTTCAATTCCATTCTCTACAACTTGTCTTGTTTTTTTTCCATCTGTTGATACTACTAGACCTACTCCACATGCATCGTGTTCCATTTGACTAGAATAAATATGATTTTTTTTTAATAAATCTAAATTTTTTTTTCTAATATCCATTAAGCAACTCTCTTTTTTCTATTTGAATGTATATAATTGATGATTGATTGAGAAACATCTCTTCCATCTTTAATTGCCCAAACTACCAATGAAGCTCCTCTAATAATATCACCAGCTGCAAAAACACCTTCTAGCGAAGTTTCCATTGTTTCAAAATCTACTTTTAATGTTCCCCATTTAGTAATTTTTAAATTTTCTTCATTAAATAAATTTGGAAGATTTTCAGGATCAAATCCTAGAGCTTTTATAACTAAGTCTGCTTTAATATTAAAACTAGAATTTTCTAATATGACAGGTTTTTTTCTTCCACTTGAATCAGGTTCTTTTAACTCAATTTTATCAACATCTAAACTTTCAACATTATTTTTTCCAATAAATTTTTTTGGAGAACTTAACCATATAAATTCAACACCTTCCTCTTCAGCATTTAAAACTTCTCTCGATGAGCCAGGCATATTTTCTCTATCTCTTCTATATAAACACTTTACTGATTTTGCATTTTGTCTTATCGCAGTTCTAACACAATCCATAGCAGTGTCTCCTCCACCAATTACAACAACATCTTTCCCAACAGCATTAAGTGTTCCATTATCAAATAGTTGAACTTCATCTCCTAATCCTTTTTTATTAGATGCTGTTAGAAATTCCATAGCTGGATAAATATTTTTTAAATCACTTCCTGGTAGTTGAATTTCTCTAGCTTTATAGACTCCAGTTGAAATTAAAATTGCAGTATGTTTTTTTCTTAATTCTTTTAATGTAGCATTTTTACCGACTTCAAAATTATTAATAAACTTTATTCCACCCTCTTTTAATAAATTTGTTCTTCTTTCAACTACAAATTTTTCTAATTTAAAATTTGGAATACCATAAATTAATAAACCTCCATTTCTGTCATACCGATCATAAATTGTAATTTGAAATCCTTGCTTTCTTAATTCCTCTGCACAAGCTAACCCGGCTGGACCTGCTCCTATTATTCCTATACTCTCTTTTCTTTCATTTTTAATTTTAATTGGTTTTACCCACCCATTAGACCATGCATTTTCTGTTATAAATTTTTCTACAGATCCAATTGTAACTGTTCCGTGGCCGGATTTTTCGATAACACAATTTCCTTCACATAATCTATCTTGAGGACATATTCTTCCACATACTTCTGGCATATTATTTGTGCTTTGAGACAAATCATAGGCTTCTTGAAGTCTGCCTTCAGCTGTAAGTTTTAGCCAATCAGGAATATTATTACTTAAAGGACAATGAACTTGACAAAAAGGAACTCCACATTGAGAACACCTGCTAGACTGTTCTTTTGCTTTTTCACTTATAAATTCTTTATAAATTTCGTTGAAATCCTCTTTTCTTTTATTGGTATCTCTTTTAGTAGGATTTTCTTGATCTATTTTCACAAATTTTAACATGTTCTCTGGCATTCAATTGATATACCTCAATAAAAATACTACTTAAAGCATAATTGGGTCATATAAATTGACCTAATTTTTATTTATTCCTTTATTTTAAAGCTTTTTTTACCTTTTTGCATACCTACTATGTTTGTAAGTAATTGCTTTATTTTCAATATATTTAGTTTACGAACAAGTTACCTTTATGATTACATATTACCTAGAGATATTAGTTTTGTCTCTTGTACAAGGTTTTTTTGAATTTATTCCTGTAAGTTCATCTGCGCATTTAATTGTTATTTCTAAGATAATTGAATTTGATATTAGATCAATAGAAATTGATATAAGTCTTCATTTAGGGTCTCTTATAGCTATTCTATTTTATTTCAGAAAAGATTTTGTAAATATATTAAATAATAAAAATTTACTATCTTTAATTATTTTTGGGTCCATACCTTTAGTATTAGTTGGTTACTTTTTATATACTACTAACCTAATAGAATATCTGAGAGAAATAAAAATAATTGCTTGGACAACTCTAATTTTTGGAATTTTACTATATATTTCAGATAGATTTAAAGTTGAAAAGAATATTGACAAAAACCTCACAATTAAAAATATCTTATTGATTGGTTTTTTACAAATTTTTTCTTTAATTCCAGGTGTTAGCAGATCTGGAATCGTAATAACAGCTGGTAGGTTTCTTAATTTTAATAGAGTAGACTCAGCTAAGATTTCATTTTATCTATCTATACCTGCATTATTAGGTGCTAGTATTTTAGGTTTAAATGATATTTTTGAAAAAGGGTTTGAATTTACTTACTCGATTTTACTTTCAATATTTTTATCTTTTGTATTTTCTTATTATACTATTAAATATTTTTTAATTTATATTAAAAATTTTTCATTAAATGTATTTGTTTACTATAGAATATTTTTAGCTTTAATTCTTATAACAATTATTTATAACTAGCTTTTTTTATTAATGGGACTAATTGAGAAATCAAAACACCTAGTAAAATAAACAAACAGCCAAGAATATTGTTAATATTTAAAATTTGACTAAGAATTACCCATGCAGCAACAGTTGCAAATACACCTTCTAATGAAAAAATTATAGCAGATGGTGCAGGTGAAATATTTTTTTGTGCATAGATCTGAAGAACGAAGGCAATTCCTCCAGATAAAATTCCAGCATAAAGGATTTGTATTTTTTGTTTTAATATGTTTGTTAAAATAAATTCCTCAAATATGATTGCTAATATTAAAGAACAAAAAGAAACAACTATGGTTTGTACTAGCCCAATTGTTATTGGAGCATCAAACTCTTTTATAATTTTTCCTACAAAAATTATATGCAGACTCCAAAATAAGGCACCGATAATTACAAGTGTATCACCAATTCTAACTGTAGCATCTTGAAAATTGGTTAGCAAATACCCACCAATTACACATAATATTACTGATGGCCATACACTCCAGTGAATATTTTTATTAAACATAAAAAAAACAATTATTGGAACCATAGGAACATAAAAAATTGTAAAAAAAGCTGCATTAGCAACATCGGTATAGATTAAAGCAACTTGTTGAAAAACAGATCCAAGAAACAAAAAAAAGCCGATCAACACAGAGTAAAAAAAAAATTTAGATTTATTTTTTGAAATTTCGTTAATTGATTTTTTTTTCTCTATTAAAAAATAAAAAGGAACTAAAGCCAAGAATCCAACAAAAAATCTAATTCCATTAAATACATATGGTCCTATAAATTCCATACCCGTTTCTTGGGCTATAAATGTAGTTCCCCAAATTAAAGTACAAAGTAATGCACTAAAAATTGAGGTTGTTTTTGACATTTTTATATGGCTAATTTATAGGCAAAATTTTTACCAAGATTTTCTTTTAGTTCATTGCAAAATCTAGCTGCCTCTGCTCCATCAATAATTCTATGATCATAAGAAAGTGAAATTGGTAAAATTGTACGAACTTGAAAGGTATTTTCTAAATAAATTTGTTTTTTTGAGGATTTACTAACCCCTAAAATCGCTACCTCTGGATAATTTATTATTGGTGTAAAAAAGGAACCTCCAATCCCTCCTAAGCTAGATATTGTTATTGAACCTCCATAAAACTCTTTTTTGTCAATCTTTAAATTTTTACATTTATCGCTTACTTCTAGTATTTCACTACTTAAATCTTTGATATTTTTTTCATTAGCATTTCTAATTTTTGGAACCATAAGTCCATGGGGTGTATCTACAGCAATTCCAATATGAAAATATTTTTTTAAAGTTATTTTTCCATTTTCGATATCATCGATTGATGAATTAAAGGATGGAAATTTTTTTAACGTATTAACTAAAGCTTTAATAATAAAAACTAAAGGTGTAATTTTTATATTTCGACCTGTAAAGTTATCTTTTAATTTATTTCTAAATTCTTCCATCTCTGAAATATCTATTTCATCATGGTGGGTAACATGTGGAATTGTACTCCAAGAATTATTTAGAAAAGGAGCTGCTATTCTTTTTACTCTAGGAATATCTGTAATTTCAACTTCTCCAAAATCAGAATGTTTAAATTTATTTTCACTTTTGATTTCTTTCTTTGTACTTTTATTTTCATTATCATTCCTTAGTTCGCTATAAATATAATTTTTTATATCTTTTTCAGTTATTCGTCCTTTCCTTTCAGTGCCTTTAATTTTATTTATATCTGCTCCAAGTTCTCTTGCAAACTTTCTGACTATTGGAGTTGTATATATTTTTTTATCATTAGACATTATTTATATTTTAGTTGGAATTGGTTTTTCAGGATCAATACCATATTTTTTTATTACTTCTTTAGCATGCTTAGATGATATTAACTGCTCTTTAGCTAAAATACTTAAAGAATAAGCTACAATGTGTTTTTTATCTACTTCAAAAAAATTTCTTAATTTTTTTCTAGTATCACTTCTTCCATACCCATCTGTTCCAAGAGAATAAAAATTTTTTTCTACAAATGGCCTAATTTGATCTGAATTAAGTCTTATATAATCTGATGCTGCAAGAATTGGCCCTTCCGTTTTTAAAAGACATTCTTCAACGAAGTTTTTTTTAGGTTTTTCATCTGGATGAAGAAGATTATATCTTTCTATTTCTATAGCATTTTTTCTCAACTCACTATAACTTGTTACACTCCATACATTACTATCGATTTTAAAATCATTTTGTAATATTTCAGCTGCTTCAATCATCTCTCTTAAAATAGTTCCAGACCCAAGTAATTGAATAGTAGTTTTCTTATAGTTTTTGAATTCTTTAAATAAGTACATTCCTTTTAATATTCCCTCTTCAGTAGATTTATCCTTTGGCATAGCGGGATGGGTATAATTTTCATTCATTGTGGTTATATAGTAAAAAATATTCTCTTTTTTTTCGTACATTCTATTTAATCCCTCTCTGAAAATGGTAGCTAGCTCATATCCAAAAGTTGGGTCATATGATTTACAGTTTGGTATTACGGAAGAAAGTATATGACTATGGCCGTCACCATGTTGTAATCCTTCCCCTGCCAGTGTTGTTCTGCCTGAAGTAGCCCCAATTAAAAAACCTCTTGTTTGATTATCTCCAGCCGCCCATGCAAAATCTCCTACTCTTTGAAATCCAAACATTGAATAAAACAAATATATAGGAATCATAGAAATATCATGATTTGAATAAGATGTTCCTGCTGCAATCCAAGATGACATTGCTCCGGCTTCCGTAATACCTTCTTCCAAAACTTGTCCTTTAATATCTTCTCTATAAGAACTTAATTGTTCTGAGTCTACTGGTTCATATTTTTGTCCTTCATGTGCATAAATACCTATTTTTTGAAAAAAACCTTCCATTCCAAACGTTCTGGCTTCATCTGGTATGATCGGAACTAAACGTGGTGCTACATTCTTATCTCTTAGTAAACTTGTTAACATTCTAACTAAAATCATTGTAGTTGACATTTCTTTTTCACCAGTTGACTTTTTCATGTTACTAAAAATATCTGAGTGAGGAGTTTTAATAGCTTTAGCAAAAGATGATCTTTCTGGCAAATTACCTCCTAATTTTAATCTACATTCTTTTAAATATTTAATTTCTGGAGAATTTTCTGGTGGTTTGTAATACTCAACATTTTTTACCTGTTTGTCTGTTAGTGGCACATCAAATCTATCTCGATAGTAGAGTAAATCATTTTCATCCAATTTTTTTTGCTGATGAGTTATATTTATACTTTCCCCTGATTTTCCCATACCATAGCCTTTGATTGTTTTTGCTAAAATGACTGTAGGTGTTCCTTCATTTTGCATTGCTGAATAATATGCGGCATAAACCTTATGTGGATCATGACCGCCTCTATTAAGCTTCCATATGTCTTTATCTGTCATTTGTGATACTAAATCTAATAATTCAGGATATTTTCCAAAAAATTTATTTCTTACATATGCTCCACCTTTAGCTTTAAATGCTTGATATTCTCCATCTATAGCTTCTCCCATTCTTTTTATCAATAAACCCGATTTATCTTTTGCTAATAAAGGATCCCAATACGATCCCCATATGACTTTTATAACATTCCACCCAGCTCCTCTAAATATTCCTTCAAGCTCTTGGATTATTTTTCCATTACCTCTTACAGGCCCATCTAGTCTTTGAAGATTACAATTTATTACAAAAATTAAATTATCTAATTTTTCTCTTGCGGCTAATCCAATAGCACCTAATGACTCTGGTTCATCAGTTTCTCCATCTCCCAAAAAACACCATATTTTTCTTTTTTCATCTTTTAGTAATCCTCTGTTAATCAAATACTTATTAAATCTAGCCTGATATATTGACATTATAGGTCCAAGCCCCATTGAGACTGTTGGAAACTGCCAAAATTTTGGCATTAGCCATGGGTGAGGATAAGATGAAAGTCCTCCTGGATTTACTTCTTGTCTAAATCTATCTAGCTCACCTTTACTTATTCTTCCTTCTAAAAAAGCTCTAGCATACATACCGGGGGCACTGTGTCCCTGAAAATATATTAAATCTCCACCAAACTTATTATTTTTTGCTCTCCAAAAATGATTCATTCCTACATCATAAAGTGTAGCTGCAGAAGCAAATGTTCCTATATGTCCACCTAACTCAGGATTTTTTTTATTTGCTCTAACTACCATTGCTGCAGCATTCCATCTTATTAATGAACGAATTTTTCTTTCTAAATTTTGGTCTCCAGGAGATTTTTTTTCCTCTTCAGGTGATATTGTATTTATATAAGGTGTATTTCTTGAAAGAACTAAATCAGATCCTTGTTTATATGAATGTTCTATTAATTGTTTAATTATATATTGAGCCCTATGTTTTCCATCTTTCTCCAAAACAGCTGATAGTGAGTCCATCCACTCTTTAGTTTCAATAGGGTCAATATCTTTACCATTTTTTACTTCTATTGTTGTTTCAACAATTTTATTTTCATTTTTTTTACTTATTTCTTTTTCTGGTTCTTCTTGAAGAATTAAAGTATCCTCAGCTTGCTTTATAATTTTTTCTGTGTCTGGAGGTATTTTTTCCGTAGAAATATTTTCTGTTTTTTTTTCAATATTGGTTTTTTCTTTCTGATTTGAACTTTTTAAAGTTATCAACAAATCACCTTTGGAAACTTTATCTCCTATCTTAACATTGACATTTTCTACCTTGCCATCATATTTTGAGGGAACTTCCACAGATGATTTATCACTTTCTAATGTGACTATAGGATCATTTTTTTTAATACTATCACCAGCTTTAACGAGTACCTCAACTATTTCAACATTCTCAAAATCACCAATATCAGGAACTAATAATTTTTCAGCCATAATTCAATTCAATAGTAAACATACCAATAATTTGATTGTTGATACATTTTAAACATATTTATATCCTTTTTTTGTCATCCTTAAATGAGTAAATATTGACATGTTAACAAATTTTTTAATTAAAATTAAAGTTTTTAATAATAAACAAAACTTAGACGCTAAATTTTGGATACAAAGAGT
>MDTG01131581.1_pt1 | contig 13902 bp, 9 predicted proteins | sample 811421 | NCBI WGS metagenome assembly MDTG01 (sample SAMN05326645, study PRJNA326480) | marine metagenome | isolation source: seawater | place: Pacific Ocean: South East | collected 2011 | reverse complement strand
GTTGATCAACCTGATGTCAGCGAATACCGGCTCACCGCTCATCTTGGTTCTGCTGTGCTAATCTTTGGCTTTATTTTATGGACAGCCTTCGGCCTAGTAAACGAAACAAGTCAACAGCCCAAGGAACTCGGTATTTTTTCCTACAGCCTAAGTGGCCTAATATTTTTAATGATCCTGTCGGGTGGTTTAGTCGCGGGCACCAAAGCCGGCTATGCCTACTCAACCTGGCCATTGATGGGAGATAGTTTTATCCCAAGTGGCCTCTATAGCATGTCACCGCTGTGGTTATCGGCTTTCGAAGACATTACCACCATTCAGTTTAACCACCGGATCTTTGCTTACTGTATTGTTCTATTGGTTGTGCTATTCGCAATCAAAGCCTTAAAGGCCAACATACAAGGAGCGGCTAGAACGGGTCTTTTTGTTCTGATTGGCCTGTTAATACTTCAAGTCACTCTGGGGATTAGTACATTGATCTACCACGTTCCTATTCCGATCGCCGCTGCACACCAGGTTGTCGCGGTTGCCCTATTAAGCGCCTCGCTGTTTATTAGCCACTGCTTGAGTCAAGCAAGTGATAACAGTGACAGCCAACCAGTTTAATTTTTTGGAGAACCAATATGAAGAAACTAGCAATCAGCTGCCTCGCCATGACCTTATCTTTTGCCGCAATAGCCGGCGACCCAGTCGCGGGTAAAGCCAAATCTATGACCTGTGCCGGTTGTCACGGTATCAATGGTATTAGTAACAATGGTATGTGGCCGAATTTGGCGGGACAAAAAGCCCCGTATCTCGTCAGCCAGCTAAAACAGTTCAGAGATGGGCAGCGTAATAACGCCATGATGACCGCGATGGCTCAAGGTTTGAGCGATGCAGATATCGATAATCTGGCCGCTTACTACGCTAGCCTAAAATAAGTCTCACTGTAATTATCCAATAGCCGAGCCTGTGATCAGGCTCGGAATTTTTCATCCTCCGCAGGATGCTTGCAGTCATTGCCTAATTTAGGAAGTAGAATCGGACCGAGGATACTGCGACGATCAGAGATATTACTGCAGGGCTTAATAATATACCCACAGTGGTTTACGATCTGATTTCTAGCCAAACTGTAGCTTAGGCACCAGTCAAAATCACCTAGTATAAAGCAACGCCAAATGACCCAGAATAAAATAGGCTATACCACCAATCTCAAACGGACTATGCGACGCTCATAAAGGGACATTATTGAATAAGAAGCCTAGTACTCTACTATCGACATCAAGATATCGACCATCTTCTGCTTCACGGTATCCACCTCATTGGGTTTGATATCAACCATGGCAGTGATATATGACTCGCTAATGGCCCATGCTAATTCAATTGCCATAGCTGTCGCCATTCTCCCTTTAACCTCCACTTCGGTCTCGTTTACAGCCCTATTTTTCAGGAGTTTTTTTAGTGATTGCCTAGGCACTGATATATCTTTCCGAAGTTCCAGCGTAGCGAGCTCCAACTCACCGTCGATAGCGCAACGAATTACCGCCAAAATATAAGTTTGATCCTTGCCCAATGCCAGAGGCGTCATTCCATCAAGCTGCGTATGCTCCCAGTGGTCATAGGCAAGTTTAGATATGGCGGCCTCTAGCAATCCTCGTTTGCTACCAAAATAATGATGAATTTGGCCATGATTTACTCCGGCATGTTTGGCTATATCTCGGTTTGAAACTCCCTTAGGACCTTTTTTAGCTAGCAGCCTGCAAGCAGCGTTGAGGAGCTTATGTTCAACATTAATTCGCCCACGCATTGCCGGATTGTGTGGTTTTTCAGAAGTAGTCATAATCAGGGTAAAGGGTTATTAAAAAAGGAAAAGTATAATACATTGGAGCTTCCTAGGGCAGATTAACTTGAGTTTTCTCTTGAGGTCAAGCGGAACCGCCATAAGGAGCCCTTACGATCAACGCCCATGCAACCCGTAGCTAATCTCATATTCGTTATGGAACTCAATTTCTCTTAACCTCTTGATGGATGGATTGAGCGACTTCTACATATTAGTTAACAGGCGTTGATGTACTAGCCTGAGGACGCGATATCGATTGCAAAGGATGCGTCGCAATATAAATAGGAAGGTAACCAACAATCGGACCAATGCATGGAAACTCGCGATTGCAATCAACCCCATAATTCAATTTCTGCACCCAATCCTTACGTAATAAAAAAGTCTAGCGTAAATAAAAATACCATCGAGCAATGGCCGTTATTTTTCTGATTTCAGATAGCACACTCTGATCTGATGTGACTTTGTAAATGCCCTCTATTACGGTATCAATTTACGAGCATACCTGTTAGATCATAACCAACACAGATAAGGAACAAGCCCTACAAAAACTCGCAGGCCTCGTTAAACTCGAGACGTGGCAGTCTCTGAAATATGCGGCTCGGATCGCCATAACCTAGGCAGCACAAAAAATTGGAAACCACTGTGGTGCCGGAAAAAAATTCATCGTCGACTAACTGATTGTTAAATCCCGACATAGGGCCACAATCAAGTCCCAGCGCACGCGCGGCCATCATCAATTGAGCACCTTGTAAGGTGCCATTTCGAAATGCTGTAGCCTCACAATAGGCGGGTTTATCGACAAACATGGGTTTAAGGTCAGCATACGGAGCGAGTTGATCCAGTCGCTCATAGAAAGCATTATCATGCGCAATAATTACCACCACCGGAGCCCCCATTATTTTTTCAACATTGTTCCCTGTTAGTGTCGGCCTCAGTCGCTCTTTACTCTCTTCTGAGCGCAGAAAAATAAAGCGCCCCGGGCAGGAGTTAACGCTAGTAGATGTCATTTTGGTCAGATCATAAAGCGCTCGTAACAGGTCTTCGCTAACCTCTTTATCCTGCCATGCATACTGAGTTCTCGACTCTCTAAATAATAAATCGAGATGATCATCACTTAATGGCTTGTAGCGTTTTTTCATGTCACTAAAGGTATTTTGTGCCGCCAATACCTGATGAGCCTGTACATTATCTCCACCATGGAGCCGGCGCTGCATACCTGCGGCAGCCGCAAGTTCCTGAGCAGAAATAGATTGTTTATTCAAACCACTCATATCGAACCTCACTTATTTCAGTTGTTGTTCCATCATCTTCACTATATCTGTCAAGCTCGGGGTTGCTGCTCTGAAGCCATCGACCTCTTCACTGGGCATAGTCGCGCCAAAAGAGGCTGGAGCTTCCGGCCCATATTGAGCCATAATCAAATCTCTTGCAGGCGTATCTGTTGCAACAATAGATGCATCGAGGAGATCACCATCAGTCCAATGCTCATGAGTAAAACCGCTAGGATCCCTCCAATAATCATACATTTGGCTACCTAAGAGATGGCGCCCTATACCCCATTCATGGTAATACTTATCAACGGTTTTCATATGATAATGACCCGCCATCAGATCATCGACCGAATCGCTTACCTCGTAACCAGCATGCCCAAATGCCGGCTTAGGCTCACCTAAAAACTGCACATTATTTAACGTATGGTGATCGACAGGCGTATCCCCTTGATCACAACGCATAAAGGCACCTATCGACTGAGTACCATCGGGAGCAAGTAGATTGTCACTAATTAGAAAGCCTAGCGTATCCGCATACCAATTAACCGATATGGCTGCGTCGGCAACATTTATAGCAGTGTGCCCCAGACGCTTAACTTTGGAGGTCAGTTCATACACCCAGCGATCGTCATGTAATTGCCATTCATCGGAACCACGACCAAAGCGCTGGAGCAAATTCTCTCTCGGCTTAATAACACCCGTATTGAGCATAGTCGGGCTAATCGATATCGGCTCGGCCGATTGCATGCCGTAATAGACTTCAATCTCAATATCATCTGGATCCAAAAGCGTGACTTTGTGACCGCCACCAGGCTCAGCATTTTCCACAATATCAATGCCCTTTGCCGTAGCCAGTGCTTCGAGATCAGAGAAGGCATTGGCGCGATAGGCGGTACCGACAAAACGATTGACCTCACCTTTTGTAGCAACATAACAATACGGCGAACTACCGGTGCCGCGATAAAAAATCGAGTTATTAGTTTCGTACGCCAGAACCATACCAAAATGTTCCAAATACTCTTTTTGTTGCTCTAAATCTACTAGCTCAAAACGCACAAAAATGATGTCCGCAACTTTACAAATCGGTTCACTCATTTCTTATTCCTCTTTTGATGCTGACAATTATTCGTCATTCAAATACAGTCAATAGGTTATAGTTGGGTCAACCGCTCCACTTCTGACCAAAAATAATCAATATCAGGATTTTCTTCATCGCCATATAACGCGGCTTTACATTCGGCCCACTCTTCCTCTTCAAAATCGAGGATCCCGGCCTTATAGCTCTCGCGCTGCTGCAGCCTTTGCCAGTAGGCTTTGATTTTTGGAAACTGTTCAGACTTAAGCACAGTATGAAACGCGGTAATTTCCAACCGATGAAAGAGTTGCGTCAGTAACACGTCTGCGGCGGAATACTGGCCTGCTATGAACTGTCCTCCATGGGCTAAAGTCTTCTCTATAAAAAGTACACCCTTGGCAACGCCACTGACAAAATAACGATATTTAGTGCGCGGTGGTCGACCGAGAATACGTAACAAAATAAAAATGGGTACACGTTCTCTGGATGGATGCTTAGTAAGATAGTCCCATACCACAGACCGAAATGGCCTTTTGCATAAAAGGTAAGCCAGCATTTGAGTACTAATGCCAGCAACGCTAGTTCCAAAATTTTCGCCAATACCTACGCTTTCATCTAAGCAGAACTCCTTAACTAAGGCCCTAACCTCAGAGCTTTTTTTCGGATCGGCCGGAAATAGTTTTTCGCTCTGCTCTGGCGCAACTGAGTCGATATAGTCAATAATTCTGACGCTATCATAGATAGGAACACCGTTGTGTATTAAGGTAGGAACTAATGATGCGGGATTGATTGCCTTGTATGCCTTTTGTAGATGCTCACCAGTAGATTCGAGACCGATTCTATGTTGCTTGTAACTAATACCCTTTTCCGCTAAAGCCACCCTGACAGTTTGTGAGGCTAGAGACTCACCGTAGGCATAAAGTTCAAATTCTTCTGTATATTGTATCGACATAAAACAAGGTGTTCCTTTAGACAAGTACTGGGGTCCACAGAGGACACATAACAAAAATTCAAATGCCAGTAGAGCGCTAAAAAATCAGACAGCCCGTGATAGGTCCCTCTTATCACGGGCGGCCTAATCTGAGGGCTGGGCTAAAAGTTATAAGTAAATTCCGCCCCAAAACGACGGCCAGGACCATAAATACTGCGTCCACCGCCACCCTGCGCGGTAGCAAAAGTAGTTACCTGAGTTCGTATTAATTCATCGGAACAATTGTTGCAGTACAGTCGTAAAGACATTGACTCGTTGAGATCCATGGCGGCCGTGAAATTAACGACGCTGTGATCGGGCTCCAAAGAAATAGCACGATTGCCTGCATCAAATTGGAACTCATCTTTGTAGCTATACTCAGCTCTTAATTGAAGATTATTCTCAGAATCGGGAGAATAATTTAACGCCAACGTATAAGCGTTTTCGGGGGCAAACTGCATTGGATTGCCCGTCTTAGAGCCGCTTACATCCTCAAAACTGCCAAATACTGCGTCCTGATTGAAGTAGTTAAAATCAACTCTCAACGCATTGGTCAGTAGATAATTCATCTCGAGCTCAAAACCGTCCATCTCGCTCTCGGCAGCATTGCTAGTCAGACCAGCCGGCGAGCCATTGACCACAACGATCGCCTGTACCTGTTGATCGGTATAGTCATATCTATAGGCTGCCATATTTAATTGCAGTCGATTATCCAGCAGACGGGCCTTATAGCCAATTTCCAAAGAATCCAACTGCTCTTTGTCAAAGCCACCAACATTGAGAGCTTGTGCCCAACTTGCAAACTGTGCTCCGCCGCTTTTATAACCGCTAGCATAAGTAATATAAGCCATGGCATTTTCATTGATCGCATAGTCAATACTTAGTTTAGGGTCTGTGGAGCTATACTCTAGTGTCTGAGGCAGCGTAAAGGGAGCAGCAACAAATGGATAACCTGGTGTGTTGGTTATCATCTGCGTGATAACATCTTTCTCATCTTCACTGCGTCGGATACCTACTGTAACATTTAGCTGATCAGTCAATGCCAGAGTGGCCTGACCGTATAAAGCGAAACTTTTGTTATCGAGAGTCACATCCTGACGAGCCTGGCTAAAGTCAACGCTGGCAGCTTGGTAATACTGTGGAGGAATATTTCCCTGCTCTTCAACTGAGTAGTCATCTTTCCTATAACCTTTATCGTTGAAGTAATACAAGCCCACCACCCAGGTAAGCCTATCGTCCAGCGTAAACATACCGCTATCGACCGAGGTGAAACGGAACTCCTGAGTCACTTGCCGACTATCCTGTACAACATCAGTCCAAATCGCATTCCGAGTTGTCGATTCAAAATCAGTTTGCTCGTGGAGGTCATCACTAGTACGGCTAGTAATTGATGTAAACAAAAAATTATCATTTTCGTGCTCGATCTTGAGTGAAACAAGGTCTGTCTCAAGATAGGAAAAACCAGGGCGATCCAGCTTTACATTTCGTGGATCCAGTGCCGCTTCTTGCAAGATATTAGCCACGGTACCCGCCTTAATTCCAGCCATAATATTGGCCTTCAAAGGTGCAGGCAGAACTGGCAGCGGAATAGCGTGGCCCAACTGATAAAAACCAAAAACGGGGTGCATTTCTCCATTGGCCTGAGCAAGCCGAGCACTTTGATCAAGCGTAGCGCTCTGCGCAGTAAACTCAAGACTGGTTTTATCACTCAATTGGCCCAAAAGATTCAAACGAACGGCATCGGCCTCTTGGCCATCATTTTTGCCAGACAAAACCTCATACATATTACCGTCATCCTCACGCACCGAAGCAGATATACGACCCACCCAATCGTCTGAAAGTGCACCAGATACGTAGCCACCCATACGTTGATAGCCTTCGTTTCCAAAAGCAACCTTAACGCGCGCCTCAAACTCGTCGGTGGGTTTTACCGTGTACAGTGACACCGCACCACCGATAGTGTTACGCCCATATAAAGTGCCCTGAGGACCCTTGAGCACTTCGATACGCTCAATATCGACAATACCTGAGAGCGCTGACGAAAAGCGAGCATTATAGATTTCGTCTACAAACACACCGACTGAACCTTCAGAACCGATATCAAACTTACGCGACCCTACGCCTCGTATAAAAACAAATGGACGTGAATCACCGTCTCCACCCATCGATACGCTAGGGATGCTAGTTTCAAGCTGCGATATATCATCCCACCCAGCCTGCTCTATCTGAGATGAAGAGAAGGCCGAGATCGAGGCTGGAACCTCCTGCAAACTCTGCTCTCTTTTCTCCGCGGTTACTATTACCTCCTCAAGAGCCAATGTCTCAGCCTGAAGACCTTGCGGGACCATTAACTGTGCAGCTATAGCACTAATAATTAGCTTTTTCTTCATATAATTCCCCTTAAATTTTTACTTTAGAATGCATAGATGTAACGGCTACCCCTCAATAGCCATATGGCTAGTAGCCATTTGGCTAATTTAGCACTGATATTATTAATTAGCAAATACTATGCAAAGTAATACTTACTGTTGGCCCCTAACTATCAGTCTTTAGAAAACCCAAATCCACTTTACTTTCAGCTGGGTCTGGCCATCGACTGACCACTGCTTTAACGCGAGTATGAAAGTTTAGTGACTCGGGCCCACTAACTTTACTATCGGTAAAGGCACTGCCTTTCCAGCCACCGAAACTATGGCTCCAGGGCGGCACAGGTATGGGGACATTGATGCCAACCATACCCGCTTGAATATCATCTGCATAACGCTTAGCAGCACCACCATCGCGGGTAAATATAGCCGCACCGTTACCCAAAGGATGGCTTGCCACAATATCCATTGCCGCTTCATAGGTTGATGCTCTAACAATGGATAAAACTGGCCCAAACACCTCATTATCGTAGACAGGCATACCGGGTTTAACATGATCGACAAGGGTAGCACCGACAAGCCAGCCCTCTTGATCCTCCTGCATACGCCCATCAACGGCAAGTGTAGCCCCAGAAGATTCTGCGCCATCAATAAATGCATGAATACGCTGCTTACTTTCGGAACTTATCACCGGACCCAGTTGAACATCTTTGTCCGCTGTTGAACCCACCTTAATACCGGGAATACGCTGAGCGATTTTAGCCACTAACTGATCACCAATATTACCCACCGCTACAACCACCGATATTGCCATGCAACGCTGACCCGCTGCACCGAATGCAGCCGACACCGCCGCGTCAGCCGCCATATCCAAATCAGCATCAGGCAGCACTATCATGTGGTTTTTGCCGCTCCCAAACGCCTGCACTCGCTTATCATTCTCAATCCCCTTTATCCTTAAATGTTTGGCCACCGGCGTGCTGCCAACAAAGCTTAAACCGGCAACTTTTGGATGTTCAATCATCGCTTCAACTACTTCACGACCACCGTTTACCACATTTAAAACTCCACTGGGGACACCTGCCTTATGCATAATCTCTGCGATTAAACGAAAACCTGAAGGTACTTTTTCACTTGGTTTTGCAACCACGGTATTGCCACATGCAAGGGCCATTGCGCACTGCACAAGTGGAATCATTACGGGAAAATTAAACGGACTCACCGTAGTGACAACGCCAATTGGATAGCGGGCGTCAACAACATCGATGCCTGATGAAACGTTTTGCGTAGTTGTAGACGTTAACCAACTAGCGGCACTGCCACCATAGGCAAGTGCCTCAATACCTTTATCAACTTCAGCTGCAGCGTCAGAAAATGTCTTTCCCGCCTCGAGAACACAAATATCAATCAACTCGTCACGATGCTCCATGACTTTCTGGCGACAGGCCAGGAGTATATTTGCTCGATACCCCAAACCCGTGGTTGACCAAGTCAGAAAAGCGTTATGGGCAGCCTTCACAGCCATATCTACTTCGTCAGCGGTGCCATTTAAGACACTACCAATTTTTCTACCACTTGATGGATTAAATAGATCTGAACAAACGCCACCCTCAGCCACGCCTGCCCCACTTATAAAATGGTTAATCATAAAATATTCACTCTATTCGACTTAATTAAAAAATAGTGCATTAGCAAATCCAACACTAAGAGCACCCTGAGATATAACTTAGCCAGTACTGCCTCTAGGCTTTACACCGCAAAGTGCTACTGCAGTAATGCACTCAATAACTAACAACAATTGCCCTGGAGACACTGAATGTCTTAGCTCACTTGTTGAACATTAGCCATTCGGCTAAAATAAGTCAAGACGCTTAATGAGTCGTTTGATGTTTAATCATGGACTGAACTAATTAACAATACGTAGCACTTATATTCTTTTTTTTACACCGCCTTGACGATAGTTAGCCGAATGGCTAAGCTGTCGTGAAAACTTATCCCGCGTAAGGTTCTGAGACATGAAAAACTATGATGTTGCAATTATTGGCTATGGACCTACTGGCGCGATGATGGCCTCTTTGTTGGGAAAACAAGGAATACGCACGTTGGTTGTAGAGCCTAATTTAGACATCTACGAAATTCCCCGAGCGGTCCATTACGATGGCGAGGTTATGCGAATTTTCCAATCTCAAGGACTGCATGAAAAAATCAAAGAGACGAGTCGAGACCCGGGATCTATATCATTTATCAATGGCTTTAACTGGAAAACTTTTCATCAAGATCTGTCGCAGACTGACAGAGTTCACTGCTGGCCAAACAATACGTTCTTCTCTCAACCAAACCTCGAAAAACATCTTCGGCAAAATGTAGATACCTGCGAATCAGTCGATCAATTACTTGGTTGGAAACTCGAGAAGCTCGATGAAGATAGCACTGGTATTACACTAACGATCAGGCATCTAAAGGACAAAAAATCAAAATATTATCGTTGCTCGTACTTACTCGGGTGTGATGGTGCGTCAAGCATTACACGGGAATTAGGTGGATTTTCCCTACAAGATTTAGGCTGTGATGAGCCCTGGCTAGTGTGTGACCTGATGCTAGACAAAAGCATTAAAATCAAAAATGAGGCCTATCAAATTTGCGATCCGGCTCGGCCTGTATCACTTATTCCATGCGAACCAGGCCATCTACGCTGGGAGTTTATGCTTAACGATAATGACGACCATTCTGATCTTGAAAATGAAGATACCGTTCGCTCTCTTATGGCTCCCCACATTACTCATCTAAACAGCCAGCTAACTGAACAAGACGGTAATCTTGTTAGGGCAAAGGTATATCGTTTTCACGCTTTATTAGCAGATCGGTTTAAAAAAGGACGAATATTCTTACTGGGTGATGCCGCTCATCAAATGCCGCCTTTTCTGGGCCAAGGGCTCTGCTCAGGTATTCGCGACGCGTACAATCTCAGCTGGAAGCTTGCTGGCGTATTAGCCGGACAATGGGATGCCAAGGTTCTCGACAGCTATCATAGCGAAAGACACCCCCACGTCGAGGAAGTTATTAATCTTGCAATAACTCATGGCGATATTATTCAGACTCGCAACCCACTGAAGGCATTGGCGCGCGATCTATTTCTGATGCTTGGACGGGTTTTTCCTTTCATTATATCTACGATAAAATTTGGTCAGCAGTGGCGACTAGGAAATGGGGTTTTTGCACGGGACCACCGTTCACTAAACCGGTATATGTTGCGTCAAAGTACAATCAAACTCAACAGCGGAGAAGAGGTTTTACTCGACAGTCTGCTCGGCGAATCGTTTGCGCTCATTGGTTTTAACGCCGACCCTACAGTATTACTCAGCCAACAAAATATCGACTTCTTAAACGCAGCTGTCACCATTGTTACACTAGGTGAAGGAGGTCAAGGTATTGATAAAGAAGGCCTTCTGCAACACTGGGCCGATGATAACGAGGTGGCCCTAGCCCTGCTAAGGCCAGACAGGCAAATTTATGGGCTTTGCTACGGACACAGTCATAATAGCCTAAAAGACCAACTGAATAAGTTATTTGATCAATTAAAAGATCAACTTAGCTAAGCTTGTATCTAACGAACTCACTCAAGATTAGTCATAAAGTCGTTAATTGCTTGAGCACAAGCCTGGGGGTTTTCAACAACATTAAAATGGGCCGCATTCGGGATCAGACAAAACCGACTCAATCTGGCATCATCCTTGAGACGCAGAGAGTGATATAGACCACAATTTTCCAAAAGTTTATCAACCTTAAGGCTTATATCTTGAATGATCGCGCTAGGGTAGAGGTCACAAACATCATTGGCAAATAGATTATAGCGGCCGAAATAAGGCTGATCGGAGACGATATTGCCACGGGCATCAATAGCAAATTCATCTTCGCCTTGGAACTGCATAATCTGCACTTTAGAATTCTTTAGAACTACTCTCCCCCTTACCTCATCCGTGGAATCAGTCTGCATCATTATTTGCCCAATAATTGACCTAATGCCTTTTGGCACTGCAACGGACTTATAAAGCAGATGGGTTTTCCTATCATATTCTTGCGAGCCTCTTTTGGCATTATCGACTGCCGCTACGAATCCTGGAGATAATAAATTGATCGGACGCTTCAATTTAACCACCGCAAAAAATAGTAATTGACACTGCCACGAAATGACCATCTGGCGATGAGGCGGACCGACAATTAACTGAGGTGCTAAAAGCGACCAGGCATCATCGTAGTGATCCCAAAGCTGAGACCCTCGAGAATAGCTTAAGGCAATATCTGGATTGGCTCCGATAAGATAATCAAATACAACCGCTCCGCGGTCATGACCAACAAAATGAGCTTTTACTATCCCCATAGCACCAAGAATATGCGCAGCTGTAATTGCTTGATTACAATGATCAAAACGGGGATCAACGGGGTCATTTGATAAATCAATGTGCTGATTAAAAGGCAGTGCTCGGGCAGAGTGCCGGGCTTTGGTGTTGTTGGAAAAATCCAGCTTAGTATTATTTTCAACAAAGGGGAGCTGAATGATTAGACACCGAAGATTTGAGTTTAAACAACAGAGTTCAGCCACTAACCAATAAAACGTTTCACTCGCATCTGTAGGTATACCCCCCATGAAGACCACTGTATTGTCCCCACAGGCGTCAGCATCTCCAGCCTCGGTTATACGATGATTATAACCCTCCACCTCAACAAAATATTCGACAAAATCAATATCGCCTATAGTAAATTTTTGATAACTAGGATCACGTGCAGCACTGGTCCCCCGATAGCGACAAAGTGCACGATAATACAAACTACTGATTATCATCATAGGCACGGAAAAACCTTTTAAGAGGCTTGTAGCGACTAAATTTTTGATTCTCATGACATCTCCTACGAAGAAGTATTTACCAACTTCCGCCCCGCATAGTCAATATATCTAGTCCTTACCAATTCCAACATTTGGCTCATATCAGCTTGCCTTTTGCAGGCTGCAAAGAATTAAAAGTTAATCTGATTGATAACGTTGTGACTGCGACATGACTTTTTATAGCAAGATGGTTGACTAAGTTAGCCGATCGGCTAAAATAAATCAATTGCCAAAATCCACTGGTCTACACTATGCAAATCTTAAACTTCAATTTTCAGTTTTGGGGCCTTATCGCAACACTACTGTTATTTTTTCATGGATCAGTTGCTGCCTCTGAATCCAACTCAACATTACCCAATATTGTTGTGATATTAGCCGATGATTTGGGCTGGAACGATGTCGGTTACCATGGCAGCGATATTAATACTCCCAATATTGATCGCCTAGCTACCGAAGGTCTTAAGCTCGATCGCTTTTATGTTCAGCCAACCTGCAGTCCTACTAGAGCAGCCTTGATGACAGGCAAATCACCCAAAAGATTAGGTATCAGCCGGGCTATTGCTAAAAATCAGAAACTTGGCCTCGATCTCAATGAGCAAATTCTTCCTCAGTATCTAAATACCCTAGGTTATCGTAGCCTAATGGTTGGTAAATGGCATTTGGGCAACTATACGCCCGCCTATGCACCTCCAGCTCGGGGTTTTGAACACTTTTATGGTTTTTTAAGCGGCGGTATCGGCTATTGGGACCACAACCATGGGGGTGGACATGACTGGCAACGCAACGGGCAGACCGTTCGTGAACAGGGCTACGCAACGCACCTATTAGGCGATGAAGCTGTTGTTTTGATCGAACAGCACCAGTCGCAACAACCGTTATTTTTATACTTGGCCATGGCTGCGCCCCATATGCCCAATGAAGCACCGCAGGCGAGCATCGATAAATACAGCCAGATCAGCAACTCTAATCGACGCATCCATGCAGCAATGGTCTCGGAATTAGATGATCAAATTGGACGTGTTATTCGGGCACTTAATAAGCGCGATATGCTCGACAATACGCTGATACTATTTGCCAGCGATAACGGTGGATTAATAAGTAATAATGCAGAGCTCGCATCTACCATAAAAAAGCTCGCCGGGTTAGGTACCTACTTTTTTGATAGACCGGTACCCATTAGCACGCTGGAGGAATTTGCCAAATTTTCCTATGACGGGGGCAGCGATAACGGGGTTCTACGCGGTGCGAAAACTAGTACGTTGGAGGGTGGTGTCCGAGTACCCGCCCTTCTCTGGTGGCCCAAGCAGGTCACTTCGGGCACCCATACTGAATTTTTCTCTGTGTCCGATGTGCTACCAACATTACTCGAGGCCGTTGGTGGTGGCGAAATCATCCCCGAAGATATTGATGGCGCATCTCAGTGGCGCTCATTATCCAAGGGCGAAACAACCCCAAAACCAGACTATTTAGTCACCGGCTTTGACAATGTCTCGCTCTACCAACCACCTTGGAAGTTAATTAC
>MDTG01002948.1_pt1 | contig 13902 bp, 14 predicted proteins | sample 811421 | NCBI WGS metagenome assembly MDTG01 (sample SAMN05326645, study PRJNA326480) | marine metagenome | isolation source: seawater | place: Pacific Ocean: South East | collected 2011 | reverse complement strand
ACTAGTTATTTCTGAAATACTATTTTCATTTAATTTATTAATAATATTATTAGCATTAGCTACTTTTGACTTATTTCCCTCTTTAGTAAGTGTTTCTTTAAGTAAATTAGGAATATTTATATTGGGACAGTTCTCATTCATATTAATATAAATATACAAATATTAAAAAAAATTTAAGATATTTTTTCTAAATATTGTGTTTAACTACTAAATAACATATTCATATTATGAACTTCTATTTTATCTTGTTCTTTTAAAAATACTTTTTTAATCAAATTATCATCTCTTAATCTTACCGTATATGTTTGTTGTAATTTATTTCTTCCAATACGACCAAATGCTTGAATAGCTTTTTCCTGAGTCATCTGTTCTACATCTTTTCCAATAAATCCATGACAGAATTGATAATTAGTTCCATAAATATAATCACCATTTGCTATAATCAAGTACAATTTTTGTTCACTTGCAAGTCTTTTAACAATTTCAGTGTATGCAATACACTTAGTTTGTGAAAATAAACCAATTCCTAATAATAATAGAACTTTCCATATATTCTCAATATCATCTATCATCATAATTTTTTCCACATCATTATCATATATATCAGATGTATAAGGAAGTGAATCTTTATACAATTCATCAGATACCCATTTTTTTAAATGTGCTTTTTTATTTGGAACAAATACATCATCCAATGTAACTGATTTTACAAATTTATATAAATTTTCAATCTCACTCATCATTTTTTTTACATTTGGTGGTAGTCTTGTATCACTACTCGCTTTATTATCTTTATCTTGAAAACTAGCTGTTGCATCATCAATTGATTTTTCAAGTGTTAAAATTTTATCTTTAATCACATTATTTTTTACAATTGTTTCTGCTATTAATTTCATTTTACTTTCAGGAATATTTGCTTGCTGTATACAAAATTTACCAATTTTATCAACATCTTGTGCAATAAATATTGCTGGACCATCTGTAATAGTGTGTGCGTCTCTAGTAGAAATCAATGCACCATTTTGAGTAACAGTCTTTTTAGATACTGGTAATTGTACACTTTGTGTTCTTACCAATTCTTTTGAATCCGAGCTTTGAGGAGTATGTTGTTCAACACTATGTGATTTTTTAAATTCAGTTTCAACGGCCTTATCGTTAGGTTTTATTTTATATTTACGCGTTGTAATGAAATAATTACGTAATTCAGAAAATTTTTCAGGCTTGATATGACCAAGTAGTAGTAAATAATAATTTTTAATTTGACCCATATTAACATCATCAAGACTACCAAAATATTCATCAAAATCATATCTAGTATCCTTCAAATACGTATCCATATCATTACAAATATACACAATAAACCGAGATGTTTCATACAAATCAAAATACCGTAGCACAGTCAAATAATTTTTACAATGTTCAACACATTCCATTAATTGAGTATAAGATTCAGCCATAAAATGTGGTAATTCTATATATCCATTTTTATTCAAAATAGGTATACTTTTTTTACAATCATGACTAATTACAGAATGAACTCTTGCATTCATAAATTTACTTCTAAAATCCATCATTACAGGAGTAATTTCTTCTTCTTTAGGTAATGTAGCTGATGATAAAACCATATTAGGAATAATATTTTCACGCCAATTTTTTGATATAATATCATGACATGGATGTGATTCATAATCCATTGTAATGGTAGGTTCATCCCAATAAGTGATTATGTTTTCTTTTTCATTAAATGCACACATATAATACATTGCACAGGTGTAAGATTGAACATCACTAATCATAATATCTACTTTATCACCAACCGAATTATCAACCTTTTTTGTTCCGTCTTTATATTTTATATCTTCGCCAATTTTTGTACAATTTTTTCTACCGCATACGCAAAAATAATTATTACTTTTAAACATATCTGCATCTTTTTTTTCATGTTTAAAATATTTACTTGCTGCAAAATAATGAAGTCTGATATCTTGTGATGAATCACATCCAAATGCTAATGCAATCTTTTTTCCCATTGATATTGCAGATTTTGCAAGTGACATACCAACATGTCGTGCTGCACATACAAATATAATTCTGTGACCCTCCGATAGTCCAATTGGACTTAATGTTTTACCAGTTGCTGTAGGAGCAATATATAAAACTAATTTTGATTCATTATATTTCTCATGTTCTTCGCGTTCATCGTTTTTATTGCGTTCTTCTTTTTGTGTTTTAAATATCGAAAATAATTGTTTTTGATGATTGTATAATTCAATATTTCCTAATACGTAAATGCACTCATTTTTTTCTATATAATTATAAGAGTTATTAATCATGTCTAATATATCAATATCTTTTTCATATAAATCTAAAATATAATTTACATATTCTATTACCTTTTTATTGACTAATTTAACTTTGTAATTTTTAATTTTATAAAGTGTGTAATAATAATAATTCCATTTAGAATTATTTATTTTTTTATATTTTAGTAATTTCCCTATAATAACAATTAATAAATAATCAAATAAGTCTTCTTTCATTTCTTTCATTAATTTTGTGGTATTTTTTTCTAGTCTAAGAGAATCTATTTTTTTAATTATTGTTGATTGGCTATTCGAAATAATACAATCATAATCCAATTTATATTTTTTCACGTGTTCCTCTATTAACTTTTTAAAATACACATTATACAAGTGATTTTCCATATTTTCTGAATATGGAATTTTAATGTATGTCATTAATGAATCATTATAATTTTCAACTAAATTAATATCGGTATATCCATCGATAATTAATTTAATAATTTTTTTTTCTTCAATAGAAATCGGTACTTCAATAGAATTCCATTCATCACGAGTTAGTTTTCTTTGTACTAAATCCATGATATTTATACTTGCTTATATTTATATGAATTAATAAAAATAATCAATTTTTTAATTTAATAACTAATTTTCTTTTTCTTCTAGATATTGTATGACTTGCATTAATATTTGTTCTTGTTCGTTTAACTTTCGAAATAAAAAGGCTTCGTCCATTCTCACCTGTAAAAAAATTGGCTTTTTAAAACTTTTACATTTACATACTATAGACGAGCCCTTTTGACAAATATTAATATCGCAAACATGTCCTCCTGTTGTTAAATAAATACGTTCTGGGTCTTTTAAAGGTATCCATCTCATATAAGAACCGTGATGAATGGCTGGCATTTCATCTACATAAATATAATTTTTTAATTTTTTTAAAAACTCTTCTTTTTCTTCATGAGTTAATTCTAAATCGTCTAATACATTGTGTTTTTTTTGTAATTCTTCTTTGTAGGATAAATTAATTATATGTTCATTGTTATCATTTTCTAGTGCATTTATTAATTCATTTACGTCCATAATACTTATACTAATATATATTTAATAATATTATAAAATATATATATAAAGATTAAAATACCAATGAACTATATATGGTAATAGAATTGTCTAGTAAAATAGGATATATAAACCAAATTTTTTCGTATTTATTCGGATTTATATTCGTTCATAATACAATTTATAATTTATATCCATTTGAATATCATACATTCAAAAATAAAACAAAAAATATTGTCGAATCATTTAACATTTTAACCAATATAGTGTGTTGTACTAATTTTTGTATTATTATTTATGAATTAAAAGATAGTGATACTATTTCAAAAATAAATAGCGTTACTAGTAATTCAATATTTGCTTTTCAATTATTATGTGCAAATTTAATTTATGAGAGCATTTATTATTTTATAGTATTAAAAAGAAAAGATAATTTAGTCTTAGGACATCATATTTATACAATAATTACAATTGCAACAAATCTAATTTATCATAAATTACATTATATTTCGTCTATGATGGCGTTAGTAGAGGTAACAAATATTTTTTTGAGTTCGTCTTATATTGTGAAAAGAAATAATCTTTCATATTATTTATTAATACCAAATGGATTAATGTTATTATTAACATTTATATCTTTTAGAATATTTTTTATACCTTATATTTTTTATGAAGCAACAAAAGATTTTTTAGTTATTATTAATGATTGCCCAGTTTTATATTTAAATGGATTATTTGTAATTATATTAATATGGTGTATGTCTGTAATGTGGTTTAAAAGAATTTTTGAAATTGTAGACCATGATATAAAAAATTATAAAGTAGAATAATATATATAAATAATTTATTACTATTTATATATGTTTGAGAAAGGGCTCTTTATTTTTCATAGGGATTTTCGTATTATAGATAATATTGGTTTAAATAATGCATTAAAAGAATGTGAAAAAATATATGCAGTATTTTTATTTAATCCAGAACAAGTAACAAATAAAAATAATTATTTAAGTATTAAGAGTATTCAGTTTATGATTGAATCATTAGAAGATTTACAAACAAGCATAAAAAATAAAGGAGGTAAACTATTCTTTTTTTATGGTAATTATGAAAAAATAGTAAAGAGTTGTATTGAAGAATTAAATATAGATAAAGTATATTTTAATAAAGATATAACACCATTTGCAAAATCTAGAGAGAAAAATATATTCAATATATGTGAAACGAAAAATGTAGAATGTGAATCATATAATGATTATTACTTGTATGAACCTGGTTCTATAACTACAACTAATGGAGTTTATTTAAAGTTTACTCCATTTTATAACAAAGCATTGAAAGTTTCTGTTGATGTATTAAAAAAAGTTTCTCGTTTTTCTTTTTCAAATACATTATCTTCTAGTCTAAATAAATATACCATAACTTTAAAAGAAGCAAAAAATAAATTTGCAGACCAATTCAAATTAAATGAAAATAATCTAATACATGGCGGACGAAAACTTGGTATATTACGTCTTAAAAAAGTAAACAATAATGAATGGGAAGAAAATCATAATATTCTCTCTAAGTCTACAAGTTATCTCTCTGCATATATTAAATATGGCTGTTTATCTATAAGAGAAGTTTTTCATTATATGAAAAAGAAATACAATATACATTCTGGATTTATTAGACAACTTATTTGGAGAGATTTTTATGCACATATTTTATTTGCACATCCATATGTATTAAATAATGCGTTAAAAAAGAATTATAATCATTTGAAATGGATTAATAATAAAAATCATTTTAAAAAATGGTGTAATGGAGAAACAGGATATCCAATTGTGGATGCATGTATGAAATGTTTAAATGAAATAGGATATTTACATAATAGAGGTCGTTTAATTGTTGCTAGTTTCTTGGTTAAAACATTATTATGTGACTGGAGATGGGGTGAAAAATATTTCGCAACAAAATTAATTGATTATGATGTTGCATCTAATAATGGAAATTGGCAATGGGTAGCAAGTACAGGAGCAGATAGTCAGCCGTATTTCAGAATATTTAATCCATGGAGGCAATCAAGTGAATATGATTCCGACTGCATATTTATATATAAATATTTACCAGAATTAAAAGAAGTAATTCCTAAGCATATACATGAGTGGAATAAATATTGTGATAAATATAAAGATATTGATTATCCAAAGCCAATTGTTGATTATAGTACAATGAAAGAAAAAGCATTAGATATGTATAAAAATAATTAAATTTCTTTTCAATATATATGGCTAAAAGTTGTCCTCCAAATAAAATTTGTATTGATAAATATAATTATATAATATTAGCATTAAGTGTAATTATTGTAGTATTTTTGTATATTTTTTTACGCCCATTTAATGATATTACAAGAATACAAATACAACAACCTAATATACAACAACCTTGTCAAAATAATATTTGTGTAAATCCTCCAAGTGTTGATTTTAATTACAATTACACAAATTTACCCAATGATGTATTACAAAATCCTTATGTTGCGCCGTTAAGAGATGATAGATATTTAGTACCAACTCATGATGTTCGAGGTATGCCAACGTGTCCATCACGTGTTACATTAGGATTTAATGATCCAACACAGTGTCAATCAAGTGGAGTACCTATTAATATTTCGACACGGGCAATTGATACAGATTATAGACAAGTAGGAATATTACATAATAATAAACGTTCTATATTACCGTTATTAGGACGTCCGTTATTTACTTCTAGGGATAAATGGCAATTTTATACAATGAATGAAAAAGAGAATTCTATTAAATTACCGATTATGAATAATGGTAAAAGTTGTACAAATGAATATGGTTGTGATAATTTATATACTGGAGACCAAGTATATGTAGAAGGATTAAATGAATTATATGTAGTAAAGATGTATGATAGTGCAGTAATGAAATATTTGCCATTTATTTAATAAATTAAAATATTTTTCAATTTATATATGGAAGAAATTCAAAAAAAATTAATTATCAAGAAAAAAATTTTGAAGCGCCTTCAAAATGAGTGTAAGTTTTATGAAAAAGAAATAGTTGAATTAGAAAATTTAATTCGATTTTTTAATGAATTTGAACCTGAAAATTACGAAGTTAATAAAAAAAAGGAAATTTTAGAAGAAACACAAGAAACATTGAAAGTTGTTGTTAAAAAAACACAAGAAGCAGAAGAAGATTTATATAATTATATTGAAGAGCATTTAGAAGATGGTATGATTACTAATGATTTAATATGTGATATATAATTAATTTAAAATTATAATTTTGTATTATATATATGATTACACAAATATATATAATATTATTAATTGGACATTGTTATGCCTTGTATATATCACCAAATAATCATAAAATATTAAGTTCTTTATTTAGAAATCCTAATTTAGAATTCAATCAAAAACAAAAAATAAATAAAATTATGTATTTAGGATATGAAAATTGGGCAGCCAAAAGAGCATTTGAATTTAAAAGAAAACATTATTATAAATGTTCTCGTATATCCAATGATGAATTATTATTATATGCAAAATGTGGATTATATAAGTCCATATTAAATTATAAAGGAAATTCTAATTTTACGAATTATTCAATAATTTATGTAGACAGTGAATTAAAACGCGCATTAAGTGACAGTTATTCTCTTAGTATTTTACCAAAAAATGTTCGACTAGCAAGTAAAAAAAATATGAATGATGAGGAAAAAGAAAATTATAAAAAATTATTAAATGTTGAAACACGTTCTGATATATCACATTGGCATTATAAAAAAAAAATAAATATGGATTTTGAATTAGATTTATATGATTATTATGATATTTGGAATAAAATAAATAATTTTTTTGATGCGTCTACAAGAAGAATTATATTTTTAAAATACAATTATAAATTTGAAGTCATACGTTCAAATAGAAGAGTTGCTGAGTTAATGTGTTATTCAGAAGAACATATTCGTCAACGACTTATTTTTATTGAGAATCAAATGTATAGGCTATTTAAATATTCTAATAATACAAATTAATTTTTATTAATAGTCTATTATTTATGAAGACAAAATTATACATGGAACATTAGTTAATTTTACCATTTTAATTACATCTTCTATACAAGATTTAGGTATGGATATATCACTTCCCTATTTTTCCTCTTGACGTTATATTATTTGTTCTAGTAATATTTTTTTTAGATGGCATATTTTGAATAATAGAAGTTGTTTCAGATATATCACATATTTTTACTAACGCATTAACAATTAATGGATGAGTTTTATATTTTTCTTCACCAATTAAACTAAATGTATCTTGAAAAGTAAATATTTTTCCTTCATTTCTTATTCCTTTGTATTTTATTATATTTTCTTTAGCTTTAGGTGAAACCTTAAAAAAATCTCTAGCATCTAAAACTTCATATTTTAGGCCTAATAAATCTTTTTCAGTAATCAATCCTTCATTTTTATTAATTTCTAAAATATCTTCATCCGTTAAATCTGCATTATTATGCATATTTTTATATTTTTTAATACATTCGTTTATTTTATTTCTTATTTCTTTACTATTATCACTATCATCCTCAGGTATAATTATTTTATATGCCCATTCATTATTTGGTTCTCCTTTAAATACAAATGAATTCATTAAATTATTTGCTATTTTTATAGAATTATTTTCATATTCATCTTTAAAATTTTCTAAAATTTGAATTGGTGAATAATTAATAGAATTTAATGTTACACCACTATGATGTGTTTCATTTTGTACTTTATGATTATATCTATTATCAGATATTTTTTGATTTATAACGCTCATTGCTTCATAGAGCCCTCGCTGACCGCTCGATTTTAATTGATTTTTAACTTCTGATATTAGTAAATTTGCTTGTTCAATAGGTGAAGAACCAGCAGATGAGTTTAAAAAACTACCATCTTCAACTAATAAATTTGTGGAGTCTAAAACATCAGTAACTCCTGTTGAGATAATATTGTAACCTTCATCTTTCATATCATTTTGAAATTCTTTTAATTGTTCAACAACTCCTGCATGTAATGCAATAAGTGAATAAGAATTATTTTTATTATTTACTTTTTCTTTTAATTCATCAATAGAATAAATTATTTCACTAATTTTATCATTATCAAATACTAATTTTAAACCTTCATGTCTATGTTTGAATGCAGCATTTTCTTTTTCATCTGGGCTTGCTAATACTAAAATATGAGTAATAACATCATCTATTGCTTTTTTAAATCTTAATAATTGATTATTAGGAATAATAGTTGAATCCGAACTAGTATCTAAATGAGATTTTATAACATTTTTTATATTTCGAAATGATGGTCTTCTACTTTTTGTTTTAATAACATAATTATTATTCATAAAGCTATTGTTAATATTGTTTGAACTTTTAGCTTGTTCTAATAAAACATGAGAATCAATACTTGCTGCTAATGAACTATCATTTAGTAAAGTCTCAAGCATATTTACACCTGTCATGATTGCTAAATTAGTACCAATATCTTGTTCTATATTAGAATCACTACCTAAATGTATAATAGCATTATCTACAATTTTTGCAACAGTATTAAAAGTAATAACATCTATATTTTTCGCTAATTTATTAAGTAAATCTGAAATATCTTCAGTTATAGCTGTTGATACTACAATATCATACGTTTCTAGTAAATCAGTATGAGTTATTAAACTTACAATATAATTTATCATATCTGTAGAACTACCATTAAATGCATGTCTTTCCATTACTATATTTTCATCACTATTATCAATGTGTTCTTGAAATTTACTTACTAATTCGTACCAAAAAGGATTATTGATACTTAATATTGGTCCATGGTCTAAAAATAAAACTCTATTTTTTTTAAGTTTTGTTACTATTTGAGAATTTACATTAAAATCATCGGGGTCGCGCTTAGACAATGTAGTAGATGTAACATTTAATTTATTTTTCCAGTTAAACAAAAAATTATTGGACATGTTATATATTATTCTATTATAATAATAATATATAACAATTATTTTCATGTGAAAACAGAGAATCGAACTCTGGTTTCCTCGGCCACAACGAGGTGTACTTACCACTATACGATTTTCACAATTTTTGTCACCAACCGGGATCGAACCGGTGACCTTAAGATCTTCAGTCTTACGCTCTCCCAACTGAGCTATAGCGACATATATTTATATAACATATAAACTTATAACATATATTTCATAAGTTTTATTTCTTTTTCTTGAGTATTAATTATATCTTTTGCTAATTCTTTTACATTTATATTTTTTGTTTTCTTATAAATTTTTTTGGATGTAGTTATTGCTGTTGAGTGATGACTAATCATTCTTTTTAACCATTGTTCATCGTCTACTAAAAATTGTTCTCGCAATAATAATACTGATATACAAATAGATAGAATTACACCAAAAGAAAAAACATATTTATTAAAGCTACCAAATGATAAATAATGAACAATTTCGTGTGCCCATATCATATTTGAAGCCATTAAAAGACCTCCATAAAATAACGTCAAGGATAGATATAAATCAGATATTCGATATGCTAATATATTCATAGGATTAAATAGTATACCCACTAATGCCATTATTATAAACATAATGATTTGAGTTCTGTAAAAATTTGATTTCATTATAATATTATTAGATTTTTTTTTTAATAAACACGCTTTGCTAATGGTACTGGTGTTACTTCACTTTCATCAAGAACATCTCTTATTACATTACGTGTTGAAAGTTCTGTTTTTCCCTTTTTTAAATGAGCAATAGTATGAATTAACCAATTTTCATCATCACGCTCTGGATAATCTTCATGAGAATGTGCTCCTCTACTTTCTTTACGAAAATTGGCACTTTCAATTGTAACTAACGCATTATCCAATAAATTTTTTAGCTCTAAAAGTTCAATGTATTCTGTATTAAATATTCCTCTTTTATCATCAATTGATACATGTTCAAATTGTTTATATAAATCATTCATTAAATCAACTCCTTCTTGTAATAATTTATCATTTCTAAATACCCCAGCATGTTTTTGCATTATTTTTTGCATTTCTAGTCGTAAATCAGCCACATTTAAATCTCCACTTTTATTTAAATAATGATTATACTTATCTACATCATTTTTTAATTCAGCTTCATCTTCCTTTTCAATATTTTCACCTGGTTTATTTTGTTCACTAATATTTTCAGCACATGCTTTACCAAAAACAACAATATCTAGTAATGAATTTGCGCCCAGTCTGTTTGCACCATGAACAGATGAACTAGCTGCTTCACCTGCAGCCCATAATCCATTAACTATATTATTCTCATTTGAACTATTAGGATTAATAACTTGACCTTTCCAATTGGTAGGTATACCACCCATATTATAATGCACTGTAGGGATTACAGGAACTGGGTCAATCGATACATCCACATTTGCAAAAATTTTGGCAGTTTCAGATATACCAGGTAATCTTTCATCTAATAATTCTTTTGGTAAATGACTTAGTTGTAGTAAAATATGGTCTTTATTTGGTCCGACACCTCTACCCTCATTGATTTCAATCGTCATTGAACGGGAAACAACATCTCTACTTGCTAAGTCTTTAGCACTAGGTGCATATCTTTCCATAAATCGTTCTCCTTCACTATTAATCAAATATCCACCTTCGCCGCGACAACCTTCAGTCAATAATACACCAGCGCCATATACACCAGTTGGATGAAATTGTATAAATTCAGAGTCCTGTAACGGTATATTTTTTCTTAAACACATTGCATTACCATCTCCTGTACATGTATGTGCGCTTGTTGCAGAAAAATAGCATCTTCCATATCCTCCTGTTGCAATAATTGTATTTTTTGCTTTAATCTTGTGATAACTACCATCTTCCATATTATAAGCGATGGCACCAACACATGCAGAGTTATCTTTATTCATTAATAATTCTAATGCAAAATATTCAATAAAAAAATTAGCATCATAACTCAATGACTTTCCATATAATGTATGTAACATAGCATGTCCTGTTCTATCCGCTGCACAAGCAGTTCTATATGCTTGACCACCCTTACCGTAATCTAGACTTTGACCACCAAATGCTCTTTGATAAATTTTTCCATCATCTGTTCTTGAAAATGGTAGTCCATATCGCTCTAATTCTAATACTGTATTTGGTGCTTCTTTACACATATAATGAATAGCGTCTTGGTCACCAAGCCAATCACTTCCCTTTACTGTATCATAAAAGTGCCATCTCCAGTCGTCTTCAGTAATATTACCTAGCGACGCATTTATACCACCCTGTGCTGCAACGGTATGAGAACGTGTAGGAAATAATTTACTTACGCATGCAACATTATATCCTTTTTCTGCAAGACCCATTGTTGCGCGTAATCCAGCTCCACCTGCACCAATAACTAATGCATCAAATTCTAATTCTTTTATTGGTGCGCGCACTGTTGAAAATTTTCGAATATTGGATTTTAAAAGCTTTGTAAACATATATCTATTATATTTATTTATTTAAACTTTTTTAATAATTTTCTTTATATAATCTATATGACAAAACTTTGTAGTCAAGCATTCATTTTCTTAGTTATAGCTTGTTTATCACTATTAGGTAGCATATTGCTTAAAGGAAAAATTAAAGCAATTATTTCTGAAATTATAGTTATTGCAGTAATAACATATATTTTAAATTGGTTATGTAGAAACGGATATAAAACACTTTCATGGGTATTAATGTTTATACCTAGTATTGCTTATTTATTTTTATTAATGATTATGATATCTGTTGCAACTAAAAAAGCATAAATTATTTTTTATTATTTTCATATAATTTTTCAAATATAAATGATGATCCAATTGTAAGTCCAAAAAGTAAAAAAGAAGATCTGGATACTTTATTATTTTCTAGTAATTTAGGATATTTATCCCAAATAAAATGTCTAATTCCACCTAGTGTATGATACGTACTTGGAACAATAAGCGACATATTAATAATGCGTTTTTGATAATTAGGTAATGATTCATATTTTTTTTCAGCAAGATTACTATTTGTTAGTGAGTAAATTCCACCAGCTACAAATAATGTAGATAAGTAAAATCCACTTAGTCGGGTTGAAATGGAAGAAATAGCCGTTATTGGAAACTTGTAAATATTAACATGTGGAGATATGATTTTCTTCATATTAATATTTAAAAATATATTTTTAAATAAATATAAGAATGAATTATTTATTAACTCCGGATAAAAATAATTTAATGTTAAAAAATTATCATAGATCATCTAAGCTATTAATTCCAGGTATATTTTTATCCTATACAATGGATAAGTATAAATGTAAACCATATGAAAAATACATTCATTATTTTAATGTATTAAATATTGGCTATCACTCTTATGTTTCCACTTCATGTATTATAACAGATTATATAAAACCTAAAATGATAAGTAATGTATGTCGTAGTACAAATTTAATGGGTCATTTATTTGCCTCTGCAGGATTTATTTACTATGTTAAAAAAAATTATTAAAAATATCCATATATATCAATATATGAATATTTTAAAAAGAACAATGAGTACTTTTCGTATTTATAGAAATACCAAAGGAAAAACCAGAATTGAAAGCTTCGAAATAAATAAAAAAGAAGTAGGACCTATGGTATTAGACGGACTAATTCATATAAAAAACAACGTGGATAAAACATTAGGATTTAGACGGTCGTGTAGAGAGGGTATATGTGGTTCATGTGCTATGAATATTAATGGTAAAAATACGCTAGCATGTTTATGTCCAATAGAAGAAAAAATGAATATTTATCCATTACCTCATATGCCAATAGTTAAGGATTTAATACCTGATATGAAAAATTTTTATGAACAATATAAAGAAATTAAACCATGGTTACATTCCTCTAGAAAAGATGGAGAACATGTACAGACAATAGAAGATAGAAGAAAACTTGATGGTATGTATGAATGTATATTATGTGCATGTTGTTCTACCTCGTGTCCTAGTTATTGGTGGAATTCTGATGGTGGATATTTAGGACCAGCAGTATTGATGCAAGCATATAGATGGATTGAAGATTCACGAGATGAAGCAACAAAAGAACGTATGGAATATGTGGATGATGCAATGAAGTTATATCGCTGTAAATCAATTATGAATTGTTCTAATACATGTCCAAAAGGACTAAATCCAGGCCAGGCAATTGGTAAATTGAAAAAGAAGATTAATGATGAGTTGCATTAATATTAGTAAAAATATTTAAATATTTATATTTATAATAATTAATGAGTGACGTACAAAAAGGAGCTAAAATTTTTAAAACTAAGTGTTCTCAATGTCATACTGTTGAAAAAGGAGGCGCACATAAACAAGGACCAAATTTAAATGGATTATTTGGAAGAGAAACAGGAAGTGCAGAAGGATATTCATATTCTCAAGCAAATAAATCCAAAAAGATAACATGGAATGATGATACACTATT
>MDTG01407578.1_pt1 | contig 13903 bp, 13 predicted proteins | sample 811421 | NCBI WGS metagenome assembly MDTG01 (sample SAMN05326645, study PRJNA326480) | marine metagenome | isolation source: seawater | place: Pacific Ocean: South East | collected 2011 | reverse complement strand
TAGAATAGTAAAAGATTCTTCAGTACAACCATCAAGGGTACCAGGAGATGCAGGATACGCAGGAGGAATGAGATTCCTTTGGAAAGCAAAAACACATAGGGTGCTTGATTATAAAACAGTAGCAGAATTAAAAACGACTGGAAGTGTTAGTATTACAAAAGACGAAACACTTACACAGGCTACTTCAGGTGCAACAGCTAAGGTAGCAAAAAGTGCAACTGGAACTACTCATTACCTTTATGATATAGTTGGAACATTTGATACAACAAATACAATTACTGGAAGTGGCAGTGGTGCATTAGGTGCAAATAGTGTACCAACACAAGCTATTACAAACAACGTTTTTGCATTTATTGAGATAGGTGATGTAGCAGGAACTAATATTGATACAGCTGGCTATAGTGGAGGAGGAGTACACCAAGCTATTCCGGCGGCTACAAGAACATTAACAGCAGGTGCGGCAGAAGGCGCAACTGCAGAAATTACAGTTTCAATATCATTACTAAGAGCTACAGGACATGATTTTACACAGATAGGTACAGGTGGATTTAACGATTCAAACTATCCAAATGTGTTATTAGGTGATCCGGTTAATACATTAGCAGAATTTTATACTGATGCTAATACTGCAACATCGTCCCAAGTGTGGGAAAGAAGAAAAGGTAGAGTTTTCTTTGTAAGTACAGACCAGAACGGATTCTTCCGTGTAGGTAAGTTCTTCAGTGTAGATCAAGCAACGGGTGATATTACTTTTGCAGGTGAGATTGGACTTTCAAATGCAAACGCACTTGGATTTAAGAAAGGTGTAACTATTAATGAATTCTCAGCAGATGATTCGTTTGCAGATGATTCAGGACAAGCTGTACCAACAGAAAAAGCTATAGGAAACTATATAAACAGGGCATTAGGATTTAACGTAAAATCAGGTGCACAAATTCCAGGAAGTTCAAATAGAATAGGACCAGGCTTTTTACCACTTAACGGACTAAGTGATATGGAAGGCAATTTGGATATGGGTTCAAATCTTATCCAAAACGTTTCCAATCCAGCAAGTGGAACAGATGCAACCAACAAAAACTATGTTGATGACAATACAGAAGCTTATAACAGAATAGATACACAAAGAGACTTTGTTGAAAGCACTCCAGGTGCAAATGAGATGCTTGTTGCAACAGGTAACAAGATCATATACACAGGTCCACCAACTGTAGGTAGTGGATTTGTAACAGGAGATGTGATAAACAATACTCTTTCAGGTGGAAGTGCTAGTGGAACTATTGTTACAATAACTGCTTCAACAGATTCACAGCTAGGAAGTGTAAGAAAAATTGTGTTTGATCCTACAAGCGGAAGTTTTGCAAACGGCGATACAGTAACAAATGGAGTTTCACAACATGTCATCTTTAGCGGTGTTGGTGTTGGATATAATGAATATACACACGTATCTAAAGCAACAGGAAGTGATGTTGCTCTAGTAGTAAACAAAACAGCGGCAGTAAATGAGTATTCACTTAATTACGAAGCAGGTAGTATTGAAAACGCAGATGTAGGTGCAGGAGCGGCTATTGCTCAAAGTAAACTAGATATGACTGCGGCAGGTACTATTGCAAGTGCAAGTGGAATTTCACAATCTGACTTAGGACTAGCGGCATTTAAATCAACTGAGTTTGATGCTACAAACGGTTTTATAGAATTACAGACAGCAACAGCTACAACAGATGGAATTGATCCAGCTAAGATTACACACATCGGTACAGACAGGGTACTAGGTAGAAGTTTAGCTGGTGACGGTGCTGTAAGTGCAATTACATTTGATACTGTACTAGATGAAGGTGGAGCAATTAGAGATAGTGAATTTCCAGCTTACTCAAGTGGTACAGATGTGCTACTAAGGACTGCGGCGGGAACTTATAGTACTAAATCACTAAGTGATATTTCTACAGGTGATACAGTAGTTTTAAGAAAAACAGCAGGTACAGGTATAAAAGCTGGTGCTATACAAGCAGAAGCTTTAATACTAGGTGGTGATGCTACTTTTGAAGTCTTAGGATTAAGTAGTACAACATTACAAGTAAAAACTCCAGGACAAGCTACAATACTAGAAGCATCAGGAACATCTAACATTACAGTTAGTATGCCTGGTAATTTAGATATTGGAGAAACAGGATTTACTGGTGCAGAAAGTAATTTCCAAACAGCATCAAGTTTTGGAAGCAATAGTTTCTTAGGTGTTGATTGGATTTATAGTTCATTTATAGAAGCACCAGGAGAGAAAGATGCTTCTGGTACTGGTATATCAATAGGTGCTGGTACAGGCTTTGCAGATTCAGCCGCAGATACAATACTATTTGTTACAGGTGGAGCGGTAAGATTAAAGACAAATTCAACTGCTACAGAAATAACAGGTAATTTAGTACCTGATGCTAATAATACAAGGAGCTTAGGTGGCGGTAGTTTAAAATGGAATACTGTTTATGCAAGTACATTTAGCGGAACAGCAACATCTGCACAATACGCTGACTTGGCAGAGAATTACTTAGCAGACAGAGAGTACGAGTGTGGAACAGTATTAGTACTAGGTGGCGAGCAAGAAGTTACAACTACAATTTACAAAGGCGATCGTAAAGTAGTAGGTGTTGTTTCAGAACATCCTGCACACTTAATGAATAGCGATTTACAAGGCGAGCATGTTGTTGCTGTGGCACTACAAGGTAGAGTTCCTTGTAAGGTATTAGGCAAAGTACAAAAAGGTGACATAATAGTTACCAGTGCAATAGAAGGACACGGGATAGTAGATAACAATCCAGTGGTAGGTACTGTTATAGGTAAAGCAATTGGTACAAAGGACGATGACGGATATGGCATTGTCGAAGTCCTAGTAGGGAGAGTGTAATGGCTAAACAACTTATAAACATTGGTACTAGTGCAAATAAAGGAGATGGAGATCCGTTAAGAACAGCATTTGATAAAATAAATGATAACTTTAATGAATTGTATGCTTCTACTACTTTAGATTTAGACAGCATTGGTTCTAACATGGTGCCAACTACAGACGGAAATTTTGCATTAGGTTCGGCAACTAAGCAATGGTCTGATTTGTATGTCAGAGATTTTATATATCTAGGTAATGCAAGGCTACAAGCAGACAGTTCAGGAAACTTACTTGTTAACGGTGCTAGTATCAAAGTAGATGCAGATGTTACTGGTAGTTTGTTTGCTGACGATAGCACATTACTAGTAGATGGTGTTGCAGGTAAAATAGTAGGACCAACAGAGCCAAGTAGTTTTAAACCACCTATGTTGACACAAGCACAAATAGATGCACTAACTGTAGCCGAAGGGTTGCTAGTATACAATAAAACATCAGGAAAGTTTCAGGGTTATGCCGCAGATGCAAATAATGACAGTACAGCAGGTTGGGCAGATCTGCACTAAATATAGTAAATAGGAAAACAAAATGGCGACAAGATATCCTCTAATAATAGATACAGCAGATAGCAATAAAATTAAGGAAATACCTACAGGAGATGATTTAAATCTTACTGGAAATAATATTGTTAATGCTGTTAATATTACAGCATCTGGAACGTTAAGTGCAAACAGTTTAGTAATAGATAGTTCAGTTGCAACTATAGGAGGGCAGTCGTTACACAGTACAGCATTTACTGGTGATTACAATAGCTTATCTAATAAGCCGGTATTGTTTAGCGGAAGCTATGTGGATTTAACAAACAAGCCTACACTAAAAACAACAATCGAAAGTTTAGACAACGTAGGATCTACTGCACCGACAAATGGCCAAGTGCTAATTTATAATTCAAGTTTAGGTAGATATGAACCAGGTGACCAAACAGGTGGTGGTGGAGGTGGCGGTGCCGGAATCACTGTACAAGACGAAGGTTCAAATTTAACATCGTCCGGCACAATTTTAAATTTTGTAGGAGCAGGTGTTACTGCAACTGGCAATGGTGCAACCAAAACAATTACAGTAACTAGTGGAACTGGTATTGCATTAGATAGCCTAAGTATAGGATCACCAGCAAGTGCAAGTGGTTCTGGATCTATAGCATACAATAATTCAACAGGTGTGTTTACTTTTACACCACCTGATCTAAGTTCATACTTAACAAGCTACACAGAAACAGATACATTAAGTACTGTTTTGGCAAGAGGTGCAACTACCACAACATCAGCTGTTATTCCTTTTTATTATGCTAATCAAGCCGCATTTCCAAGTGCTACCACATATCACGGAGCAATAGGACACAGTCATGCAGACGGGGCAATGTATTTTGCTCACGGCGGGTCTTGGAATAAACTTGCAAATTTTTCTGAGATTCCATCTGTTCCATCAATTGGATCTATAACATTTACAGGGACAACAATAGATTCTAGTGATAGTAGTGGCATTGTTGTTACTCCAGCAATAACAATGAGCAGTGACCTTACTGTTGAAAATGATCTTACAGTAAACAATAACATTAATGTTAATGGTTCGCTTAACACAGTAGGATCAGGAACTCCTGAAATTTTTTCAGACAACGAAATAGAATTAAACGCTGGCACAAGAATACAAGCAACAACTGGTCCATTCCAAATGCTTAATGTCACAACAACACAACGAGATGCTCTTACATCCTCTAACGGAGATATAATTTACAACACATCTACTAACAAGTTTCAAGGATACGAAAACGGTTCATGGGCCAATTTGATTTAAGGGGAAGTTATGAGTGAAAAGTACTACCAGCTAGGAACACACACTCCAGAGCAATGGGACGAATTACACGCAGAACTAATAGCAGATGGCAACACCTATGACTCTGTGCCTAGTCGAAAAGTTACAGTTGAAGATGAAAAATTACACAGTCCTACAAGAGGATCATATTTACTTACGGATGAAGAAGCGACTGCCTTAAAAACAGACTCTAGAGTAAAATTTATCAACGTTGATTATATGAAGTACCCTGAAACATATGCTCCTCCACCAGATGAAATATATGCTACACGCCCAGAACTTATCAATAGATATTCATCGCCTGTAAAAGTTTACAGAGAATTTGAAGTATCTAACACATTAAATAGTTCTCATGTTAATAGAACTGGTTATCAAATTTATAGATGTATGCAAAAATTAGACCCTTGGGTTGATAATAGTTATACAGATAATTTTGTGCCTGATGTGCAAATACAACAACTTGGAACAGGAAAAGATGTAGATGTAATTGTTGCTGATGACGGTGCAGGTTGGATGGGCCACCCAGAGTTTCAAAACAACTGCACTGATGCTCCAGCACCTGCAGATTATACAGGCGGTAATTTGTTACCTGGAAACGGCACATGTGACTTAATGGATATAGTATTAGATGCTCCCTATTATATTGATCCCGACTATTTTGATGCAGATTCTGCATCTAGACTTACAACAAGATTTGACGGCACAACAGTTCCTGTGGAAAGTGTCGCTAGAGGATGGTGGACAAATTCAAACAATAGAAGTACAAAATTCCAATCATTCGGCATAGTGAGCTCTTTAGGATCAAGTTATACGAGAAGCAACTGTAATGGTGATAATGCAAGTGTTCCTGGAGGCACAGTATGCAGGCACTCTACTCCTTGCTGTGCATTAACTTTTGGCAGAACGCAAGGTTGGGCTTACAATGCAAACAAATGGGTGTTAAATTTATATGGTTCATATGGATCAGGTATTGAAACAGGTTTTGATTTACAAAAACTTTTTCATCAGATGAAACCTGTTAATCAAGAGTATGGAAATAAAAACCCTACACTAAGTTCAAACAGTTGGGGATATAGAGCAGTAAAATCTCCAGGAGGCACTGAAGCTAATACACTCTATTATCACTTTAGGGGCGGTTCTGCAACTGCCTATACATCAGAATCAGGAATTTCTTGGTTGAGTCACATGGGCTCACAAGGGGACAGTGGACGTTGGAAGGGTGAAATGAAAACCAATTCATTGACAACAGCATTAGATGAATTAATCGAAAGCGGTGTAATATTTGTATGTGCGGCAGGCAACAGTAATCAAAAACAAGTAAACGACGGACACGCAGACTTTGATAATTATATTGCCCAAAATAATACAGACACTTTAGAGCAAAGCTCGTTTGAAGAATTCAGTGTAGAAGTTACCGGAACAACTAATCGCAGAGGCTTTCCACAACAAGGTGGTAAACATACTAAAGGTGACGGAACAATAGATTACAGAACAATTAATATAGGTGCATTAGATGATGATTACAAAACATCAAAAGAAGCAAAAGTAGGTTATAGTGACCGAGGAGAAGGCATTGACTGCTACCTACCTGCTGATGGCACACTTGCCGCAAATATAAAATATACACCCGAAGGTAACTATCCATCAACATATCCTGGCTTTACTTACAACAGTGGATCAGGAGCAGGAGTTGGAGAAGATACAGGCTTTGGCGGCACAAGTGCGGCATGTCCTGTAGCCGCAGGGTTTATATCTACAGTATTAGAACATAACAGAGATTGGAATTATAAACAGATAAGAAGATGGATTAGAAGTTTAGACAATCAAGATAGTTCAGACTTTTACATTGGCACAGAATCCACTACTACTAATGATTCTAACTGGACTGACTATAATAGTTTAGAAGGGGGAGATCCAAAAGTTCTATATCAAGGAAATATAGATAGAAGAACACGCAAAGGAAAAAGACGTGCTATTGGTCGAGGCATAAGAATTAATAATGCTAATATTAGGATTAAGAAAAATAAATTTTAGCTGGTAAATACAGTATAAGGAAAACAGATGTCTATTCAAAATATTAATATAGGAAATATTGCCAACGACGGAACAGGTGATGATCTACGTGAAGCGTTCATTAAGGTAAACGATAACTTTGCAGTATTAAGTACATCAGTAACGAGTGTAAATGTCCAAGCTGAAAATTTAGGCACAGGTACTGGACTATTTGCACAAAAATCTGATAACACATTGCAATTCAAATCACTACAGGCAGGTGCTGGTGTAACCATTACGCCTGGCGGTAATACTGTAAGTATTACAGCAGACTCAGGTATTACGCAGTTAATACTAATAAGTGATGACGGAAGTATAGTTTTGCCCGGAGGTGGACAATCTGCAAATATACAAGGTGGCACAAATATACAAACTAAAGTAGAAAGTGGCAATCTTAAAGTTAATGTTACTGGATCTGGGCTAGTAGCTCTTGACACTTCGCCGAAACTAAGCGGACAATTAGATGCCGACGGCAATAACATTACCAACGGTGGAACTATAACGGCGACTAATTTTAACGGTGCTTTAGAAGGTTTAGTGTACGGCATAGATATTAGAAGTATTAGTTCGTCTTTGATAGACTTTGACATGGGTGGTGTTGATTTAACAGCAACAAATGTTATGGATTTTATAATACTTACTACAGACTATGATATGGGTAGTTTTGCATCTCCACAAGTAGTTTCAATAGAAGGCGGCACTCTCTAATTCCTATAAATATAGTATAAGGAGTTATTATGGCTATTTTTTGGACATCATTATCTGGCGCAACACTAACTACATTACCGGAAAGAGTTACAACAACCTACACTCTGCCTATTAAGAGTGAATACCTCCCTTTAGATACTAACAATATGACTATAAGCCTTGTCAGTGGCACACTACCTAAAGGCATGAGATTAAGTGGAGAGACTCTTGTAGGCACTCCATTAGAAGTCACAAGGGACACGGTATATAAATTTGTTTTAAGAGCAAATCAAAACGGTATTATTGATGACAGAACTTATAGCATTATAGTTACAGGTGCAGACGCACCTACTTGGGTAACTGCAGAAGATTTATTGCCAGTAGGACCAAATGATACATTTTACATTATCGATAGTGCTCCTTTGGACTTTCAATTAATTGCTACCGATACAGACTTATCTGCAGGAGATACTCTTGAATATTATATTCAAGAAGGAGACGGAGAACTACCTCCAGGAATACAGCTAACAACTGACGGTAAACTTGTAGGTGTTGTAGAACCAATACTAGCATTAGAAGATGCCTCAGGATCTGGAAAGTATGATACTAATAACTATGGAAACTACCCATTTGATTTTGGCATAAGACCAGACAACGGATTTGATAGCTTCTTTTACGATACAGTAATTTATGATACATTTACTCCTTCAAACAGTCCAAAAAAACTTAACAGATTTTACGAATTTATAGTTTCTGTCAGCGATGGAGATGTTGTTGTCAAAAGACAATTTAGAATTTATGTTGTCGGAGACGATTTTCTTAGAGCAGACAACACTATTATGCAAGTCGCAAATGGTGTCTTCACTGCTGATAATTCTAATGTTAGAGTTCCTATTTGGTTAACTCCAGCTAATTTTGGTTTTAGAAGAGCAAACAACTATGTAACATTATTTTTAGATGTTATAGATCCTAATAGTTTAAGTGGTATTATATCCTATTCTTTACAAGCAACAAATGACGATGGAAGTGCAAGTGCGTTACCTCCCGGAATGGCTTTGGATCCAACTATAGGAGAAATAGCAGGTAAGGTACCGTACCAACCAGCAGTTACTAAAGAGTACAAATTTACAATAAGAGCATTTAGGCAAGCGGCAGGAACAGCTGAAACTAGTTTCAAAGATAAAACGTTTACTATTAGTATGCTTGGAGAAATTGATAGTGTTCTTGCATGGACTACAAATGCAGACTTAGGAACAATTAATAGTAACTATATTAGTACATTAAGTGTTGTGGCAACATCTACTGTTCCTAGAGCAAATTTATTATACACACTTACTAGTGGTAGTTTACCCCCAGGCCTTACACTAAGTTATGATGGAGAGATAATAGGAAAAATTAACAGCTTTGGATCTGTAGGTAATCTAGGACTTACTGTACTTGATAATGCAGGATTACAACTAGACGGCAACACGACTACTATTGATAGGAAATTTAAATTCACAGTAAGAGTACAAGACCATTTTGGTTATAGTGCAATAACTAGAGAATTTACAATACAGGTTACAGATCCCGATGACAAACTTTACAGTAATTTATTTATTAGACCTATGTTGAAAACAGCACAAAGAAGCAACTATGAACTTATAGTCAGCGATAATAACCTATTTGACAGTTCATTAATTTATCGACCAAACGATCCTAAATTCGGAATACAGAGAACTATGCAAATGCTAGTGTATGCGGGTATAGAAACTAAGTCTGTTAATACATATGTTGCCGCAACAGCAAAAAATCATAAGAGAAAAACATATAAACTAGGTGATATAAAGAGTGCAGTAGCAAAAACACCAGGAACAAATACAGAAGTGTATGAAGTAATATATGTTGAAGTAATAGATCCTGACGATGCTATTAAAAAAACACGTAAGAACTTTTCAGCATTTAATCCTACTAAAAGAACAGCAGATCAAACAATGTACAATTTAGATACTGATAGCGTAGAAAATTTAGAGCCTAGTGGACTAAGACTGGGAACTAGAGGAGGAGATGTAGTATTCCAAATACTACCAAGTTTCTTAATAGGCACAAGAACAGGGGATGTGCAAATAACTACAAATCCTATCAGTGCTACACTCAGGTCAGGTGATATTACATTTAGACCAGACTTTCAAGGAACTGATGATCCGTTTAGATTTAGACCAGTTCCTGAGAATACTGTAAAAGCAGACAGTCTTGCTATTAGTGTAGATGGTGGAAACGAAGGAGAAAAGTATATAAGCAATATTACAAACATGAGAGATAATATTAGAGCTATAGGAGAAACTGAATTAAACTTCTTGCCACTCTGGATGCGTACATCACAACCTGGTACTATTGAGAATTTAGGATATGTGAAGGCAATTCCATTGTGCTATGTTAAACCTGGCAACAGTACCACTATAATAAATGCATTAAATACTGCTAACATTAAATTTAACCAGTTTGATTTTGACATAGATAGATATGTAATAGACAGTACAACTGGCAATTCAAACGAACAATACTTGCTATTTCATAACTATGAATACAATGTTTAAATGATATAAATACTATGGAGAGAAAAATATGGCTATAACAACAAGTTTAACTGAGATAAATGCTATCGACGCAACATACCCTGTTGCAGGTCAGGATAACGACAGTCAGGGTTTTAGAGATAATTTTAATAATATTAAAACTACATTAACTAAAGCAAGGACTGACCTATCAACCTTAGATACTAATACTGCTAAACTTAACGCAACTAACGACTTTAATGGCGAAACAATACAAGAAGCTAACTTTTTAGCCACAACTGATGTCGCATATGGTATGGGAAATGTTTCTGCTCCACAAAACGTAAACTGGTCAAACGGTAGTTACCAAACTGTTCAAGTAGGAGCAGATCTTACACTAACTCTTACACAATGGCCGGCAAGCGATAAACTTGGTAAATTAAGAGTTGTTGTAACAAGCGATGGTCCTTCAAGAACAGTAACATGGGCTACAAGTGGTGGAACCCTAAGGAAAGATAGTAACTTCCCTGATCCATTTACTATTGCTTCTAGCACACAACCTAAAATTATTGATTTTTGGACGTCAGACGGTGGCACACTTGTATATGCACAGTTTGTTGGTACGTTTGGTTAATGAACCATCCCCTAGCAGAAGATTACAAAACTTTATCCGATGTTGAACTTAGTGATAAGTTAGACTCAATCAATAGGAAATATTGGATGACAGCTAACGAGCAAGTTAGAAGTCAAATGGTTTTGATAATAGATGAACTTAGACTAGAAGCAGAACGTAGAAGAAATCTAGAAAAAGATCCACAAGAAGATAATAAAACACTTGACAACTTGATAAAAATCAGTTAATATAAAGATATGCTGATGAAAACAGATGAATTAGGTATACCACGATTTTCTAATCGTGATTTAATGGACATGATTTATACAGGTCATGTAGATAAATGCCATGTGGTATTATGCGACCCTTCGGATGAAATTGAAAGATTTAACCATGCTATGCGTAGCGAAGGGCTAAATGAACTTTCAACATATGTTCCTTTAGATGTAGATAAAAAAACATTTGACGGTGTATGTCAAAACGAATGGTTTATGCCTGAAGAATATAAAAGTTTGGATATAGAACAAAAGATTGTTAATTTATGTGATGATGCAACTGAAGTTCAAAGGGCATATGAAGAATTACATGAGTTTCATAATAGAGGTATGTATGACTTATTACGTTACATGGTATACCTAGTAGATTTTATGAGAGAAAATAATATAGTTTGGGGAGTCGGCCGGGGCTCTAGTGTTGCTAGTTTTATACTATACAAAATAGGCATACACAAAATAAACCCAATCCAATATGGACTCGACTGGCACGAGTTCCTGAGATAAGTACATATATAACATAACAAAGGAGGTAGTATCATGCCGATGAAACAAGTAGGACGTAAACAATACAAATCAATGCAAGGTAAAGTCGTTGATATGGATTTACTGCGTCAAAAAAACGAGCTGACTCCTGCTGTTGGAAATGCAAAAGTAAATGCACGTGGCGATGAATTAGGAGCTGGTGGTGAAATTGTAAGAACTAGAGAACAAGTTCTTAAAGACTACTACGATTCTAATCCTGGAGTTCCTGATGAAGGAATGGCGTCAAGAGCAGAACTTGCAACCGAAGCAGAAGAAGCAGTTGAAGATCCGTTAGTTGTTGCAGAAGACGATGAAGAATGGATTGAAGACGATGATGGTAACTTTGCAAAAAAAGGTGAATAATGGCTATAAACTTACATACAATTAAAGGCGATCTACGCCCTATTAGAGATAGAGTTCTGGTTAGTGATATGCATTTTGGAGAGCAGAAAACTAAGGCAGGATTAATTGTTTTAGACGACGATACTACAACTAGAGGCATCTATCCTAGATGGGGTAAGGTGTATGCAAAAGGGCCAAAGAACGAGGATGATTATTCTGTTGGTGAATGGATTCTAATCGAACACGGTCGTTGGACTAGGAGTTGTAAAATAGATAATGGAGATGAAGAAATAGTACTACGAATGGTAGACGCAGATTGCGTCCTAGCATATTCGCAAGAACGTCCAAGTGATGTGAGTATGAGCGAATCATGATAGATTTAAACAAATACAAAGATTTTGTAGAAGAAGTAACATCTGGTTCTTCAGGCCGTACAACAGACCTAGTAGAAACATTGAATAGGTTGGAGGAAGAATCTGGTGTTAAGATGTCACTGTTATTAACAGGAGCCATAGGCTTAGCTTCAGAAGGAGGAGAATTTGCAGAGATCGTTAAAAAATGTATATTTCAAGGTAAACCTTTGGATGACGACACAAAGTTTCACATTAAAAGAGAACTTGGCGATGTTATGTGGTATTGGATTAATTCATGCCGATCGTTGGATTTAGATCCTAATGACGTCATTCAGGAGAATATTAATAAACTTAAAGCCCGTTACCCTGGCGGAGAATTTGATGCTCACTATAGTGAGAACAGGAAAGACGGAGACCTCTAATTAAAAAAATATTAACAGACGCAGATGGAGTTTTACTTAACTGGGAAGATGCATTTTCTTCATGGATGGCAAAACGTAATTTCTCTGTAGTACAGCCAGAAGTTTATAATCAGTACACAAGGTACGGAATTACCAAAGAGGAGTCAGATGCCTTAGTAACAAGGTTTAATGACTCTGCTTGGATAGGATGGTTGCGTCCTTTAAGAGATGCAGTAGACTATGTTCCCGAACTTGCTGACATGGGTTATCATTTAGAATGTATTACTAGTTTAAGTAGCGACTATTATGCAAGTGAACTTAGAAAATTTAATCTTTCAAATCACTTTGGTAATGCAGTTACAAAAACTAGATGTATAGGTCAAGGACAAGACAAGGATGATATTCTTAAAGAGTACGAACCAGGACACTGGTGGATAGAGGATAAACCTCGTAACTGTGATGCAGGACTTGATGCAGGACACAAAGTTATTCTAATTAACCATGATTACAATAAGTGGTATGATAATCCTGATGTTATAAAAGTAAATAACTGGAGAGAAATAATCGAATTACTAAGAGGAGAGAAATAATGAAAGTACAAAGTTATACAAGAAGTGCAAAAGAAAGCATAGCTTTTGACGAAGGTTTAAGACAATTTATGTTAAACATGTACAACCATACTGCTAGTGGACTAGCAATAAGTGGTGCAGTTGCATGGTTGACATTTTCTTCTGGACTACTATATTCACTTGGAAGTTTAATGTGGCTTTTTGTTTTTGCTCCACTTGGTATGATATTATGGTATAGTTTTACTAGTCATAACTGGGACATTAAGAAACTTGGCTTATTCTATTACGCCTTTGTTGCATTGATGGGAGTAAGTTTAAGTACGATTTTTGCAGTATATACTGCCTATAGTATAACACAAGTGTTCTTTATAACTTCTGCTACATTTGCGGGTGCAAGTCTATACGGATACACTACTAAACGTGATTTGTCTGGCTTTGGACATTTTTTAATTATGGGACTTATAGGTATTATAATTGCAAGTGTAGTAAATATATTCCTTGCTAGTTCGGCAATGATGTTTGCTATTAGTATTATTGGTGTTTTTATCTTCACAGGACTAACTGCATGGGACACACAAAATGCTAGAAATATTTTCTTACAAACTAGAGACCCCAAATACGGTATTCAGTTTGCATTAAGCCTTTATCTAAACTTTATTAATTTGTTTCAAATGCTCCTTGCTCTTTTAGGAGATAGAGAATAGAAAGGGTAAGACATGCTGAAGCAAAAGCTAGAAGTTCCTATAGCCATAAACAAAATGGCGGAACATTTAGATATAAAGGAAAAGTGTCTTTCTTTAATTAACCAAAGTCCAGG
>MDTG01348610.1_pt1 | contig 13904 bp, 15 predicted proteins | sample 811421 | NCBI WGS metagenome assembly MDTG01 (sample SAMN05326645, study PRJNA326480) | marine metagenome | isolation source: seawater | place: Pacific Ocean: South East | collected 2011 | reverse complement strand
GGATCACAGAAGGGCGCGAGCCATGAAAAAAGAAGGTCATCCCGACTATCACTTCATCACCGTGGTGATGACGGACGGCACTGAGTACCAGACGCGCTCCACTTATGGCGCTGAAGGCGACCGCCTCGTGCTGGATATCGACTCCAAATCGCACCCGGCCTGGACCGGCGGCGACGGCAAGCTGATGGACCGCGGTGGCCGCGTGTCCCGCTTCAAAGACAAGTTCAAAGGCTTCGTCTAAGCCTTCCGCACCGTTTCAAGGTTGCGACCCGAACAGCCCCGGCCCGCAAGGCCGGGGTTTTGTTTTGGCAGTGGCTTTGCGGGCTTAACCTTCCTTTAAGCGCTGACGCCGAGCCTCCCTGCAAATTCGCAGGGAGAGGCCCATGGGACGGGGCGGCCGGCTCAAGGAATGGTTGATCACGTTCGTGGTGCTTGCGGGCATTGCGTTCGGTGTTGCTGTGGTCTCACGGGAACCTGTCGATCCGGCAGGCCAGGCGCCATTCGATACCTCGTCTGTTTACTGGTCGGATGGCGATTCAGGGCGTCTGGCAGATGGCACCAAATTCCGCCTGCATGGCGTGGATGCGCCTGAAACTGGGCCGCTGGACTGGGTTTCCGGCGCAAAATGCGAGCGGGAGCGCGAGTTGGGCTATCAGGCAAAGGCCCGGGTGCGCGAGCTGACGCGAGACCGGGTGCTCACCATCTCCCATGATTACGGCCCGGACCGGTATGGCCGGCTTGTGGTCGACCTGTCGCTTGATGGGCAGGACCTGGCCGCGCGTCTCGTGGCGGCCGGGACTCACAAGCGTTGGGATTATGATGGCGGCGCTGCCAAGCCCGAATGGTGTACGGGGCGTACCGTGCAACCAATTACCGGATCCTGACCTGACGCCTGCACGGCAATCGGCAAATGGCTTGCCCGGCAGGGGGCGGGGCACCTAGGTTGCAGCCTGACCAGACCAGGATGGAGCTTTCCCGATGAATTATACGCCGAAGCGCTGGATCCGGCTTGGCCTTGGGGCGGCCCTTCTCGGCACGGCGGGCCTGTCGGCCTGCGGCGGAGAGGGCGGGGAAGCTGGTGAAACCGCAATCGCCAGCCCGGCAGGCGCCGCACAGTCCAGCGGGATGGCCGGCGAGATGGGAGAAGGCGAAGGCGGCGAAGGTGCGGTCGCGCCGCTCGATCCGGCCCTGCTTGTTCCCGTCGACCAGCGCGCGGCGATGATCGCCAGCGAGGCGGCGGTGGGCGCAGCGCTCAGCCGGGCAGGGGAGAAGGATGCGGCGGCCGAGCATTTCCGGCTCGCGATCAGCGACATCAAACCGGGCGGTCTGTCCCGCCTGGTCGAGAAAGGCCTCGATCCGGACCTGTTCGATGCTGCTGCAGAGGCACTTGAAGACGGCGCCGGACCGCTGGAAACCGAAACGGCCGTTGCGGCAGTCGAGACGAATGTGGATGAACTTCAGGCCAATGCCGGGGGCGACACGGTCGAGCTCATCATCTTCCTGATGAAGCGCTGTGAGAATGCCTACCGGTCAGGCGTGACCTTTTCGAACGAGATCGACAATCCGGTCGCCTACCAGAAAGCCTGGGGCTACGCCGTCACGGCGCAGGAGCTGGCAGGCAAGCTCGATCCCGAAGAGGCCAGCGGGTTGCAGCTGGAACTGAAGATGCTGGTCCTGATGTGGCCTGCCGAAGGGCCCGTCTCCGGTGACGTACCGGCCCCGCCTTCAACTTTCCTGTCCCAGCTCAGCCGGATCGGGCTGGAGCTCTCAACGCTCGAGTAGGTGGTCGATAAAGCCGACGGCCTCGAATGAGGACCAGTCCGCTTCCCCGGCCAGCCGGGCGATTTCCTTGCCGTCCGGGCCATAGAGAATGCTGGTCGGAAAGCCCTGAACGCCGCTGTCATAGACAAGTTCGTACTGTTCCGGAGTCACGATGCGGAACGGGATGTTGGCAGCGCCCAGCTGGCCGAGGCGTTTCTCGGCATAGTCCCTGTCTTCAGCTGCATCGACACTGATGGCGACGACTTCGAAATCGTCCCCGCCGCGCGCTTTCTGCAGGGCGCCGAGCGACGGCATCTCCTTTTCGCAGGGCGCGCACCAGGTGGCCCAGAAGTTCACGAGGATGGTCTTGCTCTGGAATTCGTCCAGCGTATGGGGCGATCCATCTGCCGTATAGAAGGGCGCAGGCGCGACCGCATCCCCCGCCGATGCGAAATCCAGCTTGGCCAGTCCGCCCGTTGCGTACTTTGCCAGTGGATTTTCATCCTGTTTTCCGATGCCTGCGCTGATCAGCACGTAGACAATTGCGATCACACCGACCAAGAAGAGGCCGGGAATGGCGTAGCGCCGCATGTTTGCGCCTTCCGTTAGTTTGTTGAAGGGGTATGCCAATGACCGGTGGCAAAGGCCAGACGATGTGGGGGGGACGGTTTGCCGCGACCCCGTCCGACATAATGGAAGAAATCAACGCCTCCCTCGATATTGACCGGCGGATGGCTGAGGAAGACATCGCCGGAAGCCGGGCCCATGCAGACATGCTTGCGGAGATGGGCATCATCTCGTTCGATGACAATGAGGCGATTCAGGCCGGGCTGGACCAGGTGCTGAACGAGCTGCGCGACGGCTCTTTCCCGTTCCGGCGCGAGCTTGAAGACATCCACATGAATGTCGAGGCGCGGCTGAAGGAAATTGTCGGGGAACCGGCTGGCCGCCTGCACACGGCCCGCTCGCGGAATGACCAGGTGGTGACGGATTTCCGCCTCTGGACCCGCCGGGCACTGGACCATTCGGCCCGTCTGATCGGCGGTCTGCAGGGCGCCCTCATCCGGCGCGCAGAAGAACATGCCGGCACGATCATGCCGGGCTTTACCCATTTGCAGACGGCCCAGCCGGTGACGCTCGGCCATCACCTGCTGGCCTATGTCGAGATGACGTCTCGTGACTGGACCCGCCTGTCAGACTGCGCGAACCGTCTCAATGAGTGCCCGCTGGGTGCCGCCGCGCTCGCCGGGACCGGGTTCCAGATCGACCGGGACATGACCGCCGAAGCGCTCGGCTTTGCCCGTCCGATGGCAAACTCGCTGGATGCTGTCTCCGCCCGCGATTTCGCGCTGGAGGCGCTCGCCGCCCTCTCGATTGCGGCGACGCATCTGTCGCGCCTGGCCGAAGAGATCGTGCTGTGGAGCAGCGCGCAATTCGCTTTTGCCCAGCTGACCGACCAATGGTCGACCGGTTCCTCGATCATGCCGCAGAAGCGCAATCCGGATGCCGCTGAGCTTGTCCGGGCCAAGGCGGCACTGATCACCGGCTTTTATTCCGGTCTGCAAGGCGCCGTGAAGGCGCTGCCGCTGGCTTATGCCAAGGACCTCCAGGACGACAAACGCCTGACCTTCGAAGCCTTCGACACGTTCGATCTCTGCGTCCGCGCCATGACCGGCATGGTCGAGACGATGATATTCAAGCCGGACAATATGCGCGCGGCGGCCGCCAAGGGTTTTTCGACGGCGACCGACCTCGCCGACTGGCTGGTCCGGGAGCTCGGCCTGCCATTCCGTGAGGCGCATCACGTGACCGGATCGCTGGTGGCCTTGGCAGAAGGGAAGGGCGTCGATCTGTCCGATCTGGCGCTGGAGGACATGCAATCTGTTCACAAGGACATCACCGAAGGTGTTTTTGATGTCCTGACGGTTGAAGCTTCTGCCTCATCTCGGACATCATATGGTGGCACAAGCCCTGTTCGTGTTGCCGAACAGGTGGCACAGTGGAAGCAGAGACTTGGACTGGAGTGACCCGCCGCATGAAACGCCCCCTGGCTGTTGCCGCCCTTATCCTTGGTAGCCTGATCCTACCGGCCTGTGGCCTGACGGGAGACCTGAAGCGTCCGGACCCGCTGTGGGGTGACCCGCAGGATGTTGAGGCCGAACTGCCTGAAGGAGACAGCTCGTCCCTGCCGACCCTGCCGCCCCGCGAGGAGGCCGAGGATTCCGCAGCCGGCGATGATGATGAACTTCTGGGCGGCCTTGAGGATTGATCCCATGAACAGAGCTGAATTCCGGCCGGCCGGGCGTGTGCTCGGCGGCGTTGCCCTCCTTGCTGCCCTCGGTGCCTGTGCCAGCGAGACCGATATCCGCGCCGTCAACGCGCCGGGCGCTTATGAACCTGTCGCTGTGGTTGCCGCCGTCGAGCCGGAGGATGGCCCGCAGGTGAACCAGTGGGGCGGGATTGTACCCGAGGCCAAACCGGTGACGCCCGTCGACGATGGCGCGCTCGGTGAAATCGGCGGCTAGGCGGCTCCATGCACCATTTCGACTATCGGGACGGACGGCTTCACTGTGAGGAAGTCGATCTCGCAAAGCTGGCCGATGACGTCGGCACGCCTTGCTATGTCTACTCGACCGCCACGCTCCGGCGCCACGCCCGGGTCATCGCGGCGGCCTTTGAGGGGCAGGACTGTCTGATCGCGTTCTCGGTGAAGGCAAATTCGAACCTCGCCGTGCTTGCGACACTCGCCGAGGAAGGCTGCGGCGCGGATGTCGTCAGCGGCGGGGAATTGCAGCGTGCCCTGCGCGCCGGAATTCCGGCGTCGAAAATCGTATTCTCCGGCGTCGGCAAGACTGCGCGGGAGATGGAACTGGGGCTTCGTGAAGGCATCCATCAGTTCAATGTGGAAAGCGCTGCCGAGCTTCGTCTCCTGTCTTATGTCGCGAACGGGCTGGGCCAACAGGCGCCGATTGCCATTCGCGTGAATCCGGACGTTGCGGCCGGCGGCCACCCGAATATTTCCACCGGCAAGAAGGGCGACAAGTTCGGTGTGCCGTGGACAGAGGCGGAAGACCTCTATGCCGAAGCGGCGACGCTGCCCGGCATCCGGGTCGTCGGTGTCGATGTTCATATCGGTAGCCAGATCGGCGATCTCGTGCCGATGCGGGCCGCCTTCGAGAAAGTCGTCGGCCTTGCCCAGCGCCTGCGCGCGGCTGGGCATGACATCGCCCGGATCGATGTCGGTGGCGGGCTCGGCATTCCCTACAAGCAGGGCGACGAGCCGCCCCCGCCATCGGCCTATGCGGCGATGATCGCGGAGGTCAGCGCCGGGCTTGGCGTGCAGGTCATCCTGGAGCCGGGCCGGGTCATCGCAGGCAATGCTGGGGTCATGCTGACCACGGCCCTCTATGAGAAAACAGCGCCCGACCGGTCCTTCCTGATCGTCGATGCCGGGATGAATGACCTGATGCGGCCGGCGCTGTATGGCGCGCACCACGACATCCGCCCGGTGAAACAGGCCGCCCCGGACGCAGCCGAAAAGACCTATGACGTTGTCGGCCCGATCTGCGAGTCGACCGACAAATTTGCAGCCGGGCGGGATATGCCGGCTGTGGCGCCGGGGGACCGGCTCGCCTTCATGTCAGCCGGGGCCTATGGCGCGGTGCTGTCTTCGGCCTACAATACGCGGCCCCTCGTGCCGGAAGTGCTGGTCAATGGCGACAGGTTCGACATTGTCCGCCGCAGGCCGGACCTCGAGGAGATGCTGCAACTGGAACAGGTGCCGGATTGGCTGAAAAGGACGGATTGAACACGATCAGGACAAAAGTCGCGGCCACGCGCCGCCGGCTGAACCTGCTCGCGTTCGGCCGGGCCTTCTGGCCGCTGTTCGTCTTTGTCGTCCTGTTCCTGTGCATGGCCCTTGCGGGGGCCTTCGACCAGCTGCCGTCCGCCATCGGGGCTGTCCTGACCCTGTTGTTTCTGCTGGGCGGGGCGATCTTCCTGCTGCGCGGCATGCGGCGCTATTCTCCGCCGGGCGACACAGAGGCCGCACACTTGCTCGACCGCCAGTCGGCGCTGCGCCCGGTGTCGTCGCTGACCGACCGGCCGGCATCCCCGAACCGGGGCTCGCAGGCATTGTGGGTCCGTCACCGTGACCGGCTGCTTATGGCCGCGCGGGAGCTGAAGCTGCCGAACCTGTCATCTGAATGGCGCCAGCTCGACCCGTTCCGCCTGCGCTATGTCCTGCCGGCGGCCCTGATCGGCTTCACCGTCCTGGCAGCCGGGGAGGGGCCGGGTCGTCTGATGCGGGCCCTCAGCCCGGACTATGGCGCGCTGGTCGGGGCAGACGACATGACCGTCGAGGCCTGGGTCATCCCACCGGACCATACCGGCCGGGCGCCGGTCTTTCTGAAGCCGGGGCTGCACGATGTCCGCGTACCGCGCGGATCCGAGATCACCTTGCGCACCGAAGCCCCGTCGGCCCCGCGCCTGATCCTGAAGGGGCGCCATCGCACCTCCGCCAAATTTGCGGCCACACCGGATGGCGCCTGGGAGGCCAAGGCGATCCTCGAGGAAGACGCCCGTGTTTCCGTCCATTGGTGGGGCGAACGGGCGGCCTGGCGGCTGCTGGCTTCGCCTGACGATCCGCCGGTCGTGGAGTTCGTTTCCATCCCGACCTATGGCCGTCTCGACCGGACGGAATTTGCCTGGACCGCGCATGACGACTACGGCGTCGTGAAGGCGGAACTGTCGATTCGCCTGAAGGAGCCGCACCCGGCTGCGCCGGATGAGGAAGACCGGGTGGCCATCCCGCTTGCCGCGCCCTCCATGCAGGAGATCAAGGACACGACCCAGATCGACCTGACCCGCCATCGCTGGGCGGGCCTGCCGGTGGATGTGCATCTGGTGGTCACCGATGCGTCCGGCCAGGAAGGCGTGAGCGAGACGGTTCCCTTCGTGCTGCCGGAGAAGCTGTTCCTCGACCCCATCGCCCGTGTGGCCCAGGAAGTGCGCGTCACCGTGCTCCGTGAGCCGAGGGAATACGCAGCGCAGACGAAGAACCCGCTTGCCCTGAAACAGGACGCCCTCAACACCGAAGCGGCCAACCGGCTGAACAATGCCCCGCCGGATGTCCAGAAGGCCGCGCTGATGCTCGATTCCGTCACCCTGATGGGCGAGCGTTATATGCCGAACCAGGCCTACTATCTCACATTCCGGGTGGCCGAGGGCATGCTGGAATCTGCCGGTACCAAGGAAGAGGCCGAAGCGGTCGACCCGTTGCTCTGGTCTCTGGCGCTGAAGGCTGAATATGGCAATGCAGCTGACGCCCTGCGGCGGCTGGAAGCGGCCCGGCGCGCGCTGGAGCAGGCCCTGCGCGATGGCGCTTCGGAAGATGAGATCCGTCGGCGGATGGAGGCCTTCCGGGATGCCGCCAATGAATATCTTGCTGCCAAGATGGCCGAAGCGATCGCCAATGGCGGCGACATGCCTGACGAGAACCAGGACGGCATGGCCATGGGCGGCGGGCAGAACCTTGGCGGGCAGGATTTCGAGGACATGCTGAATGCCCTTCAGGACCTGACCGATACCGGCGCCACAGAACAGGCCCGCCAGTTGCTGTCTGACATCACCAACATGTTGCAGAATCTGGAATTCCAGCGCGGGCAGAGCGGCAATGGCATGGCCGGCATGCCGGGAGAGCCCTCTGAGGGTGAAGAGCCGGAAGACCTGCCGCAGGAAGAGCAGGAAATGACCGATGCCATGCGCCGCCTGTCAGAGATCCTCCGCGAACAGCGCCAGCTGAACGATGACACGCTGGCCCAGCAGCGCGGTGAAATGCCGTCGGGCCAGCAGGGCCAGTCTGGACAGGATTCCGGTCAGGAGTCCGGCCAGCAACAGGGTGGCCAGCAAGGCCAGCAGCCCGGTGAGCAAGCCGGCCAGGGCGGGCAGGGCGAAGGCGCCAATCCGTCGGAAGGCAATGGCACGCAAGGCGGTAACCGGCCGGGCGGCGAGCGTCCGGGAACGAACAGTTTTGCCGGCACGGATGAAGGCGGTGCGCCCCAGTCCGGCGGAACCCTCGCGGAACGCCAGGCCCGCCTCGGCGAGCTGGTCGAGCAATTCGCCCGCGAGCGCGGCCTCGGGGAAGGGGCCGGTCAGGAAGATGCGCTGAGTGGCGCCATCGACCCGCAGGCGCTGGCGGAGATCCGGGACGCCCTGCGCGGGGCAGAAGGGAATCTTGCCCGCGGCAATGATGGGGCCGCTTCGGAAGAGCAGGAACGCGCGACGCAGGGCCTGTCGGACCTGAACCGCAATCTCGCTGCAATGCTTGACGAGATGCAACGCGAGCGGACCAATCAGGGGCAGGCGACCAATGACCCCTTCGGGCGCCAGACGGGCGGCCTGGGTAACAATGGAGAGTCTGTCCGTGTGCCGGAAGAGGCTGAGCGTCAGCGCGCCAAGGACATTCTGGAAGAGCTGCGCCGCCGTTACAATGAGAGTGACAGCGAAGAAGAACGCGAATACCTCCGCCGCCTGCTCGACCGGTTCTAGAGAGGACGCGCATGAGTGCGAACAGAGACACGCCGCAGGATGATCCGCCCCGGAGCAATCCGGTGCCGGTGCTGCTGGCCCTGCTTGCCTTCGCTGCCGCCATTTATGCCATCCATGGCCGGCTGGATCACATGTCGATGCACCAGGTATATGGCCGGTTTGCCGCGCTGAGCTGGCCAGCTGTCCTGATTGCCTTCGCCGGCATGCTGGCGAGTTATGCAATGGCTGTGCTGAGGGATGGTCTCACACTGCGTCATCTGGGCCTCGCGCGGTCCTGGCGGGACCTTGCCTTCATCTCTTTCACGGCGCAGGCCGTCGGCAACTCCCTCGGAGAGGCAGAACTGACCGGCGGCAATGTCCGGACCCGGATTTATGGCGGGCTTGGCCTCTCCGAAGATGAAAGCGCTGCCGTTTCCCGCCTCGTGCGGATCAGCCTGACGGTTGGGGCGCTGGCGCTCAGCGGGCTCGGCCTTGTGTTCGAATCCTCGGCGTTCCCGGTGCATTTCGGTCTTCCGGACCAGGCGGCCATCGGCATCGGTTGCGTCCTGCTGGCACTTGTCCTCTGGCATATCGGAAATGCCAGCCTGCTGGGGCCCGGTGGATGGCAGGGTGTGATGACGCGGGTCGCGGTCAGTTTTGCAGACTGGACGGCGGCGGGCCTCGTCCTCTTCGCGCTGCTGCCGGAAGACACCGCAATCGGCTTTGCTGCGTTCGTGCCGGTCTTTGCGCTGGCGTGCCTCGCTGGCGGCCTGAGCGGCCTGCCGGGCGGCATCGGGGTGTTCGAGGCGGTCATTCTCCTGCTCGTTCCGGCCAGTCCGGTCGAGGGGCTGGTGGCCAGCCTGATCGCCTTCCGCGTGATCTATTATCTCGTGCCGCTGGTGCTGGCCGCAACGGGGATGAGCCGGCGTCTTCTTACCCGGCACGGACCGGCCCTTCAGGGGCTGGGACGCGGGGCAGGGGACATCGCGACCCTGTTCGCGCCGGTCGTGTTCGGCCTGCTCGCCTTCGCAAGCGGCACCTATATTCTTGTGGCCGCGATGACGCCCGCCCTGGCTGCGCCTCTGATGGCTGCGGCCCGGTACCTGCCTCTGCCGGTGATCGAGCTGTCGCACTTCCTCGCCTCGATCATCGGTCTCTTCCTGCTGATCGTGGCGAACGGCCTGTCGCGGCGGCTCAGCCATGCCTGGATGGTGGCCATGGGTCTGCTGGTTGCGGGCGGCGTGCTCACCCTCACCAAAGGCGCCACGCTGGACGAGGCTTTGCCGCTCCTGATCGTGCTGGCGCTGCTGGGTCTGGCGCGGCCGGCCTTCTATCGTGCGACGCCGCTGGCAGAGACCCGGCTGACACCGGTCATGGCGCTGGCCGTCATCGCGACGCTCGGCGCGGTGATCTGGCTGGGGTTTTTCTCCTATCAGCATGTCGAATACCGGGACGATCTCTGGTGGCAGGTGGCGCTGGAAGGCGGCGCCTCGCGGTTTCTGAGAGCCGCAGGCGGGGTGAGCGTTCTGGCTTTCCTCTACTTTGCCTGGAACTGGCTGCGCCCGCTGCATGCCCCGCCGGAAGAGGCACCACCGATGGACGACATCCGGCAGATCATCGCAGGCGCGGACCTCGCCCGGCCGGATGCGGCGCTGGCGCTCAGCGGGGACATGCGGTTCCATCTCAGCCCGTCACGGCGCTCTTTCATCATGTTCGGTGTACGGGGCGGCCACTGGGTTGCCATGGGAGAGCCTGTCGGGCTTGCCGAAGAGATCCCGTCGCTGGTCTGGTCTTTCCGCGAGGCCGCCGACGCTGCTGGCGCAGGCATCGTGTTCTACGCGATCGGCCGGAATTTCTTGCCGCTGGCTGTCGAGCTTGGCCTGGCGGTCCAGAAGATCGGCGAGACGGCGATTGTGCCGCTGACGGATTTCACGCTCGAAGGGTCCGATCGCTCGCGCCTGCGGCAGGTCTATAACCGGGCCGGCCGCGACGGGGTGAGCTTTGAGGTGCTGGCGCCGGAGGATGTCCCGGCACACATGGACCGGCTGAAAGAGATTTCGGACGAATGGCTGGACGCGCATGGCGGGGCGGAGAAGGGATTTTCCCTCGGCCGGTTCGATCCGGACTATATCGCGAATTTCCCCATCGCCATCGCCCGGCTGGACGGGGAGATCGTTGCCTTCGCCAATCTCTGGCCGGGCGCGGGCAAACACGAGATCGCCATCGACCTGATGCGCTTTTCCGCGGCGGCCCCGCGTGCGGTGATGGATTACCTCTTCATCTCGGCGATGCTGTGGGCCAAAGAGGCAGGCTATCAGCGCTTTGATCTTGGCATGGCGCCGCTGTCCGGGCTGGAGGCGCACCGCCTTGCCCCGGCGATGACGCGTGTCGGCGCCTTCCTGTTCGAACATGCCAATGCTGTGTACGGATTTGAGGGCCTCAGGTCCTACAAGGGCAAGTTCCATCCTGTGTGGGAGCCGCTTTACCTCGCTGCGCCGAATGCGCGGGAACTGCCGGGGGCGCTCGCGGATGTTGCCATCCTGACGAGCGGCGGCCTCGCCCGGATATTCCACAAGTAGCGCCCCTTGCGCCGGGCCCGCGTGTCTGCCTTGATGCGTGCAAAACAGGGAGACTGTGATGGCACGCTGGGAATACACGCACGGCCTGAAGGATATTGGCAACGGCCTCTATGCCTGGCTCCAGCCGGATGGCGGCTGGGGCTGGTCGAATGCCGGCCTCATCGTCGACGGGGACCAGTCGTTGCTCGTCGACACGCTGTTCGACATGCACCTGACGCGCGACATGCTGGATGCCATGGCGGATGCCTCCGGCGTCCGCGCCGAAGCGATCGGCACAATCGTCAACACCCATGCCAATGGCGATCACTGTCACGGTAATGGGTGCTGTCCGCATGCGGAGATCATCGCTTCGGATGCGAGCGCGAAGGAAATGGCCGAAGTGCCGCCCGCCATGCTGGCCCAGTTCAAGAAGATGGGCGGACAGCTCGGCCCGGCGGGCACCTATTTCGCCGACATCTTTGGCCCGTTCGATTTCGATGCGGTCGAAGAACGCCTGCCAACCCAGACATTTACCGGCCGGATGGACCTGACCATCGGCGACAAGACGGTGGAGCTGATCGAGGTCGGCCCCGCGCATACGGGCGGCGATGTCATCGTCCACGTACCGCAGGATCGCACCGTGTTCACTGGCGACATCCTCTTCATCGACGGCACACCCCTGATGTGGGCGGGGCCGGTGAAGAACTGGATCAATGCGTGCGAGAAGATCATCGGCATGGATGCCGATGTCATTGTGCCGGGGCATGGTCCGATTACGGACAAGGCCGGGGTTCAGCGCGTTGCCGACTATCTCGCCTATATCGATGCCGAGGCGCGCAAGCGTTATGATGCTGGTCTTGGCGTGCGTGAGGCCGCGCTCGATATTGCGCTCGGCGATTATGCCAATTGGGGCGATGCCGAACGGATCGCCGTCAATGTCGACAGCCTCTACCGCGAATATCGCGGCGACGGGCAGGTAACGCCGGTGATGGACCTCTTTGCGCTGATGGCCGAAACGCGGGATGCGATGCGGGCCTAGGGCAATGGTGACGTACTGGTGCACACCCTGTGCGGAAGATGCTGCCCGCTATCGCGTGGTCATCAAGGCTTTGGCCCTGGCACAAGGCGCGCCCGCCTATCAGGCGCATCTGACACTCGGAACTTTGGAACAAGCGGCATCTGATCTCAGCGAGGTCATTGCCGCATTGAGAGGGCTTGTCCTTGAGCCGACGGGCATTGCTGAAACGGATGTCTTCACCAAATCGCTTTTTGTGCAGTTCGAGGCGTCAACTCCGCTGCTTGCTGCACGGTCCCAGCTGGAGAAATTGCCGGGGTTTCGTCCGGGCAGGGCCTTTGATCCACATATCAGCCTTTGTTATGGCGCGCCGCCCGAGGGCAGTGCGGCACAGCGCGATGTGCAGGATTTGCTAAGCGCGCCCGTGCGTTTCGACAGACTGGTTGCGGTGAATATTACGCTGCCGATTGAGAGCTATGCGGATGTTATGGCTTGGTCGGTGGCGGGGACCTACTAGATTTAATCTCAGGCACCTATCGGTTCGCGCCCGGCACCCACTTAATATCATCTGCGCCGTTCGCATTCGCCGCGCGGGCCGCGACAAACAGCCAGTCTGACAGGCGGTTGATGAAGGCGAGGGCTTCGGGGCTGACGGGTTCATCCTCCATGCCGGAAAGTTCGGCGATTTTCCGCTCCGCCGTCCGGCAGAGGGTGCGCGCGACATGTAGTTGTGCGGCCAGTGGAGATCCGCCCGGCAGGATGAAACTGTCCAGCGGCGGAATGCGCGCATTCATCGCGTCGATTTCTTCCTCCAGCCGCTTCACCTGCGATTCGACGATGCGCAGCGGCGTCCATTCCAGCACGCGCCCCCGGTCGGGCGTCGCAAGGTCTGCGCCCAGGTCAAACAGATCGTTCTGTATACGGCGGATGGCGGTCAGCATTTCGTCTTCGGCATGCAGGGCGGCGACGCCGAGCGCGGCATTTACCTCATCCACGCAGCCATAGGAGGCGACGCGAGGATGCCATTTGTCCACCTGTTCGCCCGTGGAGAGGCGCGTTTGCCCCTTGTCCCCGGTGCGGGTGTAGATCTTGTCGAGTTTGACCATGGGGTCTCCTCAGGAATGTCAGAAATGAATGGCGCCGGCCATGAAGCCGATCCCCACCAGAAGGGCGATCGCGATGGCCTGGATGAAAACACGCATCCGCATCAGCTTGTTGGAGCGGCTGGGCTGGTTCTCGTCGGTGCGGGCGAGGTTGGCGATGCCGAGGCCCAGTACGACCAGCAGGGCCGCCAGGGCGCCGTAAAACAGAATGGTAATCAGCATTTGCATATCGTGTCGCCTTTCCGGCCTTGTAATCACTCTAACATAGGCTGGCGAGCCCCGGGGGACAGGCGCGAAAGCGTCGCGCCCGGCCTGTCTCGCCTCAGCCGCCGGATTCCAGCCGGGCGGCAAGCGCCTCAATCCGCTCGGACACCGACGCCATTGCCTCGGCTGCCTTTTGCTCCGCAGCAGGGGAGGACCCGCCAGTGCGCCGCGCCGAGTCCAGCTCATCCAGCAGGGCGAGCGCCGTGATCAGCAACAGGCGATCTTCGCCGATATCGCCGACGGCGCTGGCGATATGCTTTACCCGCGCGTCCAGCTGCTGGGACAGCGCGACGATCCGTGCCTCCTGTCCGGGCGCGCAGGCGATGGAATAATTCCGGCCGCGCAGGGTGATGTCGGCCTTGGCCATGCCTTCAGCCCTCCTTGCCGAGGGCAGCACGCACTTCTTCAATTGCCGCGCCAAGGGCCGCACTGGCTTCGTCCGCCAGGCCCTGCAATTCGGTCTCGCGAGCAAGGGAGGCGTCGAGTTCCTCGGCCAGTCTTTCCCGGTCAGAGACAAGCGCCGCCATTTCTGCAGCGACCACGTCGGGATCGCCGGCGCGCGCCAGCAGGCCGTCCACGGCCCCCTCCAGGCGCCGGATGGCCGCATCGAGGCGGCGTGATTCGCGGTCGATGTCGCTCATGTTTCCAAGGCTTAAACTCAATACGCAGCTACGC
>MDTG01059040.1_pt1 | contig 13904 bp, 26 predicted proteins | sample 811421 | NCBI WGS metagenome assembly MDTG01 (sample SAMN05326645, study PRJNA326480) | marine metagenome | isolation source: seawater | place: Pacific Ocean: South East | collected 2011 | reverse complement strand
TTTTAACTGCGTCTAGTATAGCATAGGGGGTTGGACATCCGTAGTCCTACCTTACAACTTCTCCAAATTCTGCCTTGGCGTCTGCGTGGAAACATACCCGCAAAAGACTCTTTCCCATTGGCACTTCGCGCCCGTTGTGATTCACCATCACGCAGCTATTCACTGGCTTGCGTGGGTTTAGGTCGCGCACCACGACAGCCCGCCAGTTGGGGTTGTCTCTGTGCTGTACTTGTGTTCCTCTCTCAAACTTCATGCGTATAGACTACCACGGGGGGTAGGACATCCGCTGTCCTACCTGTTAAATTCTTAAAATAAAAAGAAGGGGGCTTTCGCCCCACTTCTGTTAGGCGTAACGCTCTATGAACCATTCATGAATAGCGTCATCGCACAGCTCGTTTACTTCGTCCAGCTCTTCGCTAGTCATATCCCTCAATTCACCATTGTCATCAACAATAGCCTTGGAGATGACTGGATTACATCCAGCTCGCGGATCACATTCCAAATCTTCAAGTTCGGCCCAGTTGATACTGTCAAACAACTGGTCAGCACGAGCCTGACGCTCTAAGAACATAACCCGCTCAGGGTATTCCATGTATAACCATAACGCGAACTCGTTAAGAGCTGGATTTCCAAGGTGAGAACCTTTTGCGAACTCCTCTGCGATTAAGGAATGTTTTTTGTTATACCACTCTGCAAACAACAACAGTCCGTGTGCGGATAGGTGGTTGAAGTTTGCTTTTATCTCACTTGCCTGTGAGCGACCATTTTCTTTTACGTTCATTCTTCTTTTTTGTTTCTCCGCTGTTGCGGTGATTAATGTGTTTGGCGTCGTGCCTCCCACTTCCAAAATACTACTACGAAAAAGCTTCTAAAGGCGAGAATAAAAGACTGTTGTGAATAACTTGTCTGAAGCAAGTTTCGTGCCCCCCCTGGACCCCCGTGAAATTCCCTTGAAAGCTACAGGAATTTCATGGGGGGTTTGGGGGGGTCAAGCATTTATTCGCTTTTATTTATTTGGTTGGCTTTCTTATATTCGGCCCATGTCTTATTTGACCACAGCTTCCATTCTTGGCTAGTGAAGAATCTTTTCTTTTCTTCGCTAAACCTGTTATAAAATTCCTTGCTGGTTTCAAATGCTGCTTTGTATCTTCTACTCTTCAAGATTTACTTTCTCTGTCGTTACTGGATTCAACGCCCAAACACTGCCGTCTTCAATGTGAACCATCACGGCGTTTACAACTTCCGCTTCGTGGTCACTAGCTAAAACAAAGTGATCATCGCGGTAAGGATTATAAGTTACCTGTCTCCAACCTCTGGTATGAGGAAGAATTTCGCCAAAGCCCGACATTTTCTTTCCTTGGATGTAAGCGTGGACGTTCTTCTTTCCTTCTCTGCGTACTTTCTTCTGTCCCGCCTTTTGAATGCGGAACTTAGGATTGATCAACGCAATTTCAGTGACATGATCCTCAACGTGATTCTTGTCATTCTTTACGCTATAAACGTGTGTCCCATCTTCTTCTGTGCGATGGAGATTTCTATATACTTGTACTTCGCCTCTCATAATTAATCCTCCACAATTTCTTCCACACTCCAACTATCAAAAGCGCGTTCACGCATTTCTTCGGTGATTTCATCATCTTCTGCCATAAACTTGGCAAACAAAGAAGCAGCAGGAATATTAGCAAGACAGTCTTTGTCTTCTCCAGTTACTTCGTCGCTACCAGTAATAAGACCATTACCAGCGAATACATTATCCATAAAGGAGAACGCTTTCTTGGCGGTCATCCAACCGCAGTCATCTACCCAAAGCATGTCTCCTTCAGGCAAACGCATGCCTTGTGAAAAGGTATCGCAGCCGATGTGTTTTTGAATATCTTCGAAACCACGTACCTCTACTTCGGTAATGGTGCGAGCTGTTGCGTCTATCTTAATTGCTTTCATAAAATTTTTAGTGTGTTGCGAGAAAAATGGCTAATTGCTCTTCTTCCCATTGCGTTAGTTTAATGCCCTTTGCGACGGCTTCCATCAGTAGTCTTGCTTGGTGTTCGTTTATCATTATGCGTATAGTATATCATAGGGGGCAGGACATCCGCCGTCCTACCAGTTTTTTTTCTGATGTTTTGCTCTCCTGCGGAAAGAGCCTTTTCCCTTCTTGACTTTATGCTCACGGGATGCGCTTCCCATGAAGCCCTCTTTGTTAACTCGTGCTTTTGTTTTCATGTTGTAATTAGACCATAAATTTCAGAAAAAGTCGAGAAAAACTTTCAAAAATAATTCACAGTTGTCAGTAAATTTTCCTTGACCCCCCTGGACCCCCATGAAATTCCCTAGGACGCAATAGGAATTTCATGGGGGGTTTGGGGGGGAAATGAAACAACCAGCCCTTTATTTATTTACATTTATTTAATTGGGCAAATTTATTTGGTTATGACTTTAACATCTGTCTGGCTTCATCCAACCCTCTCGGATGCGTTTGGTGCGAGCCACTGATTCCTCAATGAGTCGATGAACATCTTCGACCATCTCGCTGCCCATTGTGATTTCTCCATGAGTAGTCAACCAATCCTCAAGGTCATCCTTGATTCGGTTAATCATTATTCTATCGTGTTGGTCTTGTTCGTGATTATGTTCCATTTAGTCCCCCTTTCTCTTTTTGAGTCCGTCCATGTCAGCGAAGGTGTCTATTGCATGCCATCCGCGTTCTACCATTAAGTCCTGCAATCGGTTTTCATTGTTTTGCAGAAACTCATGGGCTTCTTCTTCTGTTACATCGTAGGTGGACGTTATGTCACCAATGGCCCACACTACTTTTGCGTAATTTATTTTCATTTAATTATACTCCGTACTTGAAGTTTTTGACGAGTAGCTTTTTACCCTCTTTTATGTTATAGATATAATACGCTTCTGCTTTCGCATCTTCGTGTGTTACGCCCTCTTTCTTGCGAGCGATGATGTGGTTGGTTACTTGTGCTGCCTTAACAGCGTTCTGGGCTTGATATGTATTGTACGTTTTCATTGTTCTTATAGATTACCTGAATTGTTGGAAAAAGTAAAGCAAAAAAAGGGGCGAATTTAACTTTGTGTTTTGTTTCTTTAATGCGTTTAGCAACCCGATTTGTTTTTGTTATTAAATTAGTGGGATGGCAGAGACTTCTTGAATACCTGCAACTACTTTCTGGCCAAGATCAAGTTCATTAACCGTACATACTTCGTACCCTACTTACTTCATAGCCTCGCTCTTACGAACTGTGCTACTCGGCTCCCAGAGATTGATGGTCTCCTGCCTCTTGTTTCGGTGCGCTATGGCTCTTGTAAACCATTAATTACGCCACATCCCGATGGAATCTCCGGTGGATTCCAAATTGTTGCATAGGCCGTTGCCTCTCACGGACGTTTAATGTTCTTCACCTATGCTTTCTCGCGTTGTTGCGAGAAATTGTTTCAAAGATCGTGTAAGGTTCCCCTTACTGTTTTTATATCATACTCTTGTTCTTGGAAAAAGTAAAGCACTTTTTTTAATCCTTTACTATGTATGTATCAAAAGGTGCAGAGTTAGCCCAAATTTCTCCCCACTCGTTTGCATCGTCTAAATCGTGGATTCTGTTGAGCAATGCCGTCCTCAACATCTCTGGTGTTACATCTTCTCCATCTTCATGATTAGATTCAAGAGAGAAACAAATATCGTATGCGTGATTATACTTCATTACTAAGCCTCCTCCGCTTTATAGCCAAGCGTATCACCTAAACCTTCCGCTATATACCATTGGTAATCTTCAAGAGTATAGGCGTACTCTGTACCGTTCACATAATCACCCTCCCCATTCTTGGCAGCAGCAATCGCCTCGTCTTTACTCGTAGCTTCCACTATGATTTCTTGGTAGTGAACTTCGGGTATTCTTACTTTATATAGTTTTTTCATTTTCATTTAAGTTTATAGAATTTATGTCTTTTGATGATTTTAACAGGCTTCTGACCCTTTGTCCAATAATTATGTTCGTTGATATGACAAAAGTGGTCTGCGTTTTTTACGAATGTTCTGTCTAGACGTTTTAAGTTACTCGCCAACTTCCAAGCATACGCAGCCTGTGGAATCTTTAGAAGGTTGTAGTCCATCTTTTTCCAGCAGTCGAATTGATCTTCTTCGAGGCACACCTGTTTTGGTGATAGGTTACGGTTGATTGATCGCTGGACTATGACACAAGCGACTCCGTACATCCCAGCTTCCCCTTCGCCACGCGCCTCTCCAAGGATGGTAAGAGCCACTACTTGCGTTTCTGTGAGTCGCTGACAAAGGGCCAAATCAGCCATGCCAGTAATAAAGAGAGTAAGAAATAAAACATTTTTCATTTTCGTGTTTTGAACAATTTTCTTTAGTAAGAAAACATGGGTTTTTACGAAACTCTAATAAAGGAAGGCTCTCACTATTCCCTTAAAATGCCATAAAAACTTAACTTTATGGTCAGAACGGGCTTCTCTAATTAGGCAGTTTATATGCAATTTAACTTGGTTAATTCGGCCTAATTGTTCGGGATTGTTGTCGCTCAATCTCATATAATATAAACTACACTAATTGTTGGAAAAAGTAAAGCAAAAAAAGGGGTGAGCAGGGGAACACCAAACCCTACTCACCCCCCAACCACTCACCTAGTAATTGTAATCAAAGAGGGGTCTTTCAAGCTCGTGTCTTTATAGACCTCTACTTCTCTATTGGTTGCTAACCTTAAATCTGTTAACTTCGCGAATGATGGGGTATCACCGTGGTGCGTTGTTAGAATTGATGATGAGTTTACCGCGCCACGCGCTCTTTCAACTCGTCCTCGTTTTAAGTTGTAATACAGTCTTCCGTTTGTTATATCGTTCATTCTCATTTTTAAGATTCTATCAAGTTTCTAGAAGTCAATCAAGTCCATTCGTCCTGAATCTTTGACTTTTTTCTTCTTCATGTTTTCCCACACTACCTTGCCTTTGCACCGTTTACATCTAAATGATTGTTCTCCGCGCAACCATTTGTTGTGTTTGATTGGGCCAACTTTATATTCTTCGTCGCATCTTTCACAGACGTAATTCTTTCTAGCTCCCCCTCTAGCGGAAGGTAGATCGTAAGTATGGCAGCGATCAGGTGGCAGCTTATACATTCTCATGACATTGGCCCACTCATAACCGTGGGGCTTTATGTCGCCACCATGCTTTTGAAACGCGACAAGGTGGGCGACTTCATGTCCAACCGTTTGTTTGATAAAATGATCGCGGTAATTCTTAAGAGCTACTGAGTTTAAGCGTAGTTTATTCTCATAATAAAATGCCTGTCCTGCTACTGTACCCTTTAGATCGTAAGTGATCTTCGGATAGCTCATGTTTAAGCCGAGCTTTTCGTTAGAGATGTCTACTAACTTTTCAACTCGCTCTTGGATTTCGTTTCTGTCTTTGTTAAAGCTCATTTTTTAATCTTTTAAATACTTTTTCGATAAATACTCGCATGTCTAAAATATCCTCGTCACTTCTTAACTCTTGCTCCATAGCCAACGCAAATTTCCAGATTTTATGATCATTGGGCAGCATCTTCCACTTTTGATGGGGAACATAACAAAACCCCGCTTGTTTTGTTTTTGAATTGGTGTACCAAACAAACCGCTCTTCTTTAACTTCCATAAGTAAATACTAACCCCTTTGTTGGAATAAGTCCAGCATCAATTTACATTTTTTTAAATGATTTTATGCTTGCCCCCCAGACCCCCGTGAAATTCCCTAGGATGTAATGGGAATTTCATGGGGGGTTTGGGGGGGGTGGGCGAGCAGGTCGGCTAAGTTTGTTATTTATTTCGCGTTTATTTATCATACTATTTATTTAGTTGAGTTGAATACAAAACAACTAGCGAGCCAGACGATTACTAAAGAGCCAATCAGCCATAGCATTTTTTTCCTTTCTGTTTTTTTGTTATGCAATCTCAAGGACTGCGTTTTTGATTTCGGTATCGCGGACAAATCCATTCCATTCCTCCTCTTTTGCTTTTGTTTGTTTATACTTTAGACCAACGATTACGCCAGTCTCATCTAAAAAACGAAGATCATCTTCGTCTCCGTTAATTACTTCCCAACCTCCAAAGTCAAAAGGTGGCAATTCGTCTTTATAAACTACAGCAACATTGCCTCCCTTTCCTAGGACATCAATCACAGTATCTTCAGAAGTGTTTTCGCTATGGGAAAAAGTTAAGTGATAGTTTTCAGGAAGCAGACCGCTTAGAAAATTTGCCATACGATCACCACGCTTGGTATAGTCGTAAAATTGCAAATCAGGGAAAGAATCAAAAACATTTAAGCCAGTCTCTGGCAAGATATAATCCTCCCAAGCGATATCACTAGTACCATTCAAACGCGCGGTAGGTGTTAAGTCTTTACGCGCAGAGCTTTTGATATGTGAACTCAGCTCTTTTGCTAGTTGGCTCAAAAATCCTTCCTGGTCATTAAATAGAAACTTTGTTTTGTTTATACGCGCCTCCATAATAGGAGACATGCGACCACGCCCCGAAGTAAAAAGACAAGCAGCCCGACACCCTTTGCTTGCTGCTGGACAAGTATTCATCACACCGCTTGCGTTGCTAGGCGCAAGGTATGTGATGGCTGTGCGATATCCTTTTTTCTGTCCTTTTTTGGTTTTCGCGTTTGTGTCTATTCCGAGTAGCTTCATAAGTATATTCTCCTCTAATTGTTGGAATAAGTCAAGCCCCTAGGCGTCTGAGTCTAGGTTTTCTGCCGATACCGAACCTTTGTTGTAACAATCTAAATTCAATACAGAAACTGTCTTGAACGGTTTGAAGTTTGGCAAGGGTTCTAGCTCGTCAAACTCTCTCTTGGCGTAATCGTTCGCCATTTCGGTTAATTGTTTTGCCTCTGGTTCATCGCCAACAAGGTCATAATCATTCAACGCTCTAAACAGCCACGCATTTTGTAACGCCTTTAGAATTTTTTCGGGAGTAGACCAGAAGTGAGCGCAAGTCTCGGTTTCCCATTCTAATTCTGTTTTGGTCGCTCCATGATTGAAGAAAGACCAGTGTTTGGTTTCTATGTCGTGCGCTTGTCCTTGAAGGATCACGCGCCAGTTAGTTCCGCATTTTTGTACGCCTGTTTTTACCATGATATGTTTTCCTTTATTCTCTTTAGTGTTGTTTTTGTTTCGGTTAGTTCTGTAAAATCTAAATTAACGTTGGTGATGTAAGTTTTACCAGAATAGGGCTTACCGTACAAGGTAAAAGTATCATCAGTTAACTCGCCTGAAATCGCCGTGTCAAAATCGCTCGTAATGTTAAGGCGAATGCTTTTGCTGTTAAACTTTTCAGAATGCAACGTTTTAAAAAATTCATTCATTGAGATTTTGTGATTTGTATAGCAGACCTTTCTTGCAACGGGGTTTATGCAGATCATCTTTATCGTTTTCATTGGGTCTATTAGATCATAAAAGGCGTTCCTTGACGAGCTTTTTTTTCACTTTTTTTTTGCAAGGTGAAGCAGGTTTCATACCCCCCCTGGACCCCCATGAAATTCCCCGCCAACTCCTAGGGAATTTCATGGGGGGTCTGGGGGGGGGAAGAAAGTCAAGCACAAATTTTCATTTATTTAAAACAAAAAAACCCCCCCGCCGAAGCGGGGGGGTGATAGGAATAGACAAATAAGAACACTAGTAGGAGATTTTATTCTGTAACCTGAATCACCTCCTCTTGTTTTTCGGTTACAGCGATTTGCTCGCGGGGAGTCCAGAGCTTGTTACGCTCAGTCTCATTGCGCGAAGCACTCACCAACAGTTCCAGCACGCCCTGACTTACATCCTCGGCCATTTCCCGACGATTTTCGTTCAGGTCATGGGTGAGGTACTGGGTCGTAGCGTTGTACAGGTTGTACAAGTTACGGCCAGAATCAGCCTCGTAGGTTGGAGCGTTCCAGATTTCGGAAACCCGCGAACGTGAACGCTCGCTGAATCCCACAACATCCTCAACAAAGTTTTGCAAAATATGCAGTCCTTGTTGCTGGTCGATTTCTACCTCGGCCAAGTTTTGGAAATCTTTGCCGACCTTTTCAGGTTGGAAGTTATCCAAAGCCTCACCTAAAGCACCGCTCATGCGGTCAAGGTTCAACCCTCCATTATGCTTGTTCGCCAAGTGAAAAGCATTGTTGAGAGCGGTCATTCCGTTGGAGCATACAAGGCGAAGCATTCCCAACGCCCAAGCAATTTTCTTGGAACGGTCAAAGGAATTAGAGACGCTCAAGCGTAAGCCCAACTCGTCACCGACTTGGGGAACCTTGATGGTCTCATCTTTCCAAGCCCACTCAAACCGCCAGCTTCTACCATTGTTGAAGCCATAGGCGTTGAACTCGGAGGTATCTGGATTTAAGCCAGCACCGCGCAAGGCATCTAAACCACGGCCAACAATCTCGCGATTGTTTGCTACGGCATAGCGTTTGGAGACGTAAGGCCCGACGATCTCGCCCGTGTCGGTTCTCATGTTAACATACCCGCCCGTGCGAGTCTCTTCACCCGTGATAGGGTTGGTTGCTTTTGCTGGGATGGTTTCAACATCGAAGTCCCAGTCGTTTCGGATTTTGTGTAGTATTGGCATAATCGTTTTTTTTGTTTTTCTGTTTCTGTTTTAGTTTCCCTTTACTGTTTATAAGATTAAAGGATTTCTGGAAATAGTACCAGCTTTTTTTGCACTAAGTTTAACTTTTTTTTTCGCAAGGTGAAGCAGGTTTCATCCCCCCCCTGGACCCCCATGAAATTCCCCGCCATTTCCTAGGGAATTTCACGGGGGGTCTGGGGGGGAGAATGAGTCTCAATAAGAAATTAAAAAATCAATCAAGAAAATCTTATATTTGGTTATATTTGTTATATTTGGCTTATTTGGGAATTTTGGATTTGTCTGACCGAAGGATAGAGAATTGTAGTGTTCAGTATAGGACGGAAGATAAAAAACGCCCCGTTCGTAGCTCTCCTACGACTCTATTCTACTTTCTCTTGTCTTGAAATTCTGCCCCCTAGAGGTTTTCTAGATACACAACCCATTATACATCTAGACTAACTCCAAAGGGCAAGCTACTTGAGCAGATAATCTCCATGTAGCATAATGGCGTATTGCCGTCCCGAATTATTCGTAATCTTTATTCTTTTCTTCAATTTTATTTAGCTCATCAATATAATCTCTACCTTTTTTGGTAATTATACGTTGGCAATTATTCTCTCGCTCCATTAGACCGTTCTTCATGAGCATCCTCTCGTAGTTCTGTACGGTTCCGAGAGTATCTCCCACGTTGGCACATACGAACGACACGCTTACCGGAGTTGGGTGGTTCTCGTTGAGAACATTAAGCACCCCGATCTCACGCTCGTAAAGACCTAGCGGATTGATGTTGTGGGCATACTTGAAGTAATCCCAAATATCCTTGGTAAGAGTCTTGGTTCCGAGCATGTCAAGGTTGTCCTTGATGTCGTCGGCCAAAGTGGTGGCAGTTCGGGCATTACCACGGGACACCGCAGCAATATCATCCAACACACCATTTTCAAAATCATACCCATCTAAATTAAGAGTAGCTATACGTCCTAACTCATCTAATGTGTATTCTTGTAAGGTAATCTCAGTGAATCGAGACTTTAACGGTTCGAACACTTTATCGTATTCGGTGGTTGCCATCATGAAAGACTGACGGCAAAAGTCGAACTCCATGTCGAAGTCCTCGTAAGAGTACTCGGTGCGCCGATCTTTATTCGGATTAAGGATAGTCAGAAGCGCATTAGCGATCCCCTTGGGCATCATGTGGCATTCGTCAAAGAATACCGTGCATTCCTGATCTACAACTTTTGGAATAAGAAACTCATTAACAAATTTAGATAAACTTTTAAGTTCTGAACAGTTTATAGTGATATAGCGTTTAGCCTTACCCTCTTCTTCACGAGACGCGAGCAGACGTGCCATTGCGTTAGCAAGGTGAGTCTTACCTGCACCCTTGGGCGCAGAGTAGAATAAGTGTGGGATTCGGTTGTTCGCCTTATAGTTTTGGGCGTAAAATCCGAGCTTTCGTTTTACGTTCTCTTGACCAATAACGTCAGGGAACATGCGGGTTGTGTTTACTGCTTTCATTGTTTATAGATTATATGATTTCTGGATTAAGTACAAGCTAAAAGTCAATTGCATCCATAGTTTTTTCTTCTGTAGGGATTGGCTTAGCCATACTGTCTGCGGTATTTTGTTTTATCTTAAGGTCACGCCCACCTGTGAGGCCGAGCGCTTCAGCCCATTTCCTAGACACGACAACTTCTGCGTTGGGGTTCATGAGCTCCTGTATGCGTGAGAGCTCTATAGCTACAAAGCTTGTTGCTCCCTTCTTCTTTCCTGAATTCTTGTTTCCAGCCATGTCCCTATTAGACACCATTTCTGGAACAAGGTCAAATAAATAAATGAAAATCTTTTATCGCCATTATAATTAATAAAAGCCATATATAAAAAATCGCCCCCTGACCAGAAAGAGAAATCAGGAGGCGAGTTCCCGAGGGAGGGAACACGTAAGGTAGAATGAACGACAAAGAATCCTTACGATATATATTATATAAACAACTAATTATGTGATGTCAATAATTTTTTGTTCTTTCTTTTTATCTATATTAATAACTAATAACCCGTCGTTATAGGAAGCTGTAATAGAATCAGTATCTGTTCCGTTCGGAAGTCTTACTGACTTCCTATATTTGCGATCATCTTGTTCAGCCGTAACTTGTAATAAATTACCATTAACTGATATCTTGATGTTATTTTTTTTAATGCCAGCACAATTAAACTCGTACTTAGATACAGGGTCCCCGCCATTAATTTCATAATCAAATAACGGAAAATCATTAAACATATGATCAATTCTGTTTGTAATGTAGTTTGTCATACTGTTGATACAGCAGAAGATATGCCAAGATATATTTGGCCGAAATCCTACGTTTGGCTAGAATATTTGGGCCAAAAACGACATTTGGCAAAAAGTGTGAGACACCTTTACTCTTCGCCACCAAGCTGCTCGTAGCGTTTTGACTCAGCTTGCTTTGCTACTTCGTGGGCGAATTCTTTTGCTCTACGGCCAAGCGGTTCTTCCACTATGAGGTCTTGACTGGTTTTTGACATCTTATTCCAAAGCTTATCATAAACTTCTTTATATAGAATAGTCATAGCTTGAATTTCTTTTAAATCTTTCTTCGCTTTTTTTGGTTTAATGCCTGTGTTCATCGTTCCTCCTTTATATTTGATTTCTTAGAATAAGTCAACTAAAAAAATCGATTATAATTGTTTAAAATTAATATAAATTAATTAAAAACGTTTAAAAGCTATTAAAATTAATTAAAAACCATTAAAATTCATTAAAATAAATGGCCGTACTATCTATATTTGGCCTCATTTGTACAATTGGCAAAAATTAATCCTCTGCTCTTAGTGATACGTTGCACCAATCTGCTTCGCTGTACCGTTGATGTAGCTTAAACAGCTTTGATGAACATATATTTTTTGGTATATATTTTTTTCTATTACGAATTAACAAATCGTCTCCAATTATTTCTCTTATTTCTTGTTCTGTTGCTTTTATATCAACAGTCATATAATCTTTGAGATTCATTTTCTTATCTTTCATAATATATATACACTTTATTAGCTTTTTTCGTGCCATTGTATTTATTGGCATTTATTTAAATGTAAAAGGATTTAAATTGATTAATATTTGCATAAATAAAAGTCGCGCACCACCTGACTGATATATTTTCATTTAAATATTTCAATTTATATTAGTTATATTTGTTCTTATGTTTTGTTGTATATGATGTTATAAGATAAACCAAAAACCCCTGAAAAATCAGGGGCATTTAAACTGATTTAAATAAATCAAACAACGCTTAACCACCGCTGGTTTTCCTCACCCAACACCAACCGCAGTACCAAATAATCATCGATAATATAAAGAATGCCATATATTTAAAAGGGTTAATTTGTTTGTTGAATAGAGGGTTCTTCGGATTCCTTGTCATTTATTGTTAAACCTCCTACTTGAGCCTCTGTATTGTCGTCAAATGGATTGTTTTCGTCGTTTGGATCACACAACCCCCATTTATATTGCTCCGCGCTAGCCTTCCATACCGCCCCTCCTTGGCTTCCCATTGAAGAAGAAGGCGCATAGTTGTCGTTCATGAATTGTTGAGCCTGTTGAAAGTTAGACATATAGTCAGCCATATTTCTCTCCTTGCAAGCTAAAGCTTCTCCTAGAGTAACTACTTCTCCTTGCCAACCGTTAGCTTTGGCAAACTCCATTACTTTTTCTTGTAAAAACATTGGATCGTCTACTTCGACATGTACGCCCATATGAAAATTAGCATTCATCTTTTTTAAATATTTCTTTAATTGTTATGTCTTTACGGGCAAGATATTGTTCTTCGTATAACAGATTCTGCTCTACTTCTTCTTTAGGTGTTTGAGCGCATCCGTAAAGGAATATTGGAATTAATATTAGCATATATTTCTTCATTAAATTATTACCCCCTCTCCTTGGCATGTTTTACATTCTTTATTGATCGTCTGTGTGCCCCATTCTGGATGCTCCATACCGCAATCGTCGCAACCGTGAGTGTTGTGCCATATTTCGTTAGCTTCATCCTCAACTGCCTGTAAAGCGTCCCAAAAGCCTTGGATTTCGAACGGATAGCGTAAAGTGTGAGTGTCTGTACCCCAATCCACGCCTTCTACGATTGATCCTACTGTAATTCCTTCGTCGTTTTGAGTAATCCAAGCACCGCAGTCAGTATATTTGAACGTATTACGTTCAACTTGAGCAAATGTTTTTTCACTACACATGCGAGCTTTTAAGAAATCTTTTAAATTATTTACGGTCATTTTTTTATCCCTTGTAATCTTTGAAATGAGCGCGGAGGGCAGTAATCTTATCCTCTGCATCGGTTAGTTTAGTGACCTGCTTATCCATTTCTTCTACTACTTGAGGATGCTCTCCAATACCAGCAGGATTATTGAAATAGATTTCTAGTGTTGCAAATGCCTCTTGTGCTTCAGCTAGATACTTCATTTCTAAAGCTTTAAATAGGTCGCGTTTTAGATTTGTTTGTTGCTCCATATTTTCTAGATTAAAGGTTTTCTTCTACTGAGTCAAACATTTCTTGTAGTTCATCAGCACATTTTTTATTGTCTTTTCCTGTTACTTGTACTGTTAAAAATTTTCCTTTAGGAACCGCTAAAGTAAGTAATCCTACTATACTATGCCCATTAACTGATTCTCCTTTTTCATTAGAGACTAAGATTTTACAATCAGTGAAACGAGAAGCTACTTTAATAAATAAAGTACAAGGCCGAGCATGAAACCCCCGTTCCCATTTAATTTCGTGTTTTCTAGTGATTATACCCATTATCTAAACCCCTTTCCGTTAGGAAATTTCCATTTTTTAATAAAGTATTCTTTGCATAATTCATGAGCATTCCATGATTCTGCTGATCCGACACCTTCACTATCATGACGAACCCATATAGGCCATGTAGCGCACTTAAGGCCATGTCTAAAGGTGGCGTTAGCTGTAAAATCTACATCACCTTTGTGCATACCGTTGGCTGGCATTTCTTCATCAAATCTGCAAGAGCCAATCTTATTTATATTTATAACAAGAAAACAACCGTCCATCATTACGCACTGTGATGGAGTGGGGCCGAAATAATCTACATGGTGGCGATGAGTGTGTTTACAAATCCCTGAGTTCCAAGCTACAGTAGGGTGTATTGATCTAGGTACTTCTCCTGCTTCGCCTATTTCACCAGCTATACCCAATATATCATAATCTTCAAATGCTTTTTCTATTTTTTCGAATATGTATTTATCTTCTATTCTTATGT
>MDTG01276379.1_pt1 | contig 13907 bp, 13 predicted proteins | sample 811421 | NCBI WGS metagenome assembly MDTG01 (sample SAMN05326645, study PRJNA326480) | marine metagenome | isolation source: seawater | place: Pacific Ocean: South East | collected 2011 | reverse complement strand
AGACCTTTTGAATGATTCTGAAATCAAGAGTCTAGATCAGATCCGTTTTGCAAAAAAAAAAGATCTTTTTGACGTTGCAAATATAGCATTGAATAATTTTTCTCATTCAAGATTTCACAATGATCTCAATATTTTAAATTCAACTGCTAATAAGATAAAAAAGGAATGGATAAAAAATTTTTTTTACAAAAAGAGAGGGGACGAATTAGTTGTAGCAGAGATAAATAAAAAGGTATGTGGTTTTTTATTACTTTTTTGGAATAAGACAAACGAACTAACAATTGATTTGCTATGCGTTGATAAAAAATTTCAGAACAAGGGTTTGGCTAGAAAAATGATAAAATTTGCATCAAAAAACTTAACCATCACAAAGAAAAAACCACTGATATTTAATGTTGGGACACAAATTAATAATTTTTCATCTATTAAACTATACCAAAAACTTGGTTTAAAATTAAACGCTTTGAAAATTTGTTTGCATTTACATAGAAATAAGAAAATAAAATGAAAATTGGAGAATTTAATACCCTAAAAGATGTTTTTATTATTGCTGAAATTGGGAATAATCACGAAGGTGATGTTAAAGTTGCTGAAAAATTAATTTATCAAGCTGCTAAATCTGGTGCAAATGCAGTAAAATTTCAAACAATCATTCCAGAAAAGTTAGTTTCAGTGAAACAAAAGGAAAGAATTAAACAATTAAAAAAATTTGAAATAACAAATCAAGATTATATAAGATTAAAAAAAGTTGCAGAAAATAATGGACTTATTTTTTTGTCGACTCCGTTTAGTGTTGAGTCAGTTGACTTTTTAGACACTCTAGTTCCTGCATTCAAAATTTCATCAAGTGACAATAACTATTTGCAATTGATAGAAAGGGTGGCAAATAAAAACAAACCAATAATATTGTCCACAGGTATGTCTGAAATTAATCAAATTTTAGAAACCACAAAATTTATTAAAAAATTATGGGTTAATAAAAAAAAAAATCCCGGATTAGCTTTACTTCATTGTGTTTCTTCTTATCCAACGCCAGAAAAATTTGCAAATTTAAAAGCTATAAACACTCTATCTAAACTAGGTTATGTTGTAGGGTATTCTGATCATACAATTGGAATAGAAGCAGCAGTCTTGTCTGTGGGCTTAGGTGCAAGAATAATTGAAAAACATTTTACATTATCTAACAATTATTCAGAATTTAGAGATCATAAAATTTCTGCAGAACCTAAAGAATTAGAGGAGCTAGTTAATCGAGTAAAACAAGCAAATATACTTCTGGGTGATGAAAAAAAAGAAATTCTTTCATTAGAAAAAAAAACAATGAAATTATCTAGAAGATCAGTTTGTGCCGCTTATGACCTAAAGGCTGGAAGAAAACTTAAAAATGAGGATTTAATTTGTTTAAGACCAGCGGGGGGAGTTGAGCCTAAATTTGAAAAAAAAATTCTTGGTAGAAAGTTATTAAAAAACATAAAAGCAGGAAATAAAATTATTACGGATTTTTTAGAGTAAAATATGTGTGGAATAGCTGGATATTTTGGTTTTAACGTTTTGAATAATTCCAATATAAAAAAATGTTTAACTCTAATGAAACAGAGAGGACCTGATTTTAATTCTTTTATTAAACATAGAAATAAAAATGGAAAATTTGCATACTTCTTACATTCAAGACTTGCAATAATAGACTTAGATAAAAGATCTAATCAACCTTACAAGGGAGATAATACAATATTATCTTTTAATGGTGAAATTTATAATTACTTAGAGTTAAAATCTAAATTAGAAAAAAAATATATATTTAATAGTAAAAGTGATACTGAGGTTTTATCCAAATTTCTTGATTTTTATGGAATAAATTCACTTGAGAAATGTGAGGGAATGTTTGCATTCTCCTGGATTGATAAGAAAGGAAACTTTTATCTTGCTAGGGACAGATTTGGAGAGAAACCTTTATATTTTCTGATTGATAATAAGGGAGGTATTTACTACGGGTCAGAAATTAAATTTATTCATGCCTTAATTGGGAAAACTTCAGAAATAAACTTAGAACATATAAAAAGATATTTAGTAAATGGTTATAAATCCTTATACAAATCAGAAGAGTGTTTCTTCAAAGACATAAGGACTGTCCCCCCTGGTTTTTTTGGTATTGTAGGAGATTCTGGTGAATATATTCAAAAACGATATTGGAAACCAAAATTTCGAAAAGAAAAAGATATGACGTATGAGGAGTCAGTTAAAGGTACTAAACAAAAATTAATTAAGTCTGTTGAAATTAGGCTAAGGTCAGATGTTCCCATAGCGTTTTGCTTATCAGGTGGTATTGATTCAAATGCATTAATTGGAATAGCAAAAAAAGAATTGGGGTATGATGTACATGGTTTTTCAATAATTAATACTGATGAAAGATATGAAGAAAAAGATATGATCTATAAAGCGGTAAGTGACTTAAACCTCAAACATACAGAGGTTGGAATAAGAAAAGATAATTTTATTCAGTGTTTGAGAACTTTAGTGAAATATCATGATTCACCTATTTCTACAATTACTTATTATGCTCATTGGCATTTAATGAAAGAAATTTCTGAAGAGGGTTTTAAAGTATCAATTAGTGGGACTGCAGCCGATGAATTATTCAGTGGATATTTTGATCACCATAATGCATATTTAGCCACGGTATATGAAAAAGACCGGACTAGGTACACGGAGGCATTAAATGAATGGAAAAAAGTTATTGAACCAATTGTAAGAAATCCATTTTTAAAAAATCCAAATTATTTTATTGAGAACTCTAATGGCAGGAATCATATTTACTTAGATAACGATAAGTTTTCAAATTTTTTAATTGATAAGTTTTCTGAATCATTCAGCGAGATACAATACACTCAAAATATTCTAAGGAATAGAATGGCAAACGAACTATTTTCTGAAAGTGTTCCAGTAATACTTCACGAAGACGATCTTAATTCAATGTTTTTCTCAGTTGAAAATAGAACACCATTTCTAGATTCAGAATTATTTAATTGGTCACAATCAATTCCAACGGCACATCTTATAAAAAATGGTAGAGCTAAATCAATACTAAGGGATAGCGTAAGAGGTATAGTTTCAGATGAAATTTTAGATAATCCTCGAAAAGTTGGGTTCAATATTCCTATTTTAGACTATCTTAATGTTGAAGATTCAGATGTGAAAACAGAACTCTTAGGAAGAAGTCCAATATTTGAGATAGTAAAAAAAAAATCTATAGAAGAGATGTTAGAAAAAAAAAGGTTGCTTAATAGTGAGTCAAAATTTTTATTTAATTTTATTAATGCTAAAATTTTTTTAGAGGAATTTAAATGATTAAATGGTGTAAATCCTGTATTTTACCAGATTCAAGACCGAATCTTATAATTGAAGAAAATGGAGTTTGTAATGCTTGTAATAACCACTTAAAAAAGGATGTTGTAGATTGGGAAAAAAGAGAAATTCTCTTTAATAATTTAATAAAAAAAATAAAAAAAACCTCTGGTAATTATGATTGTATTATACCTGTAAGCGTAGGTAAAGATAGTACTTGGCAGGTTATAAAACTTTTAAAATATGGACTTAATCCACTTGCTATAACGTGGAAACCACCAGGTAGAAATAAAATTGGTCAGGAAAATCTTCAAAACTTAATTAACTTAGGTGTTGATCACATAGACTTCACAGTAAATCCAAATATTGAATCAAGCTTTATGTTAGAGAGTTTCAAGAAGTATGGTTCTCCATTGATTCCTATGCATCTTGCAATTTATAACTTACCAATAAGAGTTGCATATAACTTTGGTATACCATTAATAGTTTGGGGGGAAAACTCAGCTTATGAATACGGTGGAGGTGGAGAAAAAAAATTCAGTAAATATATTAATAGAAACTGGGTGAAAAAATACGGAGCAACCGGAGGAACTGACTTTAAGGATTGGCTTTCAATAAAATTTTCTGAAAGGGATTTATTTCCATATTCTTATCTAGATGAAGAAAAAATTAAAAAAAAAAAAATAATGGGAATATTCCTTGGATATTTTTTTAAATGGGACCCGTTAGAAACTATGAGAATATCTCAGAAGCAAGGTTTTAATTTTTCAAAAAAACATAAAATTACTGGATTCTACGATTTTGCTGATTTAGATGATAATATGATTTCAATTCATCATTGGATGAAATGGTATAAGTTTGGATTTGATAGGGCTTTTGATAATCTTTCAATAGAAATAAGAAATAAAAGAATAAGTCGTGAGGATGCGAAAAAAAAAATATTAAAATCTGGAGTTTTGAGGCCAGATGAGGATATAAATTATTTTTGCAACTATATGAAAATTTCACAAAAAGACTTTATTAAAATTTCTGAAAAGTTTAGAAATAAAAAAATATGGAAAATGAAAAATGGAAAATGGTATATTCCCAATTTTCTGTTCAATGATTGGAAATGGTGATGAAAATAAAAAAAAACATTCCTCCAAGACTCTTTGAAGTTGGAAATCAAGTTAAATTTAATATTAAGGACTGCGGTAGCATCTATCTTAAAAACGATGAACAAGTTACCTTTAAATGTGAAGAAGGATCTGAATATGATGTAACAAAAAAGGAATGGGGATATTATGCAACCCCTTCTTTAAACGGTAGACTAAAGAACTTTGGCTTAAAGGGAGTTTTAATAATGAATAATATAACAAGAAAATTTTTTGTTTTTCTTGTAGAGTCTGGAAAAGAGAAACTTTTTGACAAATATTGTGATCAGGAGAATTTAAGTGTTGTTTGCTGGTTAGATAGTAGAGAATCTTGTGAAAGTTTACTTAAAAAATGAAAAATTCTACCGTAGAGTGTCATTGTTGTAAAAAAAGTTTTGGTGAAATATCTCATACTTATAAATCGCCACCTAAGGGTGAAACAAAATTTGATATAAACTATGAAAATTATCTAAGATCTTATTGGAAATGTGGGTGTTGTGGACATGAATCTTCTGTACACAAATTGGATCTGAGGAATTTGTATAGCAATGAATATACAGAAAAGACATATGGTGAAAGTGTTTCAGATAAATTTAGTAAAATTATATCTCTTCCAGAAAATAAGTCAGATAATTCATTCAGAGTAAAGAGAATTGTCAAATTTGCTAAAAACTATTTCCATAAAAAATCTGTACATACACTTTTAGATGTTGGATTTGGACTTGGTGTATTTCCTTATTCAATAAAAAAAAATACAGATTGGAATTGTTGGGGTATTGATCCAGATAAAAAATCTTGTGAACATTTAAAAAATATTATAGACGTGAAAATAATTAACGATGACTTTTTAAAAACAAACATAAAAAATCTTCAAAAATTCGATATAATAACCCTTAATAAAGTTATAGAGCATATTGAGAACCCTATCCTAATGTTAAAAAAAGCTAATGATCTATTAAAAGATGACGGTTTTATATATATTGAGGTTCCAGATGTAGCAGCATCCAATGAGGGCTATCACAGAGAAGAATTTTTTATCGAGCATTATCACGTCTTTTCACCTCAATCTTTAATTATATCATGCGAAAGAGCAGGTTTAAAATTTATAGAACTAGAGAGAATTAGAGAACCTAGTAGCAAATTCACAATTGTATCTTTTTTCAAGAAAGGCTTTTTATGAAAATAAAAGCAATATCAAGTGTATTTCCAAAAAAAGCAGTTGAAAACGCAGAAATCTCAAGATGGTGTGGTTTAGAAAAGGAGATTATCGAAAAAAAGATTGGAGTAAAAAAGCGATTTTTTTTAGATAAAGATGAAACTGGAACAGATCTTTCAGTTAATGCTGTGCAAAGTCTTCGAAAAGAAAATCCTGAATTTGATCTGAATAAAGTTGGGTTAGTGGTAGTGGTTACACAAAACCCAGATTATCAATTACCCCATAATTCTGCCCTTCTTCATAAGGCATTAGACTTATCAAAAGAAGTTCCTTGTTTTGATGTGTCACTGGGATGTTCAGGTTTTGTTTATGCTCTATCTATAGTTAAAGGGTTTATGCATATAGAAAAAATTGATGAGGCTTTACTTATTACTTGTGACCCTTATTCAAGATGCATGGATAAAAAAGATAGAAATGTTATAGGACTATTTGGTGATGCAGCAACAGCTACCTGGATTAAATCTGATGGACAAGGGGAAATTCTTAGGGGCGATTTTGGAACTGATGGAAGTGGTTTTAATAACCTAATTATTAACACTAGATCAAATGAGATAAATAAAACTGAAAAGCAAGATAATATTTTCTTAAAAATGAATGGCAGAGCAATTTTCAATTTTATGATGAATAAGGTAGGTGACAGTATATCAAAATGTTTAAAAAAAAATAATTTAAAAGAGAATGAAATAGATCTATTTATATTACATCAAGCAAGTAAATTTCTGTTAGAGCAATTTAGGAAAAGAGAGAATATTCCAGAAAAGAAAATGCCAATTCATTTAGAAAATTATGGAAATACAGTTTCGTCAAGTATTCCAATAGTTTTGCAAAAACACCTCAGAAACAAAAATAAATTAACACGGAATATACTAATTAGTGGATTTGGTGTTGGTTTATCTTGGGCAACTAATATTATTAAATTAGAGAGCTAGGATGACCAAAGATAAAATTTTAGAGACAATTAAAATTATTCTTGAGAAGACAACCAAGAAAACGATATCTATAAATATTGAAACGGATTTAATTGAGGATGGAATTCTTGATTCGCTAGACGGAATGGTATTTATGCTTGAAATAGAGCAAAGATTTGATGTTAAATTTCCTGAAGAAATTGATTTAGTTGAAGAAGGGTATTACAGATTAAATAAACTAGTAAAATATCTTAAGGAAAATTCAAGTGAAATTTCTTAAAAGAAAAGATCTCAAGAATTCTTTTTTTGAACTAGGAATAAAAAAAGGCGATATTGTCCATGTTCAAAGTGATATAAGAAGAATAGGACCTGTTGATGCACCATTAACTTTTGATGGCCAATGTGGTTTTTATTTCGAGACTTTAAAAGAGGTGGTGGGAGATCAAGGAACAATATCATGTTGTACTGCTTTTGAAAATTATGGCAGATACGGTGCGACATTTGAAAGAGAAAAGTCACCTTCTTTAACAGATACATTAAGTGAATATATTAGACTGAGAAAGGGTTCAATTAGATCAATTCATCCGATTGTATCAGTCACATCTGTGGGAAAAAAGGCTAAGGAAATATCAGGAGGGAGTCACTATGAAGGTTTTAGTTATAACTCGCCCTGGGGAGAATTACATCGAGAAAATGCAAAAATTTTAACACTTGGTATGAATGCAGATCAAGGAGGCACAACATTTTTTCATTATATAGAACACCTTTACGGTGTTCCTTATGTTTATGTGAAGATATTTGATCACCCAGTTTTTTCTAAAGGAAAAAAAATTAAGGGACCCTTTAGTATGTCTGTAAGATATTTAGATTACAATATTGAAAATACTCCAGTTAAAGTAAAAAACTCTATGTTAAAGGCTAAGCTAGCTCGACAATGTAAAATTGGAAGATCTTATTCGTGGTGTGCTAATACAAAGGATATAGAAAGCCACATGATGAAGCTTTTGGATAAGGATAGATGGGTTATGCTTAAAAGTCCTCCAAAGTTTGAAAAAGGAAAAATTCCCTTTGATTCAATAACCGGTGATCTTAAGTAAAATTTGAATGAAAAAAAATAAAAATAAATTAATACTTCCATTCCTTGGAAACCGGGAATATTTACACGGAACAACTATGTTAAAAAGTTTGCTGGAGTTAATACCAAAAAAAACTACTTTTTGTCTTAGAATAATGAAAATAATAAAAAGTAACGTAATAGAAATCAAAAATTGTAAAACTGACAGTATCATCAATGCAAGAATGGACTGGGAAAAAGATAACCAAAAAGGCTCTCTTTTTATAACTGAGTCAAATCCTATTTTACCAGTAAGAAAAGAGATATATGATGAGGAATTAATTCTAGAAAAAGTAAATTTTAAAAATTCCGAAGGATTTATAAGTTATAAAAAAAAATTTAATTTAATATCATTAATAATTCCGATTTTTAAAAAATTGCTTAGTGTTTATTCGAAAAATTCTAAAAAAAGAGGACAATGGATGTTTAGTAGATTAGATTCTTATTTTTTTTTTGATTCAAAGGATGCCGATATTAAAGTAGAGCTTAAATATGTAAAAGTAGACTACATATCTATGGCAAATATCTTTATAGATGAATCATATTGGGGCGATATATATTTCTCGTGGGTATTAAATAATGAATAGTAAATTTACCTTTAAAAAAAAAAATCCTATTTTTTTTAATATCTTTGATATCAAGGAGAAAAGCAAATCGTCATCCATAATGGCCTTGGATATTGAAACGAAGTTACAATTCAGAACTAATGATAATGAAGTTTACCACGAATATATATTTCCTTCAGACCGAGATATTCAAAATACCGGAGGTTATATAGACAAAATATTAAAATATAGGTCTAAGGAAATTAAAAAACAAATTATGGATTTAACTTTAGATGAATTGGTCAACTCAGATTCAGATGTCTTGAAAAGTAGATCTGTTCTAGTGGACGTTATTTTGTCCAAAATGATAAATAGATTCCTAAAAAAAAATACCAATTCGAGGGTAAGAGTTTTTGACCATGGGTGTACTGTAGGAGAACATTATGATATGATTGATCAAATGTTGATGGCTAAATTTGGTTATTCAGCAAAAGAAAAAATATCTTATATAGGTTTAGATATTTCCCCTTTAGCATTAAGTGCTGCAAGAATACTTCATTCAGATATTGGAAAAGAGAATTTTAAATTAATTAGAGCGGAGGGTTCATCATTCTCAGCCACAGAAAATTCAGTTGATTTTGCTCTAAGTATTGGTGTAATAAATCACGTTCAAAATCCAATCGAATCTCTAACAAAATTATTAACTATAATAAAAAATGCATTAATTTTAGTTATTTGGGTAACCCAGGAGGATAAAAGTTTCTGGGCTGTAAATCATTCTGGTATACCGTATTATTTTTTTTCTAAGAATGATTTGAAAATATTAGCAGATAAGTTTTCATCTAAAGGGAATTTTTATTTTGCAGAATTTATCGAAGAAAAGAAATCAACACAACTAGACAGTTATGTCGGAATTACGAAAGAAAGAATGAAATTAATAGGTTCATATACATTAATTTTTTGTAATAAAGATTATTACAACGGTAACTTTTATCCTTTGGACTTTGGAGATGAAAAATAATGGAACTTAGCTGGGCAGCAGGAAAGTATATTTATCCAAAAGGCACAAAAAAATTAGCTCATTTTATGCCATTACAAGATTTTAGTCTTGAAATAGCGCAAAACTTTAGTTTGTATGTATCACTAAGATTGGCAAATTTAGAGAAGAATTTTTCTTTACTGGAGAAGTTAGAGATTCGTCAATGGAGAACAAGATTACTTACACAAGAGTTTGTGAAAATGGTAAAGGCTTGTAATTTTTTAAACCCAATATTTCACGACTGTGGATGTGAAATGGGCTTAATTTTTGAAGAATTAAAAATTATTGGATTTAAAAACAACGATTTTCAGTATAATATGTATTTTAATAATCAAAAAGCTCAAGCGGAATCTAATATCTTTAAATTAAATAAGAGAAATAAAATTAATTGTTTTTCGAATAGTCTCAAGGAGTCTGACCTATCATCCAAAAGTGTAGTTTTTTTTAACTCACACCTTGGTGTTAGACCACAATTTTGTTTTCCTGAAATCAATAATCTTAAAAATTTAGAAGAAACTCAAGGGATCGTTGTTGCTTTAAAATTTGTAAAAGGGAAAAAGAATATAGTGAAAACCTCAGTTTATGGTGAAGAAATTGAGATCCCATCATTTTATAAAATTCTAGATTTAATGTCTTTATGTAAAAGAAGTTGGTTTTATAAGATCCTTGATAAATATGACAAGGATTTCTTCTTACCTGATAATGAAAAATTAGAAGTAAATACTATTCTGGCCTATTCTTCTGTTAAAGGGGAGAAGTTGAAGGATTTTAAAATTCTGGATCCAGATTAAGGATATATTATGAACGGAGAAATTTTAAAATTAGCAAAAGATTTGTGTGCTTATTCGACTGGTGTTGTTGCTGATGAAAATGAGGATTTATTTAAACGAATAAATGAAGAGATAAAGTTAAAATTTTATCATTTTAAATCAAATTCCGAAATAAATGGATGGGTAGTTCCAAAGAATTGGAGAGTAGAAAAAGCAAAGATTTTTAAGAATGGTAAACTTTTTTTTGATGCAAAGCTAAACGAATTAGGAGTTGCAAGATACTCAAAATCTTTCAAAGGAAAATTAAGTTTACGGGATCTTAAAAAAAAATTAGTAACAGATAAAAATTTAAAAGATGCATACGTTTTTCACTGTGCTTGGCAATATAGACCTTGGGATGCTGACTGGGCAATATCAATGCCTTATTCGAAATTTAGCAAGTTAACTGATGGTACTTATGAGATAGATTTACAGACGAAGTTTTATGATGATCAAATGACAGTTGCTTTTTGTGATATTAAAGGAACCAGTAAAAAAACAATAATATTTAATTCTAATAATTGTCATCCCAAAATGGCGAATGATGGCTTTGCTGGAACGGCTGTTCTGATTAGACTTTTTCAGTGGTTAAAAGCACGAAGGAACTTTTATTCATATAGATTAGTAATTGCACCTGAACATCTCGGGAGTATTTTTTATTTATCTAAGCAAAAAAAAGAAGATATTGATAAAATTATATGCGGTATTTTTGAAGAGATGCCTGGTAATGATGCTCCAGCTAAGGTTACAAAGACATTTAATGGCTCGCACTTATTAGATAAAGCATTTGAAAATATTTTTAAAACTAAATATAAAAAATCAAAAATTGTTGAATGGAGAAAAGGAGCAGGCAATGATGAAACGGTATGGGAAAGCCCAGGTTTTGAAATTCCATTTGTTGAATTAACAAGATGCGAAAATCAATTTAAACCATTTAAAGGTTATCATACAAACCTTGATAAGCCAGAAAATCTCTCGGAAAAAAAAGTAAAAGAATTTTTAGATATTTTAAAAGATGTAATTTATATCATTGAAAATGATCAAAAAATTTTAAGAAGGTTTGATGGGCTTATATGTCTTTCAAACCCTAGATATAATCTCTATAAAGAAAGAGAAGACCCTGCAGTTAAAAAAAAATTATCAGAATCTAGTGAGGACTGGGGACATTTATTAGATTGTTTATTTAGATATTTTGATGGAAAGATTTCAATACTTGAAATTGCGAATAAACATAATTTAGAGTTTGCAGAACTATACGATTATATTTGTTCTTTCAAAAAAAAAAAACTTGTCAAATTAATATTTAATGAAATTAAAAGGGAAAGAATAAAGAATTATAAAGAATTATGATTGGTGTTATAGATCTTGGTATTTCTAATATTTTTTCATTATGCAATGCAATTTCTTTTATTGGAAAGAAGTGTAAGATTATAGAAAAAAGTAATGATTTAAAAAAAATTAACAGTTTAATAATCCCTGGCGTTGGTTCTTTTCATGAAGGTATGAAAAGTATCGAAAATAAAAAATTAAAAAAGCCCATATTAGATATTGCTTCCAGAGACGTTCCAATTCTTGGTATTTGTTTAGGTATGCAAATTTTGGCAAAAATTGGATTTGAAGGTGGAAAAGTTGATGGTTTAAACTTAATTTCTGGAAATGTAAAATTACTCAAACCCAATGGAAATTACAAAGTTCCTAATATTGGATGGGTTGACGTAGTTGTTAAAAAGAAAAGTATACTTTTTAATTACGATTTAAAAACTAAAGATGTTTTAAGAAAATCCTTTTATTTTTTACATAGTTATTACTTTGAGTGTGAAAACAAGGCAAACATTATTGCAGTTATAAAATATTCCAGTAAAGAAATACCTGTAGTTATAAAGAAAAATAATATTTTTGGAGTTCAATATCACCCTGAAAAAAGTCATGATAATGGACTTGAGAATCTTAAGAATTTTGTAAATTTTTGTTAGTATGGAAAAAAAAAGATTAATCCCATTATTGCTATTAAAAGATGGTTTGTTAGTACGAAGTCAGAAGTTCCAAACACATCAAATAATTGGTAATCCAATGAGTACTGTAAAAAGATATATGGATTGGGGGGTGGATGAGTTAATTTTATTGGATATTAGTGACGAAAAAAATAAAAACGATTTAAGAAGAGAGGATCTATATCAACAATATAATAGTAATAGTATTTTCACATTATTGAAAGAAATCTCAAAATTTTGTTATGTTCCTTTAACCTTTGGTGGTGGAATAAAAAATCTCTTTCAAATTGAAAAACTTCTTTTGAGTGGTGCCGACAAAGTTTCTATAAATTCTGCTGCTTTTCTTGATCCAAAAATGATCGAGAACGCATCTAAAAAGTTTGGATCTCAATCTATTGTTGTGTCTATTGATGTCAAAAAGGTTAGGAATGGTTATAATGTTCTTATATTTAACGGAAAGAAAGATACTAAAACTTCACTTGAATCTTGGGTTAAGAAGGCTGTAGATTTTGGTGCAGGAGAAATTTTAATAAACTCAATTGATAGAGATGGAACGGCAAAAGGTTTTGACCTAAGAATTTTAGAAAAAATATCTCGTATAGTTACTGTTCCTATAATTTTATGTGGAGGAGCTGGTAAAAACCATCATTTCTTTGAAGGCTTTAAAAATACAAAAGTATCAGCTTTGTGTGCCGCTAATATTTTTCATTTTCAAGAGTTAAGCTATGTGAATATTAAATCTGAGTGTTTAAAAAATAAGATAAGTCTAAGAGAAGTGAATTATAAATTCAACTTTTTTAAAAGAGAACCAAAATATAAGAAGGCTGAGGGCCATAAAATTATAAAAAAACGACTGGATAATATTTCTAAGATTAGGACCGCTAAAAATTTTAAAATTAGATGGTGTAAAAAATGTGTTTACCCTTCTATAAGTGCTGCGCCTTTGGAATTTGATGATAAAGGTATTTGTACAGGATGTCAGATGTCAGAATTTAAAAAGAAAATTTCAATTGATCACTGGAAAAAGAGAGAAAAAGATTTAAAAAAAATTTTTAAGAGGAAAAGTTCTAGTGACTATGATTGTGTAATTGCAGTATCCGGAGGCAAAGATAGTTATTATCAAACACACTACATTAAAAATATTTTAAAGCTCAACCCATTACTAGTTACATATGATGGAAATAATTGGACAGAAACGGGATGGAGAAATATGAAAAAAATGAAAGATGTTTTTCAGTGTGATCATATAATAATAAGACCTTCAACAGAAATTTTAATTAAGTTAAATCGCTTGGGTTTTCTAATTATGGGAGATATGAATTGGCATGCCCATGTAGGTATTATGACAGTACCAATGAGTGTTGCTGTTAAATATAATATCCCTTTTGTTTTTTATGGTGAACATGGATACTTAGATATAAGTGGACAGTTTTCAATTAACGATTTTCCAGAAGTAACTTATCGTGATAGGTTAGAGCATTTTGCTAGAGGATATGAATGGAACTTTTTTGTTGGTTTAGAAAATATTAAATCTTATGAAATGAATATTTGGAAATATCCAAGTGACCTAGAAATCTCTAAATTAAAATTAAGAGGACTGTTTTTAGGGAATTATGTCTTTTGGGAAGCTAATGAACATATAAAACTAGTAACTGAAAAATATAAGTTTGAATTAAATGAAGAACCTTTTGATAGAACTTATAGAAAAATGTCTAATCTTGATGATATGCACGAGAATGGTGTTCACGATTATCTAAAATATATTAAATTTGGGTATGGTAGAGCCACAGATCATGCTTGCAAAGACATT
>MDTG01344724.1_pt1 | contig 13908 bp, 25 predicted proteins | sample 811421 | NCBI WGS metagenome assembly MDTG01 (sample SAMN05326645, study PRJNA326480) | marine metagenome | isolation source: seawater | place: Pacific Ocean: South East | collected 2011 | reverse complement strand
TGTTAAGTCGTATGGACTCATTTCCAATTTAACTTTATCGCCAGGTAAAAGTTTGATGTAATGCATTCGCATTTTACCAGATATATGAGCTGTGACTACATGTCCATTTTCTAGTTCAACTCGAAACATAGCATTTGAAAGTGCTTCTATGATCGATCCGTCTTGTTCTATTGAAGGTTGTTTTGCCATAATTTATGCTAATTTTCTGTTTTTACCTGTTTTCATTAAACCATCATAATGTTTATTTAATAAATATGAATTGATTTGTTGCATTGTATCAATCGCTACTCCGACCATGATCAAAAGAGAAGTACCACCAAAAAACAATGCCCAACCAGCTTGCATTCCTGGGATAATCTTCATGATTATGGCTGGAAAAACTGCAATCAGAGCCAAAAATACTGAACCAGGAAGTGTTATCTGAGACATTATCTTGTCTAAATACTCTGAAGTTTCGCTTCCTGGACGAATACCAGGAATGAAACCACCACTTCGTTTTAAATCGTCAGCCATTTTGTTAGTTGGTACTGTAATTGCCGTATAGAAATATGTAAAAACAATTACAAGAAACCCAAAAACTATATTGTACCATAGGCCAAACATACTATTACCTCCAAAATTAGCTACCAGCCATTGGCCAATAATCGTATCTTTAATGAGATCTAAACCTCCAATGAGCCCTGGAACAAACATTATTGCTTGCGCAAAAATTATAGGCATAACACCTGAAGCGTTGAGCTTAAGTGGAATATATTGTCTTGATCCAGTCATATTTTTTTCATAGGCACCTGATGCAGTACGCCTTGCGTATTGTACAGCAATCTTTCTAACAGCCATAACTAAAAGGACTGAAGCAAGTATTATTGCAAACCAAATAACTATTTCTATTAATAATTTTATTGGCCCACCCTGAGACTGGCGAACGGCAGAATCGAATTCTTGAGCAAATGACAATGGCATAGTGGCTATAATACCAACCATAATTAATAATGAAATACCATTACCCACCCCTTTATCAGTTATTTTTTCACCTAACCACATTGCAAAAATACAGCCTGTTACTAGAATAATAATAGATGAAAAATAAAAAACTCCGCCTTGGCCAAGGGTAAAGGCTTGAGTTCCACCCATAAGCATTGGGAGGCTAGCTAAATAAGCGGGTGCTTGTACTAAGCAGATTCCAATAGTTAGCCAGCGTGTTATCTGAGTTATTTTCTTTTGGCCGCTAGCACCTTCTTTTTGTAATTTTTGTAAATAAGGGATAGCAATGCCCATGAGTTGAACAACAATTGATGCAGAAATATAAGGCATGATTCCTAATGCAAAAACTGAGGCTTTTGCAAAAGCTCCTCCTGTAAACGCATTAAGAAGTCCTAGTAATCCAGAATCAGTTTTAGACGCCAAAGTACCAAGTTGTGAAGCATCAATCCCTGGTAAAACAACCTGTGCTCCAAATCGGTAGACAAGTAGCATACCAAAGGTTAATAGTAACCGATCTTTAAGCTCTGTAATCTTCCAAATATTTTTTATCGTCTCTATAAATTTCATAATAAAATTTAAATTTCTATGGCTTCTCCTCCAGCTTTTTCGATGGCAGTTTTCGCATTAGAGGTAAATTTGTGAGCTGATACTTTAAGCTTAGCTTTCAAATCTCCTCTGCCCAAAATCTTCATAAGCTCGTTCTTTCTAATTAATCGTAAATCTACAGCAAGATCAAAGTCTAACTTAGTTTTTAGTTTCTTAGAATCAACTAGTTTCTGAATGGTGTCTAGATTTATTCCCTGGTATGCTTTTCTGTTTACATTCTTAAATCCAAATTTGGGAATTCTTCTTTGAAGGGGCATTTGTCCGCCTTCAAAACCAATTTTTTTGGAGTATCCCGAGCGTGATTTAGCTCCTTTATGTCCTCTTGTGGAAGTACCACCTTTTCCAGACCCCTGACCACGTCCTATACGTTTCCCAGCTTTTTGAACAGACCCTTTTGCGGGTTTTAAATTACTTAAATCCATAACTCTATATTTTTAGATGTCCTCGACAGAAACTAAATGTTTTACTTTATCGATCATACCTAATATATTTGGTGAAGCATTATGTTCAACTGATTGTCCAATTTTCTTTAAACCTAATGCCTCCAAGGTAAGCTTCTGCTTTTTAGTTCTGTTTATTGCACTTTTATGCTTTATTACTCTAATTTTTTTCATGATTAACCTTTAAATAATTTTTCCAAGGAAAGTCCACGGTCGTGAGCAATTTTACTCGCGTCACGCATTTGCAACAATGCATCAAAGGTAGCCTTAACTACATTGTGAGGGTTGGAAGAACCTTGAGATTTCGAAAGGACATCATTCACTCCAACTGCTTCTAATACTATACGCACTGCGCCTCCAGCGATTACCCCTGTACCTGGCGCAGCAGGAATTAACTTAACCCGAGCTCCACCAAATTTTCCTTTTTGTTCGTGAGGTAAAGTCCCATTGAGAACAGGAATCCTTACTAGGTTTTTCTTTGCATCCTCTACTGCTTTTGAAATTGCGCTAGCAACATCTTTAGATTTACCCAACCCATGGCCAACTACACCTGATTCATTTCCAACGACAACTATGGCTGAAAACCCGAAAGCACGACCACCTTTGGTAACTTTTGTTACTCGTTGAACTCCAACCAGTCGATCTTTTAGCTCTAATCCACTGGGTTTTACTAATTCTGCACTTTTATATTTTTGATACATATTTTTAAAATTTAAGTCCGGCTTCCCTAGCGCCTTCAGCTAATGATTTTACTCTTCCATGGTATAAATATCCAGATCTATCAAAGGAAACCTCAGAAATACCAGCTTTAATTGCTTTTTCTCCAATTGATTTACCTACCATTAAAGACATCTCTGTTCTTGAACCCTTGGTCTTACTTATTTCTTTGTCTCTAGAGGAGGAGGCAACTATTGTAGAACCAGTTCCATCGTTGATAATCTGAGCATAAATCTCTTTGTTACTTCTGAAAACTGACAAGCGAGGTCGTGCTTCAGATCCATTAACTATTTTTCTGATTCTATTTCTTATTCTCTGCCTTCTATTAACCTTTAAAACTGTCATAATGAGTTTAATTTTATGCTGATTTACCAGCTTTTCTTCTAATTTGTTCACCAACGAATCTTATCCCTTTGCCCTTATACGGCTCTGGTTTCCTAAAGCTTCTTATTTTAGCTGCAACTTGACCTAAAAGCTGTTTATCGAATGATGTTAATTTTATTATAGGGTTTTTACCCTTTTCAGTAATTGTTTCTACTTTAACTTCAGGAGCTATATCTAAGATAATGTTATGGGAAAATCCTAGTGCTAAATCCAACTTGTTGCCCTGATTAGTTGCTCTATAACCAACTCCTACAAGTTCAAGTTCTTTAGACCATCCCTTGGAAACACCATAAATCATATTACTGACCAAGGCTCTATATAGACCATGTCTTGATCTATGCTCCTTCTGATCAGAGGAACGCGATAATGTTAAAACATTGTCCTCAAATTTAAAACTGATTAAAGAGTACTTCTGTTTTAATTCACCTAATTTTCCTTTGACCAAGATCTCATCATCATGGATGTTAATGCTTACATCTTCAGGTACAATTATTGGATCATTTCCTATTCTAGACATTGTTGTAAATTTATTTTAATATACATAACATAAAACTTCACCGCCTACATTTTCTTTTCGAGCTTGCTTACCGGTCATTACTCCACGTGAAGTAGAAACAATTGCTATTCCAAGTCCATTAAGGATCCTTGGAATATCAGCTGAACCTACATATTTACGCAGGCCTGGTTTGCTTATCCTTTGAATTCTTTTTATCACCGATTCCTTAGTTTGCTCTGTATACTTCAGTGCGATTTTGATAAAACCTTGGCCCTTTGATTCATCAAATTTATAACTTAATATAAAACCTTGATCAAATAAAATCTTAGTTATTTCCTTCTTTAAATTTGATGAAGGAATTTCAACAACCCTATGGTTAGCTCGAACAGCATTTCTAATTCTTGTCAAATAATCAGCAATTGGATCTGTATTCATAATTATTTTTTTTTGGTTTTTTATTTCAATTTTAATGAATCTTTAACCAGTTTAACTTTTACATATTACCAGCTAGCTTTCTTTACTCCAGGGATTAAACCTTTATTAGCCATTTCTCTAAACAAAACTCTAGAAATACCAAATTGACGCATGTAACCTTTAGGTCGCCCAGTAAGCTTACACCTGTTGTGCATACGAATTGGGGATGCGTTTTTTGGTAATCTTTGAAGACCCTGAAAATCTCCTGCTTCCTTCAAAGCTTTGCGTTTTGCCGCATATTTTGCAACTGTTTTTGCACGTTTTACTTCGCGTGCTTTCATTGATTCTTTTGCCATATTAATTCTTTTTAAAAGGTAATCCCAGTTCAGTTAGGAGTGATTTAGCTTCTTTGTCAGTTCTAGCTGTTGTGACAAAAGTAATATCCATTCCAGAAATCTTGTTTACCTTATCAATGTTTATTTCAGGAAAAATAATTTGTTCCTGAACTCCCAAATTATAATTCCCACGACCATCGAAACCATTGGCTTTAACACCACTAAAGTCTCTCACTCGAGGTAATGCAGTAGTTACTAGACGATCTAAAAACTCATACATGCGATCGCCACGTAAAGTGACTTTCACACCAATTGGCATTCCTTTTCTTAACTTAAAAGATGCAACATCTTTTTTTGAAATAGTTGGTATAGCCTTTTGACCAGTAATAGTTGTTATTTCTTCAACAGCATGATCAATAAGCTTTTTGTCTGCAACAGCAGCACCCACTCCTTTTGAAACCACTATTTTTTTAAGCTTGGGTACTTGCATAACATTTTCATAACCAAACTCTTTTTTCATATTGGAAATTATCTTCCCATTATATTCATTTTTTAATCTAGGTTTATATTCCATAATTTGAGATTAGATTAATTCATTAGATTTTTTCGAAAAACGAATCTTTTTCCCGTCTTCAGTCTTGTAACCTACACGCGTAACTTCGCCTTTTGAAGTAATCAATGAGAGATTTGATATATGAACAGCTGCTTCTTTTTCAACAATACCTCCTTGAGGGTTCTTGGAATTAGGTTTCATATGTTTCTTTACGATATTTACTCCTTCAACTATAGCTCTGTTCTTATTAATAAGTAATGAAACCACTTTGCCTTCTGAGCCTTTATGATCACCTGCTATAACACGAACTAAATCTCCGGTTTTTATCTTTAACTTCTTCATCGTAATTTGTTTAAAGCACCTCTGGTGCCAATGAAACAATTTTCATAAATTTCTTATCTCGCAGCTCTCTAGCTACTGGACCAAATACTCGTGTCCCACGCATTTCTCCGTTAGCATCTAACAATACACATGCGTTATCATCAAACCTAATATAAGATCCATCTGCGCGTCTAACTTCTTTTTGAGTACGAACAACAACTGCAGTGGAAACTGAGCCTTTCTTGACAGTACCATTAGGTGTTGCATCTTTAACAGAAACAACGATTCTATCACCAAGTGAAGCGTATCTCCGTTTTGTTCCTCCTAAAACACGAATTGTTAACACTTGTTTAGCTCCAGTGTTATCAGCTACTTTTAGTCTTGATTCCTGCTGTACCATATTACTTAGCCCTTTCTATAATTTCAACAAGACGCCAACACTTAGATTTGCTAAGTGGGCGAGTTTCCATAATTCTAACTTTATCACCCTCGTTGCAATCATTTTTTTCATCGTGAGCAACATACTTTTTAGTTTTGAGTACGAACTTTCCATACATGGGGTGCTTAACTTTTTTTACTTCAGAAACCACGATTGATTTCATCATCTTGTTACTGGTGACAACTCCAATGCGCTCTTTTCTTAAATTTCTTTTTTCCATTGCTTATTGAAATACAATTATTTATTATTTCTTTTAGTTGTTTCAGTTGCCAATCTCGCAATATTCCTTCTTAAATTACGGAGTTGGACTGGATTTTCTAGTGGAGAGATTGCGTGAGACATTTTCAAATCAGAAAATGCTTTTCTCATTTCACTTAGCTTTTCAAGTAATTCATCGTTTGATAAATTTGTAACTTCTGATTGTTTCATAACATTAAACTAATTAAGCTTCAAAATCTCTAGCTATTATAAATTTTGTTTTAACTGGTAGCTTTTGAGCAGCTAATCTTAAAGCCTCTCTTGCTATTTCTAAAGGAACACCACCAACTTCAAAGAGAATTCTGCCTGGCTTTACAACAGCGGCCCAGTGCTCTACAGCCCCTTTACCCTTACCCATTCTAACCTCAAGTGGCTTCTTTGTGATTGGTTTATCAGGAAATATTTGAATCCATAATTGCCCTTCTCTTTTCATATAACGAGTGGCTGCAATACGCGCAGCTTCAATTTGGCGTGATGTTAAAAAGTTAGAATCCAAAGATTTTATTCCAAACATACCCCGGGACAAGCGGTGACCCCGTCCTGCATTTCCCTTCATTCGTCCTTTTTGAACCTTTCTATATTTAGTTTTTTTAGGTTGTAACATGCCTGTTAAATATTAATTTCTTCTTCTATTTTTTGAAACTGATCTAGGTCCCCTATCAGCTTTTTTAGACAGGCCAACTAGCGGAGACAACTCTCGTTTTCCGTAAACCTCGCCTTTCATAATCCATACTTTTATTCCCAAGCGTCCGTATGTTGTATGGGCCTCAACCAAAGCATAATCAATGTCTGCTCTAAAAGTAGATAATGGTATTCTTCCTTCTTTATAATGTTCATTTCTCGCCATTTCAGCTCCATTCAAACGACCACTTATTTGGATCTTTATACCCTCGGCATTCATCCTCATTGTCGCAGCTATAGCCATTTTAATAGCTCGTTTATATGAAATTCTGTTTTCAATCTGACGAGCAACACTAGAGGCCACCAAAAATGCATCTAGTTCAGGACGTTTAATCTCAATAATATTCAATTGAACGTCTTTATCAGTTATTTTTCTTAATTCCTCTTTGAGTTTATCAACTTCCTGGCCCCCTTTTCCAATAATAATTCCTGGGCGGGCAGTAGTGATAGTTACCGTAACAAGCTTCAAGGTTCTTTCAATAATTACTCTCGAAACACTGGCTTTAGCCAGTCTTGCGTAAATGTATTTTCTAACCTTTTCATCTTCAGCAAGTTTATCTCCATAATCATTTCCGCCATACCAGTTGGATTCCCAACCTCTTATGATCCCGAGGCGATTACCTATTGGATTTGTTTTTTGTCCCATAATTAACTAGTTACCGTATTATTTTTTGTTTCTAATATTACTGTCACATGATTAGAGCGTTTTCTAATTCGGTGAGCACGACCCTGAGGTGCAGGTCTCAATCGTTTGAGCATTGTCCCGCTGTCAACTTTAATCTCTTTGATGAATAGATCAGAGCTGTCTATTTCAAAGCCTTCGTTCTTGGTTTGCCAATTTGAAATAGCAGATAGAAGAAGCTTCTCAAGTCTGCGTGAAGCCTCTTTGGAACTAAATCTTAGGATGTTAAGAGCCTTTTCAATCCTTTTCCCTCTGATTAAGTTAGCAACTAAGCGCATTTTTCTTGGAGAAGTTGGACAGTTCTTTAGTTTGGCAAAGGCAATTTTACTTTTGCTTTCCTTAATTTTATCGGCCATTTGTTTTTTTCGATTTCCCATGAAAAATTATCTTTTACCCTTATTTTTAGCACCGGCATGTCCTCTAAAAGAACGTGTTGGAGAAAATTCTCCAAGCTTGTGACCAACCATGTTCTCTGTTATATAAACTGGAATAAATTGACGACCATTGTGAACAGCAATAGTTTGCCCAACAAAATCAGGGATTATCATACTAGCCCTTGACCATGTTTTAATAACACTCTTTTTATTTGCTTGAACATTGTCAGCAACTTTCTTTTCTAATTTATAATGGACATAAGGTCCTTTTTTTAGTGATCTAGCCATAAACTACTATTTCTATTTCTTTCTACGTTCTACTATGTATTTATTACTTGCCTTTGTTTTTGAGCGAGTTCGGTAACCCTTAGCAGGAATACCTTTCCTTGAACGAGGATGACCACCAGACGACTTTCCTTCTCCTCCACCCATTGGATGGTCAACTGGATTCATAACAACTGGTCTTGTTCTTGGACGCCTTCCAAGCCAACGGCTACGGCCTGCTTTGCCAGAAACCTGCAACTGGTGATCAGAGTTTGAAACAACTCCAATTGTAGCGTAACACCCCTTAATTAGCAGACGTGTTTCGCCGGAAGGAAGCTTGACTGAAGCAAATTTTCCATCCCGAGCCATTAATTGAGCAAAAGAACCTGCACTTCGAGCTATTACCGCTCCCTGACCAGGGCGAAGTTCTATGCATGAAATAATCGTACCTAGGGGAATTTCACTCAATGGCATGGCATTACCTATTTCAGGAGAAACCTCTTTCTTGCCTGACAATAACTTTTGCCCTACTTTTAATCCATTTTGTGCAATTATATAACGTTTCTCTCCGTCATTATAGTTGAGAAGCGCAATAAAAGCTGTTCTATTAGGATCATACTCAATTGAAATAACCTCGGCAGGTACACTGTCTTTATCACGCTTAAAATCTATGATTCGATACTTACGCTTATGACCACCACCTTTGTACCGCATGGTCATTTTACCTTGACTATTTCTACCACCTGTACGCTTTTTTGGTACTAACAAACTTTTTTCAGGCTTGTCTGTAGTTATCTGGTCAAATCCATTAACTATTCTGAAACGTTGTCCGGGGGTAATTGGCTTTAGTTTTCTTACTGACATGTCATTAGTTATTAGCGTATAAATCAATTGTTTCCCCTTCAGCTATTTGAACTATAGCCTTTTTGAAGGCATTTTTTTTACCGTACTGAATGCCAGCTCTGGTGTATTTGGTTTTTCTGTCAGCTCGCATATTTAATGTTCTAACTTTGTCAACGGAAACGCCATAAGCAGCCTCTACTGCAATCTTAATTTCTATCTTATTAGCTTTTTTATCTACAACGAATGAAAAGCAGTTCTTCAACTCGCTACTTAGAGAGGCTTTTTCAGTGATTATTGGCTTTATTAGTACCGACATTGTAAAATTATTTATTCAAATTAGATTCAATTCCTTCAACAGCGCTTTCAAAAAATACCAAGCTATCTGCATTTAAAATATCATAAGTATTTAACTCTGAATTACTTATGACTTCTGAATGTTTTAAATTTCGGGAGGACAAATATACATTTTTATTTGGCTCACCCAATACAAACAAAGATTTTTTAGTCTCAAGATTAAGAGCTTTCAAAAAACCTGTAAAATCTTTGGTTTTTGGATTTTTAAATACAAGATCCTCGACAACAAAAATTGACTTTCCCTTTGCCTTTAATGACAAAGCAGATTTTCTGGCTAAACGCTTTAAATTTTTATTTAATTTAAAACTGTAACTTCGAGGCTTTGGTCCAAAAATTCTACCTCCACCTTTAAATACACCAGACTTTACACTTCCTGCTCGGGCAGTTCCGGTCCCTTTTTGCTTCTTTATTTTTCTGGTACTTCCAACAATCTCGCTGCGTTCTTTGGATTTGTGTGTACCTTGACGTTGATTTGCCATATATTGCTTGACATCTAAATAAATTGAATGGTTATTCGGCTCAATAGCAAATATTTTATTTGACAGTTCAACCTTTCTGCCTGTATCTTTTCCTTTTTTATCTAAAACTGCTAATTTCATTATTTTTCAATTTTTAAATAAGAATTTTTATGGCCAGGAACACATCCCTTGACAATAATTAAGTTTTGATCACTTACTACTTTTAAAACCCTTAAATTTTGAACTTGTACATTCTGGTTACCCATGCGCCCAGCCATTCTCATCCCTTTAAATACGCGAGCAGGATATGACGCTGCTCCTATTGATCCTGGGGCTCTTAAGCGGTTGTGCTGTCCATGTGTAGATTGTCCGACTCCAGCAAAACCGTGACGTTTTACTACTCCCTGAAAACCTTTTCCTTTGCTTCTAGAAGTAATATCTACGAACTCACCCTCAATAAAATGATCAACCGTTACCTTGTCACCAAGTTTAAAATCGTCTTCAAAACCCTGAAATTCAAAAACTTTCTTTAAAACTGGAGATCCAGCTTTTTTGAAATGGCCTGTTTCAGATTTGTTAGTACTCTTTTCTTTTTTGGTATCAAAGCCTAACTGAATGGCATCGTAACCATCCTTTTCAGTGGTTCTAATTTGAGTTACTACACATGGGCCAGCATTGATGATTGTACAAGGAACATTTTTTCCCTGTTCATCAAAAATACTAGTCATACCAATTTTTTTTCCAATTATTCCAGACATAGTCTTTTTTTTAAAATTTAAGGGTCAAATACGATTCAACCCTTGAAATGTATTTTTCCGCTTTTCCTTAGCACGCAGCCCAGGACATGTCAACTAAATAAATTTTATTTAGTTAATTTACACTTTAATCTCAACTTCAACTCCGCTAGGTAATTCAAGCTTCATCAAAGCATCGATAGTCTTTGATGAAGTACTATAAATATCCATAAGTCTTTTATAAGAGCTTAACTGAAATTGTTCTCTTGCCTTTTTATTAACATGAGGAGAACGCAAAACAGTAAATAATTTTTTGTGTGTTGGCAGGGGGATTGGCCCAGTGACAACAGCTCCAGTGCTCTTAACTGTTTTGACAATCTTATCAGCTGATTTATCAACTAGGTTGTGGTCATAAGATTTTAATTTTATTCTAATTTTTTGACTCATTTTCTAACTTTTAAGATTGAATTCCTTTAGCCTCTTTAATAACTTCCTCAGAAATATTTGATGGAGTTTCTGCATAATGAGAAAACTCCATAGTTGATGTTGCTCGGCCAGAAGATAAGGTTCTCAAAGTGGTTACATAACCAAACATTTCAGAGAGGGGAACAGTAGCCTTTACAGTTTTGGCACCTGCCCTGTCACCCATGTCACTGACCTGACCTCGGCGACGATTTAGATCTCCAACAATATCTCCCATATTTTCTTCCGGTGTAATTACTTCTAGTCTCATAATAGGTTCCATTATTACAGCTTTAGCAGCATTGGATGCGGCTCTAAAACCAAGCTTTGCAGCAAGCTCAAAAGATAATTGATCCGAATCAACGTCATGATATGAGCCGTCTTTAAGAACAACTTTCATGGCATCAACTTCGTAACCTGCTAAGGGGCCGTTTAACATAGCCATCTTGAAACCCTTTTCAACAGATGGAATAAACTCTTTTGGGACATTACCACCCTTGATTTCAGAAATAAAATCTAAACCAACCTTGCCTTCATCTGCTGGTCCAATTGAAAAGACAATATCAGCAAACTTTCCTCTACCACCTGATTGTTTTTTGTAAACTTCTCTATGTTCAGCTGGCTGAGTAATAGCTTCCTTATATTCAACTTGGGGCTTACCTTGATTAACCTCAACTTTAAATTCGCGCTTAAGTCTATCCACTATTATGTCTAGGTGTAATTCACCCATTCCTGAAATAATTGTTTGACCCGAGGCCTCATCTGTCCTTACTGTAAAAGTTGGATCTTCTTCAGCCAATTTTCCTAAAGCCATTCCTAATCTATCTATATCTGCTTTGGTTTTAGGCTCAACAGCTATTCCAATAACCGGATCAGGAAAATCCATCGATTCCAAAACAATCGGGTGTTTCTCAGCAGTCATGGTATCACCTGTTTTGATGTCCTTAAACCCAACAGCAGCACCAATATCACCTGCTTCAATGAAGTCAATGGCGTTTTGTTTGTTAGAATGCATTTGATAAATTCGAGATATTCTTTCCTTTTTTCCTGACCTGTTATTCAATATATACGATCCAGCGTCTAGACGACCTGAGTAAGCCCTAAAGAAAGCTAGTCTACCAACGAAAGGGTCTGTAGCAATTTTGAAAGCCAAGGCCGAGAAAGGTTCTTTGACATCTGGTTTACGCACCTCCTCTTGATTGTTATCAGGGTTAATTCCTGTGATGCCTTCTTTGTCCGTGGGTGATGGTAAATAACGACAAACTGCATCTAAGAGAAATTGTACACCCTTGTTTTTAAACGCTGAACCACAAATCATCGGAATTATGGCCATGTCCATTACAGCAGCACGTAGTGCAGAATGTATTTCGTCTTCTGTTATGGAGTTTTCGTCCTCCATAAATTTTTCAAGCAAATTTTCATCATAAGTTGCAACTTCCTCTATTAACAAAGCTCTATATTTTTTTGCTTCTGATTTCAAATCCTCTGGGATTTCAATCACGTCAAATGTGGATCCTTGTGATTCGTCATGCCAAACTATAGCGCGATTTTTAACAAGATCAATGACACCTTTAAAATCAGCTTCATCTCCAATATTTAAGACTATTGGGACAGCATTAGATTTCAACATATCTTTAACTTGTTGACAAACACCTAGAAAGTTTGATCCCTGTCTGTCCATTTTATTGACAAAACCAATTCTTGGAACTTTGTAATTATCGGCAAGACGCCAATTAGTTTCGGACTGTGGCTCAACGCCATCAACTGCGCTGAAGAGAAAAACCAAGCCATCTAAAACTCGAAGAGAGCGATTAACTTCAACAGTAAAATCAACGTGGCCGGGGGTATCAATTATGTTAAAATGATAATCTTTTGTCTTTTCTGTTGGTTTACCATTTTCAGTAGGAAAGTTCCAACTGCAAGTAGTTGCTGCAGAAGTTATGGTTATACCTCTTTCCTGTTCTTGCTCCATCCAATCCATTGTAGCAGCTCCATCATGTACCTCTCCAATTTTGTGAGAAACACCTGTATAATACAATATTCTTTCAGTTGTAGTAGTTTTTCCTGCATCGATATGAGCAGCAATTCCAATATTCCTCGTAAAATTTAAATCTCTCGCCATGGGATTTCTAAAATCTAAAATGTGAAAATGCCTTGTTGGCTTCTGCCATCTTGTGAGTATCAACCCGTTTTTTTACCGCTGCCCCCTCTTCGTTGAAAGCAGATAATACTTCTCCGGCAAGCTTTTGAGACATTGACTTTTCATTTCGCTTTCTTGCAAAGTTTATAAGCCATTTCATTGCTGTGGATATTTTACGATCTGGGCGAATCTGCATGGGTATCTGAAAAGTTGCACCTCCTACCCTGCGACTTCTTACTTCTACGTGAGGCATGACATTTGTCAAAGCATCTTTCCAAACTTCTAGTGGAGTCTTTTCTTCATTTGGATTCTTTTGTGCTATTATATCTATAGCGTCATAAAAAATTTTATATGCCACAGATTTCTTACCATCCCACATCATCATGTTCACAAACCGAGTAACAAGCTGATCATTAAATTTTGGATCAGGTAAAATAGGTCTTTTCTTTGCTTGTCTTTTTCTCATTGAAATAGTTTATTCGAAAACTTTTTAACTCTTAGGTCTTTTTGCCCCATACTTGGAACGACGTTGTGTTCGTCCTTCAACACCGGCTGTATCAAGAGCACCACGAACAATGTGGTATCTTACTCCGGGTAAATCTTTTACTCTTCCGCCTCTAACTAAAACTATTGAATGCTCTTGCAAATTGTGCCCTTCACCTGGAATATAAGCATTTACTTCATTCCCATTAGTAAGCCTTACTCGCGCAACCTTTCGCATTGCAGAATTAGGTTTCTTAGGTGTGGTAGTGTAAACTCGTGTACAAACCCCCCTTCTCTGTGGGCATGAATCCAAAGCAGCGGATTTACTTTTTTTAGTTAACTTTACTCTTCCCTTCTTTACTAATTGTGATATAGTTGGCATAAAATATTATATTAAATCAATATTCTCCTCTAAAGGCGTGCAAATGTAAGCATTAAAATTAATTATTCAAATACTACACTTTATTTTTTAGTTATTTATTTTTTATT
>MDTG01040335.1_pt1 | contig 13908 bp, 9 predicted proteins | sample 811421 | NCBI WGS metagenome assembly MDTG01 (sample SAMN05326645, study PRJNA326480) | marine metagenome | isolation source: seawater | place: Pacific Ocean: South East | collected 2011 | reverse complement strand
TTGAGGTATTAAATAAAGATGCTATTGAATTATCTAAGATTTTAGAAAATAAATACAATATTTATTTAAGACCTTTTGACCAACCATTAAACGCACTTAGAATTTCACCAAATATGTTTAATAATATAGAAGAAATAGAAAATCTATTAGATATAGTTACAAATAAGATATAAATAATTTTTAATGAAAAACCTAAAATTAAGAGGGCTCCAAAAATGCAAAAGAAGATATTAATTAGTATTTTTTCACTTTCCTTAATTATTGGCCAGGAACAAAAAAAAGATTCAACATATTTTGTATTTCATCCTCAATCATTAAATATAAATGTTGGTGAAAAGGTGAAGCTAAATATTAAGTTTGTAGATAAAGATCAAAAGCTACTAAATATACCTTTTACTATCTACTCAGCAAATGATCCTGGAATTGGCCCAACTCCTAATTGGCCTGGTACAAGTATAAATATTGTACCACGGGTTAGCAATGAATCTGGTGAAGCAAATGTGACCGTTCAGCCTAAAAGATCAGGTGAGCTATTATTGAAAGTGCGCAGCATAAATGGAGTTTCTGGTGAATTACTTATTAATGTGCCTAAACCGGCTTTAGATAAATTAGTTTTTAATCAAACACCTTCAAGAATTTATAATGGGACTGTAACAAAATTTTTAGTTAGAGCGATTGATAAGGCCAATATAGATCGCAATGATATTTCAGTTATTCTTAGCTCTAGTAATCCTTCCATAGCAAGTTTTGATAGCTTTGGAAATTTAAAAGCGAAAAAAACTGGTCGAGTAACGATTTCTGCTAACGCTGAAAATATTACAGAAAAAATCAAAGTTAGAATTATGAAGAATCCAGTACAGAGTTTGACTTTGAATTTTGAACAAGAACAAATTCGTACTGGTGACGTATTGCATCTTAAAGCTAATGCGCTGAATAAATCAGGAAAAATCATAAGCGATATTCCTATAAGTTTTTCTTTCTCTGGGCGAGCTGATTATGGAGAATATGGTTTGCCAGCCTCTGGATTAATTACTGATGACGGTCGATTTGTAGCAGAAACAGCTGGCTTTTATGCTATTACTGCATCTTCTGGTGCTTATTCTGATCAAAAAACTGTAAAGGTTGTTCCACGCGCAGTTGAAAAGGATGTTAAATTAATCGGACATGGATTAGTATCAGATGTAAAATCAGGCGATCTGTGGGTATGGGCTGGTATTGGGAAACATGAAGGTAAAGATTTTGCTGCAACCGGTAGTATCTTTGGTAATGGTGAAGCATACTTTTGGGATGTATCAGATCCATCAAATATGAAAATTATTGATACTGTAAAAGTTGATGCACGTAATGTAAACGATATTAAAGTTTCAGATGATGGTCGTATTGGAGTTATTTCTCGTGAAGGCGCTTCTAATAGAAAGAATGGATTCGTCATTTTAGATGTTTCAGATCCATACAATGTTCAAATTATTTCTGCTTATAATGATGATTTGACTGGCGGTGTGCACAATACATTTATTTATGAAAAGCATGTTTATGCGGTAAATAATGGTAGAAAATATGATATAATTAATATTGAAGATCCAAAAAATCCGTTTCGTGTTGGAGTATTTGAATTAAATACACCAGGTCACGCTTTACATGATGTTTGGGTTGAAAATGGAATTGCTTATTCCTCCAATTGGAGCGATGGAGTTGTAGCAGTTGATGTAGGAGGATTAAAATTTAGTGAAAAAGATCGCTCTGCAGTAAAGTTTAACCCACTTTTAATGAAGGCAGGTAAAGGAAGCCCTTCAAATCCAATTCAACTAGGGTCTTTTCCCGATCGTAAAGGTAGAAATCATTCAGCATTTCCATTTTTAAGTGAATCTACAGGTAGTTTTTATATTATTGCTGGCGATGAAGTATTTCCAAATGGCTTAGAAAATCTAATCAATAACAAGCCTTCAAGTCCAAGGGGTGGATTTCACTTTATTAATTTTAATGAACCGGATAATCCAAAAGAAGATGCGGTTTATATTGTGCCAGAAGCTGGAAGTCATAATCAGTGGGTATATGACGATATTCTTTTAGCAGCTTTTTATCAGGCCGGTATAAGAATATTAGATATTTCAGGTGAATTGCTTGGCGATTTATATAAACAGGGAAGAGAAATTGGATATTTTTTACCACAGCATAGAGATGGAATAATTCCTAATGCACCTATGGTATGGGGAGCACAACCATATAAAAATTATATTTTCTTATCAGATATGAATAGTGGTCTTTATTGTATTGAGCTGATAGATAAAAAATCTAACACTGTGGGGACACCATAATGATTACTTTCTTGTTTTTGCATCAATGATAAGTTGTTTTAAATCATTATAATTTTTTCCACCATTAATCTGAGGGTTTGGATCAAAATTTGTTAAGTTGACCAATCCGTACAAATTTCCTTCTTTATCCAGTATATATAGATCTCTCAATCTTACATCCCATTTAGTCCAAACATCTTGATCTATGTTGTCATGTGCCCAAGGAAGTGTTGCTCCTTCAATCATTTTTGGGATATCACTTTCTGAATGTTTTCTGCTACTTATACCCAAAATTGCAATATTTTGTCCATTTTGGTTTAAATCTTGTGATAAATAATTCAATACGCCGAACCGGCTACGACACGTCCCTCATCCAGGATCTCCGAAATAATATACAGATACTCTTCCATTAAATAAAGTAGGCCCAATGTCATTATTATAACTTTTTGAATTTGGATTTACGTCTTTTAGAACAAATTTAAAAAGATTTTTAGGATCAATTTGTTGTTCTTCTAATTTTCTATCTTCGCATCCATATAGTAGATTGAAAGTTAGAAGAATTAGGGGAATATACTTTTTTGGAAGCAAGTTATTTCCAGTTGAATCGCTCATGTGCTTTTTCTACTAATCTCCTAAGTTCTTTAATTGGTTCTGGATTATCGTCTACATGCAATCTAAGCACAACATCATTATTCAGCCAAACACCTCCATCTTTTTTTACAATTAAAATCGCAGCTGACTGCATTCCTCGTGTATCCCCACCAGCATTTTGACCAGCTTCTAGGGCTCTTAATAAACGCATTGATAGATGACCTTTTGTATTTTCAAACGCTTTAACCATATCACTAACAACAGCTTCACTTGCTAAAATATTTCCCTGTGCGCTACTATTCTTACCATATTTATGACCAGCCCAAAAAGAGGCTTTCTTACCAGTATGTGTAGAAACATTCCCTTTTGCGTCCATTACTGAAAATTGCCTGGCCTTTTTTGGCCAATCTTCTGGATGTGGATCAGGATCATTCTTTAAAAGAGTTTTTACGGTTTGAGCTGGGCTTAACCCTTTTTTAAGTAGTTCTAGTCCTTTTGGCCCATAGCTGACATCAACGTATGCTTGTGTTGCTATCATACCTATATTTGCTTCACCCCATAATACGCCATTACCCACAGAAAACACTCTTGATTGAACTGCTCCACCAACCATGCCAGTTTCAGGGTCATAGCCAAGGATTGAAAATGTTGCGACAGGGTTATCGCTTTGGCCAAAACATATGTTTAGTAAAAGTAATATTTTTGTGATTTTTTTCATTCTTTAATTATTCCTTATTTAATGAATCAAGAATCTGTATCTTAGTTATAGCTACATTTTCGCTTAGATTATAATATGTTCTATAAATTGCCCAGATAAGACTCCCATCTTTTTTGATCATTTGAATTTTATTACTTAATGTAAAGCTATCCATAGCATTTCGAATTGCAGTGATTCTTCTTTTCTCATGGGACTGGCTAAGTAAATATACTTCCTCCTTTATAAAAAGAGAACTGGTAGCCCAATTATTAAAATGATCTTCAAATTCTTGTTTTGTATAGCCAAGATAATCATTTCGATCTTCAATGGTAGTTTTGACCGTTTTTATTTCACTTGGTTCCAATTCATTTAATGAAGAGAACTTTGTAACAAGTTTAACATCATATTGCCAGTTATCTGCTACTTCCTTATAAAATATTTTACGTTTATTCTTGAATTCCTTAAGCTTTTTTTCAAGAAGAGCTATATGGTCTAATTGTCTTTTAATTACGGCTTGATACAATTTAGCTTTTTCTTCAGAATCAGAAATAGTTTGTCCCTCGGAATTAAGATATTTTAACGGGATTTTATTTGTTTTTAACCACTGACTTATTCTTGCTCGAGTTACACCAAAATGCTCCGCAACTTGTTTATTTGTAATAAAATTATATTTGTTTTTTACTCCTTCAATAAAATTATCTGCATTTATGCTCATTTTTTTCAATTCCTTGTTAAAAATATTTGTATTTAGTTAATTAACGATGTATTTTTGTTTAATAATGTTTAGTAAAATTAAACATTTTTATAAATTTTTACTATGAATTTTCTGATACTAAGAAGGAGAAACTAAAATGAAATCAACAATGGTAAAATTACCAACCCTTGTTGCATTAACTTTGTCTCTTGCAGTAGCACAAACAACTGATATTAGTGGAACAGTTGTAGATGCGACAACTAATAATCCTTTAGCTGGTGCAAGTATAAGTTTAGATGGAACAGATTATGGTACAGCTTCTACTGCTGATGGTACATACTTTTTTGAAGTACCACTTTCAGGTGGGGCAGGCTCATTAACCGTTCGTTATATTGGTTATAGTAACCAGACTGTGGAAATAGATCTATCTGCAGATGTTAATCAAAACTTTGCATTAAAAGAAGATGCGCTTCAAATGGACCAGGTCGTTGTTACTGGTACTGTTGGAGCAACTGACTTGAGGAAGGTTGGTTCTTCAATGACAAGTGTAGATATTGGTGCCGTAGCAGATAAGGTTCCAATTAATAGTTTTGGTACAGCACTGCAAGCGAGAGTCCCTGGTGTGCGATCTGTTGCAACTTCAGGTGGAATTGGCGCATCACGTTCTTTACAAATAAGAGGTGCAAATAGTTTTAGCCTAGAGCAAAGACCTGTGGTTTATATTGATGGTGTTCGTGTCGATGCTAACAAAAATGAATGGGGATGGATGGCTGGGAATGCTTGTTGCTACTTTAGTGGTGGTGGTGGTGAAGATCGCCTTGCTGATATTAATCCTGAAGAAATTGAAAGAATTGAAGTTCTTAAAGGTGCAGCTGCAGCAACAATGTTTGGTGCTGAGGCTTCAAATGGTGTTATTCAAATTTTTACAAAGCGTGGAAAATTAAATACAAAACCTTCATTCACCGTCACAACTTCAACTGGATATAATCGTCTTAGAGAAAACTTTGCAACAACATTAAAACCAAAATTTAAAGGTACAGATGGTACCCAAGCGCTTGACGCAAATGATTTTATTGAGAATGGGCAGATAAATAACTTAGACCTAACAGCTCAAGGTGGTGGACAAGATGTTACATATTTCTTTGGTGCTGGTTTTAGCTCAGAAGAAGGATCACTTAAGCCTAATAGCGCTGAAAGAACAAACTTAAGATTGAACCTACGTTGGATTCCATCCAGTAAGTGGCAATTAGGTGTGAATACATCTTTCTCAAAAAATGTAACAAATCCTATTCAAGCTGGGAATAATTGGATGGCATTATTGGGGAATATGCTTATGGGTAATCCTCTTAATGCTACCGCTGAAAGACCTTTTGGCGAGCCTTGGACTACTGTTAGTTTTATTAGACAAGTTACAACGGTAAATGATGCTCATCGTTGGAATGGTGCTTTTAATTTGCTATACACTCCAACTAAAAATTTAAGTAATAAATTTACATTTGGTCTTGATCTAGTCGATGAAGAAAAAATGCGAATTATGCCATATGGTAACCAGTATGTATATGTTGGTACAACAGGCGAAAAGACTCTTGGGTATCGTAGGTCACAAAAGTTCAATGTTGAGTATGTTGGAAATCTTACTTATAACATTTTTGGTATTGGTGGTGACTTTTCACTTGGTACTCAAACCTTTTGGGAAACTGAAACACAGCAAATGGGAACTGGTAGAACATATGCAGGCCCTGGTGTAACTACCTTAAGTGGTGGTGCTGAAACATTTTCAGCTGAATTTGCTAATGAGGTGATCAATACTGGTGTTTTCTTCCAGAATAGATTTGATATAGCAGATAAGCTATTTACTTCTTTTGGTCTTCGTATAGATGGTAATAGTGCATTTGGAGAGAATTTTGGATTCAAGCAATTTCCAAAATTTGATGTTGCATACTTAATTTCAGAAGAAGCTTTCGTGCCTAGCGCGATAAGTACATTGAAGTTAAGAATGGCATGGGGTAAAGCAGGAAAATTTCCAGGAGCTTATGACCAATTCTTAACATTTACACCAACTGCTGTTCTAGCTAATGTAGCTGGTGTCACACCTGATAATCCAGGTAACGCTGAATTAAAGCCTGAGACTACTACTGAAACAGAGTTTGGCTTTGATCTTGGATTGCTAGATAATAAGGTGGGCGTAAACTTTACTTCATATAAGAATATAACAAGTGATGCGCTTCTTCCCTTAACATTGCCTCCTAGTGCTGGATTTGCATCATCGCAGTTATCTAATATTGGCGAGATTGAGAATTCAGGTTGGGAACTCTCTCTGAACACAGCGTTGATTAATACTAGCAAGCTTCGTTGGGATGTCAATGTTAATATTGATGGAAATGAAAATAAAATTACTGAACTAGGAGACGAGGGCAATTGGCAGAAAATTTATGCCAATGGTGTAGATGGAGGTGATTCAGTTTATGTTGTTGGTGGTCACAGGCTAGGTTATCCAGTTAATGGATTATGGGGAACATTGATAACCGAATGGGATGCAGCAAATAAAACTCATAAGCGTTCTGACTATGCTAAGTATAGAGGTCCTTTTTTACCAAAAAATAACTATTCATTAGGCAATACCATTACGTTTGGTGATTTTAGGTTTTATGCGTTGATTTCGCAAACAAAAGGTGCAGTCTTTAGCAATAGCGATAGACCATATAAAGTTAGACAGGGTGGTTCTGATGAATTCTTGAAACATTTTGATTTTGATAATCTAGATGCAAATGGTAATCCATCAAGAACTGCTGCAGCTGATTCAACTTTGAATTATTGGAGTCTGACGGGCGCATATGATAGTAGAGATGCTCTTAGATTAAGAGAGATTTCTTTAACATATTCAGTGCCAAATGCTTTATCATCGAGAATTGGCCTAGGCGCAACCACTATAACATTCTCAGGTCAAAATGTGTGGTGGTGGGATGATTGTCATTGTGATGACCCTGATATGCAGTATTCACAGGGCGCTAATTATAATGGTAATACTTATGGAACGAATGCTTCGGGATTTCTGGCTCAGCCGTCACCTCGAACGTTTTTATTAACAATTAAAACATCACTTTAACGGAGAAAGGACTTAAAAATGAAAATCAGAAATAAACTTGTTATTCTTACTTCATTACTAGCTTTTCTTGCTTGTGATGATGATTTACTTACTGTTCAAGATCCAGCAAGATATACATCTCCTGACCTAGATGGTGCTTTGGATGCTGTGGCGAATGGTGTTGAAGGTGATCTATATGCGACTCACGATGGTTTTGTAGCTTACTCAGCATTAGCATCAGATGAATATCAACATACTGGTACATGGGCTGGTTGGGATGATGTGGACCATGGTCGCTTTAGATTCGCGACATCACCAGCAGATGGAATAATGAATGGATATTTACGAACTAGATGGTTTGCAAACAGTACAGCTGAAAGATTAGAAAAAGTTCTAGGTTCAGCAGCTGCTACAGATAAAATGATGGCGCAAATTCAAACAACTAAGGCATGGGCACTATTAATGATGGGTGAAGGTTTCTGCGAAGGTGTTATTGAAGAAAATGGCCCCGTAGTCACTGATGTGCAAATGACCACAGCAGCACTTGCAGAATTAACAACTGCAATGGCTACAGCTCAAGCAGCTGGTGCAACTGCATACTATAATTGGGCTCTTGCAGGTAGGGCACGTGCAAATCTATGGCTTGGTAATTGGGATGCGGCTTTGGCCGATGCAAAAGCAGTACCTGACGGTTTTGTTCATTATGCTCAGTATTCTGGAAATAGCTCTCGTCAGCAAAATTGGATCGTTTTTGTAGCAACAATTGGATACAATAATGCAGGTGGTGTGAGAGAGAAATGGTGGCCACATGTGGATACCGATAAAGAGATGTTGATTGACCCATACACAAAGCAGTTAGATAAAAGAGTAGAGATCTGGCACGATCCAGGAACAATTGGTGTTGATGGTAAGACAGATTATTACAGTCAGTGGAAGTATAAAGATGGTGAAGCAGATGTACCAATGACTCATTCAGATGAGATGAAATTGATTGAAGCTGAAGTGTATTATCAAAAAGGTGATTATGCAGGTGCGCAAACGGTATTAAATGCTTTAAGAGCTGCAGTGGATTTAGATCCGCTACCAACAACAACAGATAAAGCAAAGGTTATGGAGTATCTTTTGCATGAGACATTTGCAGAATTATGGGTTGAAGGAAGACGTATGTCTTACTTACATCGTTGGGGAAAAACAGCAGAGATTTTTAAACCAATCAATGATGCTAACAACTTACGTCCGCTCCCAAGGCCAAGTAAGTTCCCAATGTCATATTCAGAGGCAACTTATAATACTCAAATAGACAACTCTCTTTCATCAAGATGTCTACCGATGAGTGGTTCTTAATAAATTGGATTTAATTCTTGCCGTGATAATATGAATAGGTTATTATTTATTAAGCCTCCTAGCTTATCACTTTTACGCAGGTGTTCTCCAGAACTAGAGAAATAGTTTCCTGAGTTTATTAGCAAGGTAAGTATTGATAAAAAAGGCTCTTTCAATATAAAGAAAGAGCCTTTTTCTTTATTAGATTTAAAATCAATGAATAATAAAAAAACCATATTTGGTATCATTGCCTTTACTATAATGATTTTGGTTTATCTGTTTACTAATTCTTATCAACAACAATACACGCAAAGTCCGTATTCGAAAGAACCATTTCTCATCAATAATTTCCAAACAGCTGAGGATTGTAGCACATGTCATCCCCAACATTACTTAGAATGGTCAAGTTCAATGCATGCATATGCATTTAAAGATCCTTTATTTTTTGCAATGAATTCAAAAGAACAAGATTATCATAAAAATAAGGGTGAGGATCTAGGTCAATTTTGCATAGCATGTCATAGTCCAATAGCTTACGTTACCAATTTTATTCCTCAGCCAGATGAGCTAACATTTGCAAATTCAAAAAAACTGCCAACACAAGTAAAAGATGGTGTGAGCTGTTCATTTTGTCATGTAACAATACATAACTCAGAGACACCTAATGTTTTGACAAAAAAATCAATGTTCAATGTAGTAAAATATCATTTAGATCCTGGTAATACTATGTATGGTAGTATCAAAGATCCATTACCAAATAGTTTTCATGCTTCAAAATATAATAAAAACTTTTCAACATCAGAGTCATGTCTGCCTTGTCATAATCTATTCGTTGATGGTAAAAATGCTGAGATAACTTTTTCAGAGTGGGAAAGCTCAAAGTATCAGACCAGTAATTTCCCTTGTCAAGAATGTCATATGGAGACCTATGAGGGCTTTGCCGTAGATCCTAAGCTTTTTCCTAAAGCCAAAAAGAGATATAACCTACACCGACATTTCTTTGCTGGTATAGATGAAGCAAGGACAGCTTTCCCACATAAGGATCTGCAGCGAGACGAAATAAAAAGATTATTGCAACAGACTGCCAACATAAACATTAATGATTTATCAATAATTGCTGAACAAAATACAATTAATTTTGAAGTAGAAGTATTTAATCGAGCAGGGCATAATATTCCTTCGGGGGCAACATTTGCTAGAGAACTATGGTTAGATATAAAAGTTATCTCTGCAAATGATACTATTTATCAGACTGGCTTCGTCAATGAGAATAATCAATTGTATGATTTCAGTATTGATCCAAATAATGAGATAGATCCAGATCTTGTAATCTTTAGAACTGTATTTTATGATGAAAAGGGGGACTCTGGTATATATAAAACGTCTGCACAAAGAATGACGAAGAAATCAGACTATACTATTCCAACTTTTGAATCATTTAGGAAGAATTATAGAATAAATACCCCAGATAGCTCTGATAGTGATTTTAAAATTATTGCAAAATTAAAGTTTCGAGCCAGGTCTCCTGGTTTTATAGATCATTTAGGGTTAAAAGGCCAAGTACCTTATTCTGATACTTTTATTGTTGACGAAAAAATAGTCCAGTTTAATTCAGGTGGTCTATTATCAGTTGTATCAGATGAATAAATTTTAACATAAGAGAGGTAAAATAATGAGGATTAAATCGTTAGTTAAGCTTACAAGTTTATTAATATTAATAAATCTATCAGGTGATTTATTATCTCAGCAGATGAATGGGTATTCACCTAAATCATTAAGTTCCAATGAATATGATCGTGCATCTCAATTTTTTAATAGAAATGCCGAATCTTTTACTTCTGGGACTTCAGTGAATCCAAATTGGATTAGCGGAAATGAGTTTTGGTATAAGAATCAAGTATTTGGTGGTCATGAATTTATTTTAATTGATATAAATAAAAGATTCAAGAAGCCAGCATTTGATCATAAGAAGCTTGCTACAGCGCTATCAAATGCTAAAGACACGACATATAACGCTGAAAAATTACCTTTTCAAGATATTGAATTCGTGGGAAAGAATAAGATCAAATTTTATGTAAAGAAAAATGAAAGTTGGATAGTAAATATAACTGATTATTCTATAAGCGGCCCTGATAGTGTAAAGAAAGTAACTAATGAGATTTATTCACCAGACAGATCAAAAGTTGCATACTCTCAAAATGAAAATTTGTGGGTAAGGGATATCAATAGTGGGAAGATAAAAGAGTTGAGCAAAGATGGAGAGAAACATCACGGATATGCTGTCGTTGCAGAAGGATGCTGTAGAGAAATAACCAATAGAAGGAATGAATATAATCCTCCCTCAACATTATCATGGTCTCCAAATGGGAAAAAAATAGCAACTCATAAGTATGATGAACGAAATGTAGAGGATTTTCATTTACTTGAAGCGGCTACGGGGAGGGCGATATTACATAGCTGGAAATATCCACTACCAGGAGATGAAAATATTCCTACCTGGGGTTTGCATGTGTTTGATACCAAAAATGGTAAGCAGGTTTCGGCAAAAGCAGACCCAATTCCTGGTGGATTTGCACGATCTGATACACTCTGGAAAGATGTACAATGGACCAGCGATAGTAAAAAGATATTTTTCACGACAAGAACTCGAAATTTTCAAAAAAGAGAACTTTATTCACTTGATGTCAAATCAAAAAAAACACAACGAATTATTTCAGAATCAAACTCAACATATGTTGAGTTAAATCAGATGAGATTTCCACATAATTGGCGTGTTTTAAAAAATGGTAAAGAAATTTTATGGTTTTCTGAGAGTGATGGATGGGGACATTTATATCTCTATAATGGGAATGGAAAACTTAAAAAACAAATAACAAAGGGAGAATGGTTAGTTGTAGAGGTTCTTTTTGTAGATGAAGAAAAATATGAAGTATTCTTTACAGGAGTTGGAAGAGAGAAAGATAGAGATCCATATCTTATCCACCTTTATAAAGCTTCTTTAAAAAATGGTAATGTGACATTGTTAAGTAATGAAAATGCACATCATATAGTAAAATCATCTCCAAGTAAAAATTATTTTATTGATACATATAGCACAAGAGGTACTGCTCCTAAAACTGTTGTTCGTGATTTATCTGGAAAAGTTGTAATGACTGTAGAAGAAGCAAATATCGATCCTCTTCTTGCTGAAGGATGGAATCCACCAGTTAGGTTTAAAACAAAAGGAAGAGATGGATATGATTATTATGGATATATAACTTTACCCAAAAAAATAAAAAAGGGTGTGAAGTATCCTGTAATTGATTACATATATCCTGGCCCACAGATTGGTCCAATAAGGACTCATGGTTTTACCTCGTCACCATCATCACAAGGGCATGCTTTAGCAGAATTGGGTTTTATTGTTTTTGTAATAGATGCTTTAGGTACACCTTATAGGTCCAAAAAATTTCATGATGGCTATTATGCTGATATGGGAGATAATGGACTCCAAGATCATATTTCAGCTTTGAAAGAGTTGGCAAAGAAATATCCAATTGATTTAGATCGAGTAGGTATATATGGTCATTCTGGAGGCGGATTTAGTTCAACAGATGCAATCCTGCGATATCCTGACTTCTTTAAAGTAGCTGTGTCTGGAGCTGGAAATCATGATAATAGAGGATACTACTTTGAGTGGGGTGAGAAATATCAAGGTTTATTAGAAGAAATCAATGATTCTACTGATACATATGATTCACAAGCAAATCAAAATATTGCTGCAAATTTAAAAGGGAAGTTATTGCTTACTTATGGATCACTCGATGATAACGTACATCCAAATTTGACACTACTTGTTGCAGATGAATTGATCAAGCATAATAAAGATTTTGATATGTTAGTTTTGCCAAATAGAAATCATGGATATGCAAGAGAAGAATATATTGCTAGACGTACTTGGGATTATTTTGTGAAGCATCTAATGGGTAGCAATCCACCAAAAGAATATAAAATTAAAAATATCTATAAATAGATAATGGAGAAAAAATGAACAAAAGTATTAAAAAATTAATTTTTTATTTATTTTCGTTAGCAATAATAGCGGCTCAAAAACCAGTTAAAATAAATGGCATTCTTGATGCAGAATATTTTGATTTAAAATCTAAATCTGTAGATGAGACTTTTCGAATATTTGTTGCAAAACCTGTTCCTTTAGTTCCAGACAAAAAATATCCTGTAATTTATGTTTTAGATGGAAACCTGTTTTTTGGGACCGCAATGGAAACCGTTCGTAATCTATCAGGCGCAGGACTGGGCGTCGGTGAAATACCTATGGCATTTACGGTTGCTATTGGATATAAAGATGCTACTAATCTGCTATCCACTTTTCATAAGCGTTGGAGAGATTATACTCCAAACGTTGGTGGAGTTGCAGAAAAGATGACCAAACTAATGGGAGGCCCATCTGATATTGCAGGTGGTGGTGCACCCGATTTTTTAAAATTTTTAAATGAAGAATTAAAGCCGTTAATGGAATCTAAATATAACGTTGATCCTGATGATGCAACCATCGCTGGCGTTTCATTGGGTGGTCTTTTTCCTAGCTGGACGTTGCTTAATCAGCCAGGTTCTTTTCAGCGTTATATAATTATGAGTCCATCAATTTGGTGGAATAGTGAAGAGGTTTGGAAATGGGAGTCTCGATTTGCTAAAAATAATAATGATATTAATGCAAAAGTATTTGTCACGGCTGGTAGTCTTGAAACAATTGAAGTACAAAAGAAAATGATGGATGATCTTTTGAAGGATTCCCCTGAACAAGTAGTTCAAATGTTTCAGCCGATGTTAGATCATTTTGAAAATGAAGGTTGGCCAAAAATGGCAGAGATCACTCCAGTGTTTGTTGATAAACTAAAAAGTAGAGGTTACAAAAGTCTTAAAATTCACTGTCATAATATGCCTGATGAAAGTCATTCATCTGTAGTTCCTGGCGGTTTATCTCGCGGCCTACGTTATGTATTCGATTATTGGGATCCAAAACAATAAGTATAATTACCAATTGGAGGTTAGCTCTATGAGAAATATTCTAAAAATGCTTAGGCCATTATTTATAATAACAATTATTCTCGAGAATCTTCTTTTATTTGCCGAAGTACCAAGACGACCTTTTTTGTTCAAGGATGCAAGAGGAGAGCTCGCTCAAGCAAGAGCTAGAGGTGAAAAAGATGTCCTTCTTGTAATTGCG
>MDTG01424162.1_pt1 | contig 13909 bp, 19 predicted proteins | sample 811421 | NCBI WGS metagenome assembly MDTG01 (sample SAMN05326645, study PRJNA326480) | marine metagenome | isolation source: seawater | place: Pacific Ocean: South East | collected 2011 | reverse complement strand
TCATTTTAACAACCCTTTAATTTACAACTAAAAAATCAATTAGTCAAGAACTATTTTTAATTTCTGTATCTTATCCAAAAATTCTGTAATGGTATAAGATTTACCCTGCTCATCTTTTATCTTGATGTTTTCAAGTAATTCTGGTTCGTTATTGATTATATTGTTTAATGCAACAAAACCATTGCCAATATAAAACTTACCTAATGATTCGTCACCTAACATATTATCATCCCATAAATCACTTGGCTTCTCATTGTTGAAAAACACATAATACATCATATTAATAAGTATAAAGTTATTTGACCAAAATTAAATCTTTTTCATAAGTTTTTAAATTTCTTATTTCAAATTCAAGATTACCATGTGTCAAAATACCAATTTGACCAGAGTCTTTCAATATTGCTGAAAGGTTTTGTAATATATCAAATTCATCTTGTATAATTTTACTACAATCAAACCTAACAATAATGTCGTTTGTTGGGTTTGTGTGTTGAGTATGTATTTTTTTACTCAAATCAAAAGTCGTATTAGGTTGTTCCTCTTCTATGTACTTATTTATATGATAGCCCTTATGTCCTACCCAATCTCCATAAATGTCACTACACCACGGTTCTAATACTCTTATCTCGTCAAGTCCACAGTTTTCAACTACAAATCCAACATTATATTTAGGCATTACTATTGGCTTCAACATCTCATCATGGTTTACATAACAACCCCACTTACGGATATAATTTCTAGTACTCCTTATATTTTGGTCTAACCACTCATCACTTTCCCTATTCTTCATGAAAACCTCACCGTCAGGATTTCTCTTAGCACCATCCTTAAACCTACTACCACGACAGGTCATGTGATATACGAACCCCTGCCAAGTTTGTATTAACTCATATTCATTTAAAACAAATCTATTGAATATATCAGAATCCTCTTTTGATTGTGGAGCATACAACGGGTCATGACCACCAATACTCAAAAAATCATCTTTATATATTGCCCACGGTGCAAATATACCTGATGTTGGATGGTGAAAATATCTATCATTATATTCATCAACAAACTTTAAAAGTTCATGTTCTCTAAACTCTTCTGGTTCTATACCAAAATCTTCTAATACTTTTTCTGGACCATCAGGATGTAATGGTGGTTCTATACGAGTCGCACTTACCACTTTACCTGGTTCTAAATGTTTCAATATCTCCTCGTCTAACTTAGGACACGCATACATATCAGCATGATAAATCATAATAATATCGTTGGTTGAGATATCTACCAGAGTATCATACAAAATAGTGTGTCCAAGTCTTTTAGGACCTTCGTTACGATATATTTTGACATTTTTATCTTTATCAGCAATCTCTTGCATCCATTCCCATGTACCATCATCAGAGAAATCATCAGCCCAACATATCTCATGTCTGTATCCAAGATTCTTTCTGATAGAGTTATAACTCCATTTTAAATATTTTAAGTTGTTTCTACTTGGTTGTATAAAACTTATTACTTTCACTTTACTATATTCTCCTTTACAAATTCAATTATATCCCCATCAGGTTTCCAACCTAATACTTCTCTAGCCTTAGTATCTGTATTTAATGTTTCTCTCATCTCACCAGGTCTTTCATCTAAATATTTTTTATCATAATTACCAAAAGCATTTGCCACTTCATTTATAGAATAATTTTTACCACTACCCAACTCAAACGATTCAGCTTCATACTTAGTATTCCATACAATGGCACCATTCATCGCTTCCATAGACTTTACTATACCATCAACAATATCACCTACATAAGTAAAATCTCTTCTTTGTTCTCCATCACCTGTAATTGTTAATGGTTCATTGTTGGTATATTGTCTTTGAAAAATACCTAATACATTACAATAAGCACCTTCTGTTGCCTGATGTTCTCCATACACATTATAAAATCTACAAATAATTGTTGGTGTATTAAATAACCTTGCATACATCTTAACTATTTCTTCACCTTGCCATTTTGTAAATGTATAAGGATTTGCTAATTTATCACCATGTACGGATGATGAACCAGCATATACTAATGGACATTTATTTTTTCGTACCCACTCCATCAAATATTGTGTACCGAGTGTATTGGATTCAAAAGTAGATGTAGGATTTTCAAATGATGGTTGTATTCTAGCCAATGCTGCCAAATGAAATACACCATCTGGATTTTCAATGAGATTATCATAATATCTGTATCTATTACTGATGTCCACCTCTTTATAAATAACTCTATCACTATTTATTTCGTTTTCTTGTTTACCAGTGGAATAATTATCTAAACTAACTACTTCGTGACCATCCAATAATAGTCTTTTTATTAAATTAGTACCAATAAATCCAGCACCACCTGTTACTAAAAACTTCATTTAATCCCCCTTATTTTTACCAAATCTGGCCTCTTCCCATGTAGCATTATTACTTAACGCTCCTTTAGAAGTAAGTCCTTTATAATGAAATATAAAAGCTGTTTTACACAAAGCAGGGTGGTCATCAGCTGGAAGCAATTTCATCCAGTTAAATTCATCTTCATTTTTAGACATGATAAATTTTGGATCGAAAAAATCTTCATCAGAAAACTTATGTTTTGATATATTTCTATTCATCATAAAGAAAAAACCATTAAAATGTTTCATTCTAAACGGGTCAAGTAGATATAAATCTTTTTTTGTTTTTAAATCCTTTTTTATAGCCAACATATTGTCTTGTATATTTTGGTAGTTTTCTGGTTCATTACATTCTGGTTCAAATCCATTATAATGATTAACAACCGATTGTATTGGATTGTGACCAACCCCTCGTGTAGTACTAGTTGGTACTACTACATTGAATGGCCATCTTTCAATAACATTTACCATTTCTGTTATAGCACCATTTGGTACTAACATATCGTGACCAGCCAATATAAAATAATCGTATTGTTTTCTTTTCATGAATTCATTATATCCAATATTCCACGAATGTGTTAACCCCCTGCCTTTTGGTTTTTCTATAACTTCATAACCAAAACTTTTACAAACTTCAACAGTATCATCAGTACTAACATCATCTATAATGAGAACATCAACATCATCTTCAATCTTTTTTACACTTTCTAAACACATTCTAGCATAATCAGATTTGTTATATGTGGTTATTATCAGTAGAGTTTTACCCATATTTATATCCTTTTTAATATTTTATTCATATACTTTAAAAACACTTGCTCACTATAAAATTTTTCATACAGTTCCATAGTTTTTTTAGAACACTTTTTATAAAAATTATCGTCTTTTAGTTTTCTAGCTATCTCTTTCGCACCAACAATATCTCCCAATTCAATTGTAGTATCTGGATGTAATATTCTTTGTGTATTTGAATTTGAGTAAGCAATACAAGGTATTCCATGAAAGCTACAGTTGAGATTAAATGTACCAGCAGCTGCTGTTCCTAATTGTACACCCACATTAAATTGTGATAATATGTCTATCCATTCTCTCCACATTACCCACGGAATGTGATTTAACATCTGACTCTCTTCTGGTTTCATTCTACCAGTAGTTACCGCTGTTATTGGATTACCTAACTCCAAAGCTACTTGATAAGAATCAAATCCACCATAATCTTTTACCCAATTTCCACCAATTATAGTTCCATTTCCCCATTCATTTCTCCTAACAATACCATCTGTAATCATAACAGTAGGAAGTAATTCGGTTTTAACATTTGTTAATCCATTATAATACTTCAAGTCTACATCATTATGACAGAAAATTAAATCCATTTCAGTAATAAAATTAAAGTACCAAATTTGTTCCGCAATTGAACTGTCTTGCCAATAGTTATAATAACTCTCTTGCATAACTGTAACTTTTTTACATACTCTACGATATTGTTCTAATAATGGATACTCTAACAACATTTCTCTTTTCTTGGGTAATATCATAATTCCAACATCATACAAATTATTTGATAAGTGTTGTAATTTTGAAAATGGATGATGTGTAGCCTCTAAAGCACATACCCAAGCAACATCCGTTCTCATATTGAAATAATCTCTATGAATTCTACCTTCGTAACCAGCTTCTGAAAAAAATCCTATTTTCATTTATTAAAACTCTCTACTATTCTATATGATTCTACAAAACCCATACCTTTTTTATTACATAAAAAATTATGATGAAAATTATCTATGGTTTCATTACTAAAATACGAAGCATGTTGTTGTGAAATAAACTTAGACAACACTTTTTTCTTAAACTCATAATCATATTTAGACAAACCTTCAAAATGATTTGGTATCCAATGGTTCAAAGTACTTGGTGTTCTATATTCAACTAATGTTATTAAATCTCTTCTACATAAAGCAGGACCTAAATTATTAATTTTTCTGTGTTCAAAATGACTATCTTGATTTGGTGTAGTAACAATTAAATCAAAATTATTAAAATTTGTTTCTATAAAATTTACCATTGAATCTTCATCTTGATTTTTTACAAATTTATTGAATACATAACCTTTTACATTCCCATCAAACATTTTCCATACAAGTTCATTTTCACCTCTCCTATCAACATCAGTAGTGGTACTATCGAAATCTCCACCACCACTCATAACTACAACTTCAAACATTGTATTATAACATTTTTTAAATGTACCAGCCATCCCATACTCTACATCATCTGGGTGAGCACCAATACACAAAACTCTATCTTTATTTAAAAATTTCATAATGACTTAAAAAACCTATCGATATATATTTTTATACCTCTTCTTCTCAAATAATCTCTCAAATCTTCCGAGACATCATTTATATCTCCATCAATTGTTCGTTCTTCTATATTATAAATAGTTTTAGAATTACTTAAATTCAAATATATTTTTTTATTTTTGTATTTTGTTTCTATATTACGAGTTATTCCTTTATGTTCACATAATACTTTCCAATCCAAAAGTATTTCTTTTACCATTGATTCAATTTCATCATCAGATATTTTTCGTGGATACATATTTTCCTTAATAACCTTACATGGTATACCAGCAGCCAAACACCCATCAGGTAAATTTTTATTAACCAACGAATTAGTTCCTATAACTACATTATTACCAACAACAACATTTGGCAACACAATACTTCTAGCAGGTAGCCAAACATTACTACCAATTTTTACAGGACCAAATTCAGATGGAAATCCTTGTGTTATATCCAACCAGGCTCCATGTGTCCAGATCATCACATCAGCACCTATACCGCAGTTATCACCTATTTCTACTGGTTCGGATGGATTTATCACGACATTCTCAAAAATTCCAACTCCACTTCCAATTTTAACATTTGAATTAGGACCATTACAACCACCCCTTCCTATTTCAACACCATCTGCCATATATAAGTGGTCACCTATAATTAGCTCTTTACATTTTATTTTTACATTATTACCTATTTTAGAATATTTACCAATTGTAACTTTTTCACAATCTATAGTAGTATTTTCACCAATAACAACCGAACTATGTATGTTACGCATATAATTCCTCGTATGTTCTTTGTAACCAATACCCAGCATCTCTTTTAGATTGATTTTGAGGTACAGCATTAAAATGGTAAACCCAACCAGAATTGTACATACTATCTAAACTATCTTCCCACCAACTATATCCATCAATAAACAATAAATGTTTTTTAAACAAGTCTTGAAGATTATAACAATTAGGTAAAAATTTAAGTTCTATATCATGTTCTCTAACCAAATAATTAATAGGTGTTTGGTCTGTTCCAACTTTAAATTTCTCTTGTGCTTGAACTAAATTATCTCTATTATCAGTATAAAACTTATATATATCATCACAAAATTTTCTATGTGATTTGTTTATAATCATAAAACCACTATTAAAATATTCCCAAACATTTATATCTATCTTTGGAAACAAAAATTCACCATAATTTTTAATACTTCTGTTTACCCACTCATAACAGCCTTCAGTTTGTACTACTGAAAACTTATTATCAGTTTCATCAAAAAAATTAGGACAATCTGGATGAACAATCGTATCGGCATCTACTATACAAACTTGGTCATATTTTATATTTTCATTTTCCAATAATTCTAAACAGAAAAATTTATGCCAATTAGCGTTCATGTAATCTAATTCATATACTGGTTCTGTCAATGATAGATGAACAAACCCATTTGACTTACACCATTTTGCCCAAGATTTAGTAGAATATTCAAACTCTGGTTTAACTCTATGACCACTTATATTTACTTGAAATACTATATTCTTCATTGTGAACTCTCTAACCGTTTTCTAAATTTTGCTAATTCGTTATTAAAATTTGACTCCTCAATTTTCCTAAACTTTCTTTTCATAGCATAACCACCTTCCCCCATCGTGTTATCTGATAATAATTTTACATAGGGATTTTCAAATTTATATTTTTTGTTTTCCATGACTATTATGTTTTCCATAACATACTGCCGTATATCATATTGTTTATGTAACATATATTCACAACAAGTTGCTACAAAAGTATCATCTAAACCATAACCAGGAAAAGTATCTGGTATATCAACTAAATGTAATAATTTAGAAGAAAATGTTGTAAAGTAACCACCACCAAATTTTATTGTAGGTATTGATTTTATACCAACTTCATCTAAATAATCAAAACATTCTTTATCCAAAGCATAGTGGTCGTATGATTTCCAAATAAAAGAATCAAATCCATAATGTAACCACCTATCATTTGAAATTACATCCCAACTTTCATCCCATAATTTTAATAATTGTGGTGTTATGATATAATATTTATTAACCATCTGGTCTATAGTTCTCATTATATAATTTAAAAGATATTGTGGAAAAAATATATCACAATCCATATAAGTAAAATGTGTAGTCTCATCAACATACTTTCTTATACTATTCCTTCTTTTATCATTACAACCAAGAACAGAACCATCATCAACAATATCAAAATAATTTTTTGAAGTCCAATCTGCCTTCTTCTCCATCATACTCCATTTTTCTATAAAATATTCTTTTGGTATTTTACTATTTTCCCAATCTATTAATTCATCGGAAAGATTTAAGGTACAATCCAAAACAATTTCGTCATCCTTTTGACAAAAGTGATATGCTCTATGTAGTTGGTCAAACATTCTATCCAAGTCATCTATTTCTCTTGGTAGACAATGTGATATTATGTGTGTTTTAGCCATATAACTTTATCCTTTTTATTTTTTCATAAGCTGGATTTATAGTTGAACATATATTCAACTCTACTCCTATGCCTTCTAAAAAATAATGTAAATCTTCTGTTGAATCTACAACCATTTTAGTTTCATCATAACTCATACCAGATGAACCACCAGGACTTCCCTTTTGAACATTTACACCATCATATTCTGTTTTTCTCATATCACCACCATCAGCATAAAAATGGTCATATTTTATTAATTTTTTTCCCTTATCATTTTCGTTGATATTACCAATATCCCATCCAATTGTTACAATCTTTTTACATCCAGTATATAATGCTATAGGCAAACCACTTTCATACATTATACCAGAACCCCATGGCCTTTCAAAACTATTGTCTATTAGTAAACTATCAAAATCTCTTTGAGCAGCTATAGTTGTATTATGACTCCCCCAATTTCTGGTTAATGGCATCATAAAATCACATCTTATATTATTTTCTATTATGTAATAGGGTTGGTCTTGCATGTAAACTATCCAAGAAACTATTATATCCTCATTATATTCATAATGTTTATAATTACAAAAATTCATTAAATGTATATCCACAATATCACCCAACACATCGTGAACCTGTTTTATTCCGAGTACAAATTTATCAGATAAAAATTCCTTTAACTCATCAATATTATGGTCTCTCAATGAAGGTCCTGTACCAACTATATAGGCCGTTTTATCTTGATATTTATTTTTTAGTAATTTAAGTCTATCATAAGAATCTGATAAAGTTAACATCTCATTTCTAATACTTTTAGTTCTACTTAACATTATATCCCCTAGCCCAATCAGAAAATAATCTAACACCATCTTCTATTTTTATTTTAGGAGACCAACCTAAGTTTGTTAATTTTACATTACTCCCAATACTACCAAAATTATCTCCATCATGTGAACCTATGTTTTTTATATCAAATTCATCATAGTTTTTACCACTAAACTTTATAAGTTTTTTAATTATAGAATCAATAGTAATTTTTTTCATACTACATATATTATATGTCTCGTTTTTTGTCCTATCATCTAAACCTAATATCAAAGCATCTACGGTATCATCTATGTATGTCAAATCTCTGTACCTACCTAAACTACCAGTAACATTTATTTTGTTACCTTTTAGTATTTGTGATAGGAATACTGCAACAACTCCTTGCATTTTGGTATCTAAATTCTGACCAATTCCGTATGTATTAAATACCCTAAATATAGTATAATCAATATCAAATTGACTAAATTGTCTTATATAAACTTCACCACAATATTTTGAAGTCCCATAATTTGATAATGGTTTTATTGGAGCATCCTCTGTTAAGAAATCACCATCTCCATATACTGCCATAGTTGATGTGTATATTATTTTTTTAACACTATACTTTTTAGCAAAACTACAAATATTTAATGTGCCTTTTACATTAAAATCTACATCCAATTCTGGTTCTACCAATGACCTATAACCATAAGATTGTCCAGCAGTATGATATATGATATCAAAAGGTATTTCTTCTATTTGTTTAAAATTATCATACTTAGAAATATCAAATTTATAGTCAGCACCATCATTTCTATCAACTGTAATTACATTGTGTCCTAAAGATTTTAATTTTGTAGTTAATTTTTTACCTATAAACCCATAACCAGTAATTAATATATTACTCACTCCAATATTCCTCCCAACTTGTAAACTTATATCCTTTATCATCAATGTATTGTACGGCATTTGGTTTACCCCAAACCACATCTTCTATAAATTGATTCATATTATGTTTTTTTAAATATTCCCACACCAGTTCTGTTCCAGTTTTTCCATCAACTAAAGGTCTATTTGGATTTGCTTTACAGGTAAAAAGTATGATTTTATATTTACTCGATAATTTTTTTAGTGATTCAAATGAACCAGTAATTATTTCATCATATATCGTTCCATCGTGATATCCTTTTGAATTTTTATGTATTACACCATCAAAATCAATAGCAATAGTGTCACTTTCTTGTTTTAAAACTTTCTCTTTAAAATTCATTATAAGTCCTCTTGTATAGAAACTCTGCGAAGTCAAAATCAATTGGTGTATCAATATCAATTGATTCTATTTCTGATACTTCGTAAAAATACGGTTTACTACAAATAAAATTCTTAGCCTCTAACATCGCTTCTCTATTACAAATAATTAAACCAAATGTAGGTGCAAAGTAATCAGGTAAATCTTGTGAGTTTGGAGCATAATCTAATTTATAATTTACAGGTTTATCTCCACACCATAAATATTCTTTTATAGGTTTTACGGACATCAAACTATTACAATCTACATTTGAAAATAAATCGATAGCTTCTATAAAAGTATCTTTACTAATCAACGGTGCTGTAACTTGAGCCACAAGAATGTTATCCGAGTCTGTATTTTCCGCTAGATAATGATGGTATTCACTATTAGTACACTCGGAACTAGCATAGTAAGCATCTCTTTTATGATAATTTATTCCTAATTTTTTGGCTAATGATATTGCGTATTCACTATCCGTATTTATAATAATATCATCAACTGGTAATTGTTTAACTACATCTATCTTATGTTCCAATAATGATTTACCAGCAAAATCTTTAAAATTTTTATTTTTAACTCTTTGTGAACCCTGTCTAACTGGTATAACCGCTTTCACTATTTACTCCTTGTCCTCAAGTTATTTAATCGTTTTTTATCATTTGCTGAAAGTAAATCTAATGTGGATGATTTATATTGTAATAATGATGATTCAAATTCTAACATTTTAGTTAAATTTTTAGAATAATTTTTTAAGAAAGAATAACTCAACTTTACTTTGACATTTCTTGTTTCTATGTAATCAAGTAGTTTTTGTTCATACAAATTTGTAATAAACTCTTTACTATAAGTATTAATGTTACCACCCATTAATGTAATTTTATTTTTAGATTTTGCGATATCAAAAATTTTAACTGCCATATCATAACATTCTTTTGAATCGGTTTTATCTTTTGTCATACCAAATGAAGATATAAAATCCGACCTACCCAATACTATACCTGATAAATATTTAGCATCACTACTATTCAATATTTCACTTATAGATTCATATGCTTGTTTACTTTCTATATTAATGTATAAATTATCAAAGTCAAATTGATGTGTATTATTAGCATTTATGAATTTATGTAAGGCAAATGAAGATTCTATCATTGGTGCGACACATCCACTACAACCAATCATCTTAGCAAATCTCATATCTGAAATTGCCTCAGCACCACCAACTTTCATAGTAACTTTTACATTATGTGAATGTGCCTGACAGGCTATTGAAATTGCTTGGTCAAATGTCAATCCCTCATCTTCAAGAGATATTTTTAATTCAACATTTAAATTTTCAAAGTGTTTAAAGTTCATATAAACCATATTCCCTATCTTGTTTAGATAGTGTTACATCATCAGTATCACCTATACCCCAATCAATGTTTATATTTTTATCATTCCAAATAAATCCTCTATAATCATCTGGTATATAATATTGGTCTGTTTTATAACTAACTACGGTATTATCTTCTAATGTTCTATACCCGTGTGCAAATCCTTTAGGTATCCATAATTGATGATTATTCTTATCAGTTAATTCAACTGACAACCATTGTTTAAATGTATCAGAATCCTTTCTTACATCAACTATTACATCTATTATAGAACCCATGATACAACTTACAAGTTTTGCCTGATAGTATTTTTCTTGATAATGCATTCCCCTAACAGTATTTTTTTTAGAATTATAGGCTACATTATCTTGTACAAATTCATTAGGAAAGTTAAACGAATCCCACACCTTATAATTAAATCCCTCGTAGAAATAACCTCTGTTGTCATGAAAAACATTTGGTTTTATTAAAAACACACCTTTTATTGATAATTCTTCAATTTTCATATAAAACTCCTATAAGTACGATATTATGCTTCTCAAATGAGGATTCATAATATTATCTAACTTCAATAACTCTTTTAACTGATACATATTCAACCATATAAAATTTTGTGGTATATTTTCAACATCGTTATCAATCTCTACCAACATATTTTTTACTCTCTTCTTATAAAATCTACCACCATCTTCTGGATACCAGTGTTCAAATTTTACATCAACTCCTTTTGTAATTGTTCCATCAAAATACTCCGAGTACAATGGTTTTCTACCACTATGGAGTTTATTTAAATTATCGTATGTAACTTGTAAAGTAGGTGATAACAATACTTCCCCATAGTTACCTGGTTCAAATTTAGCCTCTACAAGATATTTGTTATTATACTTTATCAATCCAACTACACTGGCCTCTGTTCCTTGATCTACCATAGGTTGATTCCAACCTTTACCAGATTCTCTTATACTTGTTTCGGTTCTAACACCAATAACTTTAAAAAAACCACCAGTTTCATGTTCAAGATTTCCAGTTTCTTCGTTAAGAATCCACCCATCCTTTACATCATTCAAATTTATTTCCGTAACCTCTGCGGGTAAGTTTGTTTTTATATTATCTAACCAGTTTAAAACTCCATCAATACTTGACTTGTCAATACATTCTAAAAAGTGGTTTAGTCTCTCTTCAATATTTTTATCTGGTTCTTCTATCAATTGTAATATTTGTGTTTTTAAATTACTTGACATATTTTTCCTTATATATTTTTATATTATCTTTAGAAGTTTTACCCGTATCAATATCAGATTTTACATATTCTACTTCATAATGTATATCCCCAAACTCTATCTTTTTATTGAATACATTTACAACCTCTTCAATAGTCATATCATTATTAGACCTTAAAACTTTAGTTCCACTATATCCATCTTGTATAGATTTTAACACATCTTCATATAAAATATAATTCATAACCGTATTTTTTGTTAGTGCTATATTTTCTCCACTTACTATTTTTTGAAATGTATTTTTTTTCATTTCTTTTCCTAATAATGCAGAAGGCCTTAATATTAAATAGTCATTACAAAGGTCCTTTACAATTATCTCTGATATTCTTTTTGTTATCCCATAAGGTGAATTCTTAGCTTCGTCTATAGATGATATGTAAATAAACTTTTTATGTGGAATTTTTATTAAATTTCTTGTTAAAAATACATTATCTTCAAACAAATCTAATTCTACATTGTCCCAATTAGAATGTTGGACATTTCCAGCACAATGTATTATTAAATCATACGGAACATAGGAATAGCCACTACCATCAGGTGCCCATTGCTTTCCACTCGGATAATCTCTCAATTTACTTTCTCTTGTGAATTCATCACAATTCGGAAACTGTTTTGAAAGCCATTTTCCTAATCCACTATTTGTTCCTGTAACTAAAATTTTCATTCATCCCCCTCTGAAAAAACTTCTATACATAAAACATTACTGTCATTTATAATTAACATCCTACCATCTACAGTAGACATTTTAGTATATTGTCCTTGTTTTATTGAATCTGGTAGTATACCAGAAAAAGTTCTCTTTATACCATCTTTGAAATGTATAATCTGCGTAACAGATTTACAATCTAAAAAATAACTCGTACTTATAGACGGTTTCAAATCGGTTGAATTTGACTCACTCATACGATCCCCCCATAATATCCACCAATTTTAAAAGGTATTTTCATATTAATTGACGCATATTCGCTTGGTTTATATCTTGACTTAGGTATAACTCTAAAATCAAAACTCACTCTTGTTATAGGTGTTTTATTAATTTTATTTCCATGTTTTAAAAAACTACCATACCACTCTGTACATTCACCGTAATCAGATTCAAATGGTACATAATCTTCTTTGTCCTCTTCTGTTTCAGCCCATAATGTATTTGTACCATAAGCTTTTGTTAAAGGTACGAAATAATTTAACTCTCTAACTTCTTCAGCCCATTTTACATCTCTATAATGTTTGTCTTTATGAAATTCTCCAACAGCTATGTTATTGGGTAAATGTATTCTTATATCTGGTAATTCTTGGTAAATTATTTCTTCTCCAAATCTAGGTTTTATAACATCTTCTAAAAATTTTATATATAACTCTTTAATAGAGGAATCTTCTCTCCACCTATTATAGTAAATTTGATTCCAATGCATATACATATCTTCTTCTCTCGTCAAAACAGGATATTCTTTTTCCAAATGTAATGTTGTCAAATCATCAGTATTCAACCATTCACAAAATAAAGATTTAAAGTCATATTTTTCTGTTTCATAATTAAATTTAAGCATATTCATCAACTCCGTACATTCAACTCTTTACTAAAGTTATTATTGTAAAACATATTTTGTTTTTCTTGCTTTTCAATCGTCTTAGGATGATACAAACTTAATTCTTCTTGTGGTGGCAGATGTGAGTAAGTTTTTGCTCCCTTTATCAATTCGTGAAGTGGTCTTTCCCATCTTACGCCACCATCACGGCGGTAGACTCGTGATTGATAGTCAGGATAATTTACCCAACCATTTTCTGTAACTTTCCAACCCCATTTTTGTATGTGATGTTGCTCCATACCTTCAATTGTATTAACTCTCGGTATCCAAATTAAATCTACATCATTTATCTCTAATATCTGTTTTAATTGTTGTAGTAATATTTCATGTGGATATTCATCAGCGTCTATGTGAAATACATAAT
>MDTG01380586.1_pt1 | contig 13910 bp, 7 predicted proteins | sample 811421 | NCBI WGS metagenome assembly MDTG01 (sample SAMN05326645, study PRJNA326480) | marine metagenome | isolation source: seawater | place: Pacific Ocean: South East | collected 2011 | reverse complement strand
GGTGGGCGGCGGCACGCCCGGCGACGGGCCCACGCCCGCCTCGTCGTGGGGCTATCAGAGCTGCACCGAGACGCTGCATGCCTTCTCGGTGCCGCCACACTCGTGGCGGCCCGCCCTGGGGCAGAAAGGGACACTGGGTCACCTCGCCACACCTCCCCGGGGTGACTCGGGAGCATCCAATCGGAGCTCGGCTCACCTCGCCGCAGGGCGTCGTGACCGCTACCCTGCGGGCGTGCGCCCGATCGTGCTCACCATTCTGTGCGACCAACGAGTCGTCGCCAAGCGGCCCCTGGAGCCGGGAGCCCGGCTGATCCTGGGCCGCGGCCTGGACGCCACGATCCAGCTCGCTGACGCCAAGGCCTCGCGCCACCACCTCGCGATCGAGCGCGACGCCGAGGGGGTCTCGGTCAGCGACCTCGGCAGCCGCAACGGGACCCTGCTGGAGGGGCACGCGCTCGCGCCGCGGAGCGTCGTCCGCCTGGCGGGTCCGGCCACGCTGCGGATCGGGGCGCACACGATCCAGATCAGCGGCGGCCCCCCCAGCGTGCGCGAGGACTACGAGCAGCTCCGCGAGCTGGGGCGCGGCGCGAGCGGAGCGGTGTTCGCGGCGCGCCACCGGGCGAGCGGGCGGGAGGTCGCGATCAAGGTCCTGGCCCAGCGGCTGGAGGGCGACGCCGCGGCGCGGACGCGCTTCCTGCGCGAGGCCCGGGTGCGGATCGACTCTCCCTACGTGGTCCAGACCTACGAGGCGCGCGAGGAGCAGGGCACGCTCTTCCTCGTGATGGAGCTCGTGGACGGCCTCCCCCTCGACGCGCGCCTCGAGCAGGGGCCGCCGCCCCTGGCCGAGGCGCTGCGCTGGGCCGAGCACATCGCGCGTGGCCTGGCGGCGGCCCACGCCTGCGGGGTGGTGCATCGCGACGTCAAACCCGCCAACGTGCTGCTGGACCGCCGCAGCGGACTGGCCCGCCTGGCCGACTTCGGGATCGCCAAGCGACTGGCGGCGGACTCGCTGGGCGGCCTGACGGCGACCGGGACCGGGATCGGCACGATCACCTACGTCGCGCCCGAGCAGGCCGAGGACGCCAAGCGCGTCAGCCCCAGCAGCGACCTCTACAGCCTGGGCGCGACCCTGTTCCACCTGATCGCGGGCCGGCCGCCCTTCCCCGCCGGCCCCGAGCTCCTCCAGCAGCTCTTCGAGGACGACCCGCCGCCCCTGCACCGCCTGGTCCCCGCCTGCCCCAAGGACGTGGCCCGGCTGGCGGCTCGCCTGCTGGAGAAGGACCCCGACGATCGCCCTCCCTCGGCCCAGGCCGTGGCGGACAAGCTGGCCGAGCTCGCCGCCCGCCTCTGACGCTCCGCGGGCAGCTCGCTAAGCTGTCGGGCAGGAGGCCTCCCATGCCCTGGGACCACTGCGGTCACACGATCAACGACGACCACCTCTGCCCCGACTGCGGGATCTCCAAGGAGAACTGGACGATCGAGTTCAACGTGACCCGCTCCTTCAAGGTCACGCGCCGGCCGGTCGCCAAGTTCGCCCTCCTGGACGCCGCCGACGAAGAGCCCCTCGCCCAGGCCCGCTACGAGGTCCGCTTCCCCGACGGGTCGCGCCGCGAGGGTCAGGTCGACGAATACGGCTACGCCAAGGAGCCGGCCCCCGCGGCGGGGACCTACGAGCTGATCCTCCCGCGCACGGCCCCCGACGACGTGCACTCCGTCGAGCCCGAGCCCGAGCAGCGCGGCGAGGTCGAGTTCGAGGGCCAGCCGAGCGCCTGCCTGACGCTCAAGACCAACAAGCGCTACGAGGTCCGCCTGCAGCAGGTGTTCGAGCTGGCCTTCCAGCGCCACGGCGAGCCCCTGGCGGGCGCCGCCTATCGGCTCGTGATCGACGGCCAGGACGAGCGGAGCGGGACCCTCGACGACGAGGGCGCGCTGCGGGAGGCCCTCGCCGCCGACGCCAGCGAGGCGGAGGTGTGGATCGACGAGGGCAGCGAGGACGAGCAGCACTATCTGCTCAGCCTGGGCGGGCTCGCGCCCCCAGAGGACACGAGCGGGCTCCAGCAGCGGCTCAACAACCTGGGCTACCACTGCGGCGAGGAGGACGGCCAGGCGGGCGCGGTCACCCGCCAGCGCCTGGAGGCCTTCCAGCGCGCGGCCGGCCTCGAGACCAGCGGGCAGCTCGACGACGCGACCAAGGCCAAGCTGCTCGAGCTGCATGGAAGCTGACCCCGAGGCCCCGCCCCCAGGCGAGCCTCCCGACGACAGCGCCTCCCCCGGCCCCGCCCCAGCGGGCTCGGCGGGGCGCCTGATCGACCTGGCTCAGGTCGCGCTAGCGTTGACGGCCTGCGCGCTGGTGTGGGGGCTGCTGCTCGCCTACCTCGCCTCGCCGCCGCGCACCGCAGACCTGTTCTGGCACGTCGCCTCGGGGCGCTACTTCCTCGAGCAGGGCGGCCTGGTCTCGGTCGACCCCTTCGCCCACACCACCGCGGGCCGAACCTGGGTCTTGCAGGCTTGGGTGTTCCAGCTCCTGGTCGGGTCGTGCGACGCGCTGGGAGGCCTGCCCCTGGTGCGGGCCTGCGCGGCCGGCCTGGGCCTCGCGATCCTGGCCGCGGCCGCGGCCCTCCTCCGCCAAGCCGGGGCCAAGCCCGCCGCGGCGCTGGCGGTCCTGACCCTGCTCGGGGTCGGCAGCTGGCTGCGCGTGACCGAGGTCCGCCCGCACCTGCTCTCGATCCTGTTCTTCTTCGTGTTCGCGCGCGGACTCTACTTCGTCCGCGAGCCCGTCTCGCGCCGGCGCCTGGCCCTGTTCTGCGGGCTCCAGGTGCTGTGGGTCAACTGCCACGCGGTGGGGCTGCTGGGCTTCTTGTTCTACGTGGGCGCGGTCCTGAGCGAGCGCCTCGGCGCCGCGCTCCAGCGCCGCCTGGGAGACGAGGTCCCTCAGCCGCGCCTGCCCCTGGCGGGAGTCCCGCTCCTCTTCGCGGCGACCCTCGCCTCCCCCAACCACCTCCTCTTGTGGAGCTACGCCTTCATGGACCTGGGCGTGGCCAAGCTCATCACCGACGAGTGGGGGCGCTACGACCCCTTCACCCTGACCTTCGACCCGCGCCACCTGCCGGTGACCCTCGTCGTCGCGTGGTGCGTGATCGCGACCGCGCTGGCCCTCGTCGGGCGCCTGCTCTGGCGCCCCCGTCAGACCCTGAGCGAGCTCGACCCGCGCCTGCTCGGCTTCGGCCTGGTCGGCGCAGCGGCCGGCTTCTACGCGCTCCGCTTCTCCTGGCTGTGGTTCTTCCCCCTCCTGACCCTGGCCGCCCTGCCCCGCTCCTCCCGACCCGAGCGAGCGCTGCACGCCGCGCTCCCGGCGCTCGCCCTCGGGCTGGGCCTGCTCTTCGTCGACCAGTCCCCCCGCCGCCTCGACCTGCGCGAGTTCATGGGCTCGCGAGCCTCCCCCGAGTTCCCGCGCGCGGCCTGCGACCTCTTCCTGGCCGCGGAGCTGGAGGGGAACCTGTTCAACCACTACACCTTCGGCGGCTACCTGATCTATCGGCTCTACCCGCGCGCGAAGGTGTTCGTGGACGGCCGGACCTTCATTCACAAGGAGAACCTGGACCGCTACTTCAGGCTCTGCGTCGCCGCCCCGCCCAAGCGGGAGCGCCTGCTGGCGGAGGCTGGGGTCGACGTGTTCGTCGGCTCGCTGCAGCTCTACGGGCTCATGGACGACGCGCCGGGGTGGGTGTGCGTCTACCGCGACCCGCTCACGACCCTCCACGTCCCGCGCGGCTCGGCGAACCTGACCCGGATCACCCGCTTCTACCGGGAGCGCGGGCTGCCCTTCGACCCGGAGCGCGGGCTGCCGCCCCCGAGGCGCTAGGGACGCAAACCAGCGCCGGCTGAGTACACTGCGCCCTCGGGAGCCGTCCATGCAGCCTCGCGCCTCGACTCGCCTCGCCTTCCTGCTCGCCTGCCTGACGGCCGGCCCCTGGGCCTCGGCCCAGGCGCCGCCCAAGCAGCCTGGGCCGGAGGCGAACACGCCCGGCGAGGGCAAGCCCTTGCGTCCGCTGCCGCGGAGCAAGAACGCGCGCGAGATCCGAGCCCTGATCCGCTCCCTGGGCGACGCCAAGTTCGAGGTCCGCGAGGGCGCGCGCGACCGGCTCTACCAGATCGGCGAGGAGGCCGTCCCCTACCTCGAGCGCGCGACCGAAGACGGGGACGCGGAGCGCGCCACGGCCGCGGGCGAGCTGCTCGAGGCCCTGCGCTGGAAGGTGCCCCAGAAGCTGCGCGACGTGGTCGGCGAGGGGGTCCTCGACGACTTCCCCAGCCTGGGCGAGGACGAGCGGCTGCAGGCGCTCCAGCGCCTGACCCAGCGACCCCACGAGGTGCGCGCGGTCGGGGCCCGCTACCTGGTCAACGTGGTCCGCTTCGACCCCTCGCCCAAGGTCCGCCAGGCCGGCGCCTGGATCTACCTCGACGTGAGCGAGCCGGGCCTGCCCGAGTGGGACCCGCAGGTGCTCGAGGGCCTCGCCGACGAGAAGGAGAGCGACGGGCGGCTGAACCTGATGCGCTCGCGCCTCCTGCAGCGCGTCGGCAAGCTCGACCAGGCGATCGCCGCGGCCAAGCAAGCCTTCGAGCTCTCGCCCAAGAGCGAGCGGATCGTGCTCAACCTGACCGACCTCTACATCGAGGCGGGTCGCTTCCGCGACGCCCTGCCGCTGGTGGCGGCGGCGGAGAAGATCGCGCCCCAGAACCTGCGCCTGCGGGTCCGCGTGGGCGAGGTCCTGATCCGGGCCGGTGAAGAGGAGCTGGGCCTCGAGAAGCTGGCCTCGGTGCTCCAGACCGAGGCCGCGATCAAGGACCTCGAGCTGCTGCTCGCGCTGGGGCGGGCCTACCTGCGCTGCCACAAGCCGGGCGAGGCGCTGCTGGTCTACAAGAAGGCCCAGAAGCGCTACCCGCTCCAGTACCAGCTCAACGTCGCGGTCGCCGACGTGATGCGCGCCCAGGGCAACGTGGCGCGCGCGGTGCTCGTCTACCTCTCGGAGATTCGCTACGCCTCGCCCGGGAGCGCGCGCTTCGAGCAGCTGCGCGAGCGCCTGAGCGAGATCCTGAAGGAGGGCGGCGCCGAGTGGCTGACGCAGGAGGACTCCTTCTTCCTCGACGCGCAGCGCGGCCGACAGGTCGTCGCGGTCCGGCGCGCGGTGTCCGACTGGCTCGCCAAGCGAGGCATGCTCCGCGAGGCCGCCGAGGAGGCCCGCGCGGCCTGCGCCCTCAGCCCGGACAACGCCAGCTTGTGGCTGGCCCTGGGCGACGCGCTCCGCGACAAGAAGGACTTCCCCGGCGCGAGCGAGGCCTACCGCCGGGCTCAGAAGCTGGCCGCCGACTCGCCCGTCCCCGCCCAGCGGCTGCGCGAGCTGCGCCGGCTCGAGCAGACGCCCGCGCCGGCCGCCACCGGGCCGGCCGGCTTCGCCTTCTGGGACCAGCGGATCCCCGTGCAGGGCCGGCAAGCGGTCAGCGAGCTGATGCCCCCGCCGCGGATCCTGGCCGAGCGGGTGGTCGTCCCCGCCGCGGGCCTGGTCGACCTCTTCGGCCTCGACCGCGAAGACGGCACCCTCCGCTGGCGCTGGGCGCCCGAGCCCCCCGAGCCCGAGGAGGGCGTCCAGCAAGAGCAATACGGCATGGAGCTGGTCGCGCTGGTCCCCGCCAACTCGGCGATCGTGGCCGCCCACTCGCCCCGCCGCGCCCGCGACCCGCGCCCGGTGCTGGTGGCGCTCTACAACCTCTACTGGCGCCCGATCCACCGCAGCTGGCGCAAGGCGCGCTTCCGCAGCCTGCTCGCCTACGTGCTCGACCCGGCGCAGGGCAAGCTCCTGACCAGCTTCCCCCTGGACGAGCAGGCCCAGGTCCTGCCCCCCTTCCCGATCGCCCGCGGCGGCCGGGTCCTGGCCTGCGCCAGCTCGCGCTCGAACCGGCTCGAGCTGGAGCTGCTCGACCTCGTCCGGGAGCAGCCGCTCTGGCGCGCCTCGATCCCCGGCAGCTCGCGCCGCCCGCTCGTCAGCGGCGAGCGCGTGCTCCTGGCCTGGAGCCGCGGCGTCCTCGCGCTGGACCTCGCCGGCGAGAAGGCCTGGGAGCACCGCCGCGAAGACGAGGCCCCGATCCTGAGCGCGGAGCTGACCGTGGCCGGGGACCGCGCGATCTACGGCACCGCCGAGGGCGAGCTGGTCTCGCTGGCGCTGGCGAACGGCGAGGCCCAGACCCTGTGCCGCGTCGGCAAGCACCGCTTGACCGGCAAGCTGGCGAGCGGGGCCGGGCGCGTGTTCGTCGCCGAGCGGGGCGGCGCGGTCCACGCCGTGCCCCTCGCCAGCGGCGCCGAGGTCACCACCTGGACCCAGCCCGCGAGCAAGGCCGCCCACCGCACCCTGTCCTTCGCCGGCGGCAAGCTCTTCGCGCTCAACGGGACCAAGGACCGCTTCGGCGACGAGCAGCCCCAGCTCCTGGCGCTCGATCCCAAGGACGGGCGGATCCTGTTCCAGCGCCCGATCGCGACGCCTGCCACCCTGGTCGAGGACGACAAGCTGGTGGTGGTCGCCTCGGGCGGCCCCAACGCGCCGGGGGGCCTGCGCGTGATCGGCGCCTCCCCCGCCGACGCCGTCGACGCGCGCACGGCGCGCATGAACCAGCTCCGCAGCGCGGCGGCCGACGCCCTGGCCGAGGGGCGCTTCGAGGTGGCCGCGATCGTGGCCCGCAAGTACCTCCGCTTCGTCGGCAGCTGGGACCTCGCCAGCGACGACACCGTCGCCTTCCTGGCGCGGATCCTGGCCCGCTCGCGCCGCCCCAACGAGGCGCGTGACCTGATCCACTACGCGGAGGAGCGCGCGGACCTCGCCTCGCAGCCGACCGAGCGCTGGCAAGCCCTCAGCAAGGAGCTGGCGCTCGACATCGTCGAGGTCGGCGGCAAGGAAGGCGAAGGCGAGGGCGAGGAGGGCAAGAGCGGACGCGGCCCCGAGGACACCGAGCGCAAGCCCGCCAAGAGCGGCGAGCCCGCCAAGAGCGGCGAGCCCGCCAAGAGCGGTGAGCCCGCCAAGAGCGGCGAGCCCGCCAAGAGCGGCGAGCCCGCCGAGAGCGGCGGAGCCGCGGAGCAGCCCAAGTCGCCGGCCCCCGCAGAGACCCCGCAGGCGGAGTAGCGGGAGCGCGTGGCGCGCTGGAGCGAATGGAGCGGCGCCAGCCTGGCCGTGGCCGGAGCGCTCGGGATCGGCTGGGGCGCGGCGCGGCTGTGGTGGCTCGAGCGGAGCGCTCCCCCGCCCGCGCCGGCCGCGTCGCCGACGTGCCCGCCCACCCCAGGTCCTCCTCGGGCTCTGTCCCTGTCCCGCAAGGGGGCGCAGCTCCCGCCCCTGCGCGGGCGACTGCCCCGCAAGCTGCTCTCGCCGCGCGCGGCCACCGCGGACCTCGACCCCGAGCTGCGCCGGAGGCTCGAGGCGGGCGCCGCGGCGGGCAAGCCCGGCGACGCGCTCGAGCTCGCGCGTCGCCTCCGCGACCTCGACCCCGTCGAGTCCCGCAGCTTCTACCGGCGCGCGGCCTCGCTCGGCTCGCTCGACGCGACCTACGAGCTGGGGGTGCTGCTCACCAGCGGCGACCCGCGAGAGCAGGCCGAGGCGCGCCAGCTCTTCGAGGCCGGGGTCCGGGCCAAGCACCCCGCCTCGCTCTTCGCCCTCGGCTGTCTGCTAGCGCGCGGCGAGGGAGGTGCCCCCGATGTCGCCCGGGCCCTGGCGCTCCTGAAGGAGGCGGTGGCGCTCGGCTACCAGCGCGCCGCGATCCAGCTCGCCGCCTGGAAGCTGACCGGCGAGCACGGCGTGTGGATCGACCCGCCCGGCGCGAAGAAGCTGCTCGAGGACGCGCTCGCGGCCGGCGAGCCCGCCGCCGGGCCCCAGCTGGGGCTGCTCTATTGGGAGGGGCGCCTCGGTGAGCCCGACTACCCGCGCGCGGTCGAGATCTTCCGACGCTACGCCGAGCGCGGCGACTCGGGCTGCATGGTCCAGCTGGGCCTGGCCTACGAGAAGGCGCTGGGGGTCGCAGCCGACCTCGAGCGCGCCATGCGCTACTACCGCGCCGCCGCCAAGGCGGGGCACCCGGTGGGCCACTACCACGTCGCCCGCTTGACCCTGAACCAGAACCCCGGCCCCGCCTCGAAGCAGACCCTGCGCCGCCTGGAGCACGCGGCGGCCCGCGGACACACCAGCTCGGCCGCGCTCCTGGGCGCGCTCCTCCTCAGCGGTCAGCGCGTCGCGCGGGACCCCACTCGCGGCGCGCGCTACCTCCGCCAGGCGGCCCTCGGCGGCGACCTCACCGCCATGCTGAACCTGGCTCGCTGCCACCGCGGCGGCCTCGGGGTCGAGCAGGACCGCGAACAGGCGCGGAGCTGGCTGCGCAAGAGCCTGCGCGCTGGCCTGCCCGAGGCGGGCGTGGAGCTGGCGCAGCTGATTCGCACGGATCAGGCCCCCGACGAGACGGCCGCGCGGGCGGCCCTGACGCGGGCCCTCGAGCTGGGCTCGCTCGAGGCCGCCTACTTGCTCGGCCAAGCGCACGCCGACGACGCGCTCCGCGGAGAGGGGGACTCCGAGCAGGCGCGCGAGCGGGCGGAGGGCTTCTTGCGCCGCGCAGCCGCGGGCGGGCACAGGCGCGCGACCCTGGCCCTGGCGGACGTGCTCCGTCACCAGAGCGAAGCGGGCCAGCGGGAAGCGATCGAGCTGCTCCGCGCGGCCCTCGCCCAGGACGCCGAGTGGGCGGTGGGCAAGAACGTGCTCGGCGTGGTCCTGATGAACGGTCCCCTCGAGGACCTCGACGAGGCCCGACGTCTCTTCGAGTCCCTCCCCCAGGACTTCGACTTCGCCCAGATCAACCTGGCCGCGGTCCTGCTCGAGCAGGGAGGCGCGGAGAACGTGCGGCGGGCCGACGCCCTGCTCCAGACCGAGGCCGACCGCGGCTCGCGGGCCGCCCTGGAGGTCTACGTGCAGGCCCTCTGCGAGCGCGACCCCGAGGTCCAGCTCGAGCGCGACCTCGACTGGGCCGAGCGCTGGCTGAACGAGGCGCGCGAGACCGCGCCCAAGGACCCGCTGCTGAGCTTCATCCTGGCGCGGATCTACCTGGCGACCAAGCGCGGAGCGCAGGCGCGTCCCCTGCTGAAGCGCGCCAGCGCTTCCTTCCCAGAGGCGGCCTTCTTGCTCGGGCGGACGCTGCTCGAGGCGGGCGACGAGACGCGCGGCGCGAGCTGGATCGAGCGGGCCGCCAAGCGCGGCTCCCGCTCGGCGCGGCGTCACCTCTGCGTCGCCGCCATCGCGGCGCAGGACTGGGGCCAGGCCGCGAGCTACCTGCAGTCCCTCGCCGCGAGCGAGCTGCCCTCCGCGGAGCGCCGGGCGCTGGCCCGCGCCCTCCTCGCGCCGCCGCCGCCCCACGATCCTCGCGGCGCGCTCCGCCTGCTCGAGGCCGAGGTCGAGCGAGCGCCAGGCCCCGAAGCTCACACCGCGCTCGGCCGGCTCCTGCTCGCGGGGGCCGAGGGCGTGGCTCCCGAGCCCGCGCGCGCGAAGGCGCTCCTGGAGGCCGCCGCCAATGCGGGCTCGAGCGAGGCGCGCCGCCTGCTCGAGGACTAGCTACAGCCCGTCCCGAAACGGCGTCGTCACGCTTCTCCACATGTCAACACCGGCCGTAGGGGAGGGCTGTAGCTAGCTCGACTAGATCTGGAGGACGCCTTCGATCGCTTCGTGCAGCTCCGCGAGCGCGAAGGGCTTGCGCAGCAAGGGGCCGAGCTCGGCGGTCGCGGCGATCGTGGTCTCCTCCGAGAACCCGGTCATGAACACGACCTTGAGGCTCGGCCGGAGCGCGAGCGCGCGCCGAGCGAGCTCGAGGCCGTTGATCGTGGCGGGCATCACGAGGTCCGTCAGCAAGACGTCGAACTGCTCTTCCTCGAGCAGCGCCAGGGCGGGCCGCGGGCCCTCGGCCTCGAGCACGCTGTAGCCGGCGTTGGAGAGGTGGGCGCAGAGGATCTCGCGCAGCAGGTCTTCGTCGTCCACCACGAGGACCTTGGCTCCGCCGCCGCCCGACGCCGCCCGCACCCGCGGGAGCGAGATCGTGACTCGCGTCCCTTCGCCTGGCTCGGACTGGATCGCGAGCGCGCCGCGCTCGTCCTCGACGAACTTGCGCACCTGCGCCAACCCGAGGCCCGTGCCGAGCCCCGCCGGCTTAGTGGTGAACAGAGCCTCGGTCGCCCGCGCCAGCACCTCGGGGGGCATCCCCTCGCCGTCGTCGATCACGCGGACCGCCAGGTAGTCGCCGGCCCGCAGGGGTTGGTCGCCCAAGGGCGCGACGCCCTCGAGCTTCGTCTCCACCCGCACCACACCGCGGCGCTCGATCGCGTCGCGCGCGTTGACGACCAGGTTCAAGAGCGCGTTGCTGAGGCGAGAGCGGTCGACCTCGACTCGGACGCCGGGCGCCCCCAGCTCCAGCTCGAGGTTCGCCTTGGGCAAGAGCGCGGCGCGCAGCATGCCCTCGTTGTCGGCGACGAGCAGGTCGACCTCGACGGGCTCGCGCTCCCCCTCGGTCCGCCGCGCGTAGTCGAGCAGCGAACGAGTCAGGCTCTGGGCGCGCTCCAGCGCCCGCCCCACCGCGTCGAGCAAGCGCACCTGGTCCTCACGCGGGTCGTCACGCAGCAGGTCGACGCTGCCGAGCATCACGGCCAGCACGTTGTTGAAGTCGTGGGCGATCCCGCTGGTCAGCTGGCCCAGGACCTCGATCTTCTCCAGCTCACGCAGGCGCGCCTCCTGCCCCTTGAGCCGCTGAATGTCCTGGTGCGTCCCCGTCACCTGCGCCGGTTCGCCGTCGGCCCTGCAGAGCGAGACATAGGCGCGCGAGAGGACCCAGTGCCACTCGTCCTTGGCGTTCCGAATCCGGAACTCGACGTCGTAGAGGCGACTCTTGCCCGAGAGCAGCTCCTGCATGGCGCGATCGGCCTTGCCGATGTCGTCGGGGTGAACGCGCTTCGCCCACTCCTCGTAGCTGACCGGCCAGGCGCCCGGCTCGAAGCCGAGCATCCGGTAGTAGCTGTCGCTGACCTCGATCGGACCCTGCCCCGGCTCCCACTGCCAGAAGGCGAGGTCGTCCGAGCGAACCATGGCGTCGATCAGCCCCTGGAGCGACTCGAAGCGCTCCTGACGCTCCCGAACGAGCGAGAGGTCCTTGACCACCCCCAGCAGGACCCGCTCGGCGCCGACCTCGACCGCGGACACCGAGACCGAGGCGGGAAAGGTCGAGCCGTCGCGGCGCAGGAAGAGGAGCTCGAAGCGCTCGGCCTCGCCGGCGATGCCGCGCTCGAGGGCCGCCTGTGCGGAGGGCATGCCCTCGGGCGCCCAGTAGGGGTGCGGCGGGCTCGCGCCGAGGAGCTCGTCGCGGCTGAAGCCCGTCATGGCGCAGAAGGCGTCGTCGACGTAGAGCTGGCGACCCTGGCTGTCGATCACCGAGAGCCCGTCTGGCTGAGCGCCTCGGGATAGCGGGCTGGGGTGGCTGCTCACACCTTTGGTATAGAGTCGGGGCGTAACGGCCACAACACGGAGCGAAATGACGAAGCGCAAGCGACAGGAGGACCGCCGGGTCAGCCGAGGAGACGGCTGGGAGGTGATTCGTCGCGCCACCGTCGAGCGCGGCCCCAAGGTGCGCAAGCAGAGCGAGCCCCCGGCGAAGCAGCGGATCAAGGTCCGCACCGAGGGCCGCGGCGGCGGCAAGATCGTCACGATCGCGCAGGGCTTCCGGCTGACCCCCAAGGACCTCAAGGCCCTGGCGAAGAAGCTCAAGCAGACGATCGGCGTGGGCGGCAAGGCGGGCGACGAGCACATCGAGCTGCAGGGCCGACACGTCGAGAAAATGGTCGCGGCCCTCGAGAAGGCGGGCTACCCCGTCCAGTGAGGTCAACAGGGGGCATGTTTGTCCTCCCAGCGCCCTCCCCGCGAGTTCTCCCCACGCTTCCTCACAGGCCTGGCGCCCCTGACTCGCCTCTGCGAAGGGGGCGTTAATCGCTTGCAGGGAAGGACTTAGCCAGCAGCGCCGCGGCCTGACGATCCGGGAGGCGCGCTGAAGCTGCAGAGGTTTTCCCCAACGTTTTCCACATTGCTGGGGAAACGCGCGCGAGGGCCGCAAGTCCTTCCTTGATGGACCTCTTCGTCCCCAGGCTCGCCTCGCCTCCCCAGAGGGATATCGTCTTCCGAACAGCCGATTGAAACGCCTGTTTGAATGCTCCACCCAATGACCCACACCCCATGACGACCGCCAGCGCGACGACCCGCGTTCGCCTCCTGGAAGCCGCCGGCGAGATCTTCGCGAGCGAGGGCTTCGACGGCGCCACCGTGCGCTCGATCTGCGCCCGCGCCGACGCCAACGTGGCGGCGGTCCACTATCACTTCGGCGACAAGGAGTCCCTCTACCGCGAGGTGGTGGACTACGCCTTCGCCCAGCTGCACGAGCGCTTCCCTCGCCCCGCGCTCCCTCCTGCGGGGGGCCTCGAGCACCAGCTGCGCTCCCACGTCGAGGCCCTCCTCGCTCGCCTGTTCAAGGCCAGCGCCTCTTGGCACGGCCGCCTGCTGGCGCGCGAAATGGCCAACCCGGGCCCCGCCCTCCCTCAGGTCGCCGAGCGCTACATGCGCCCCCAGGTCGAAGCCCTCGAGGAGCTCCTGGGCGCCGTCCGCCCCGACCTCGACCTGCCGGCGCGGCGCCTGCACGCGCTCTCCCTCATCGCGCAGTGCGTGTTCTTCCGCCACGCCCGCCCCGTCCTCGACGTCCTCTACGGACCCAGCGCCTTCGGCGCCGACGAGCTGCCGCGCCTCAGCGCGCACATCGTCGAGACCTTCCTCACCGGGCTGGCGATCGCCCCCGCCCGGCTGGAGTCCCCATGAACGAACCTCTCCCCTCGACCGAGCCCAACGCGGCCCCCCAGGACGAGCCCGCCGCGCTCGACCTCGAGGCGGTCGAGCACCTCGACCAGGCCGAGAGCTACTACCACGAAGAGCTGCGCTGGGGCCGGATCGCCCTGGTGTGCGGCGGGATCCTGGCGCTGGCCCTGGGCGCGTTCGTGGCGCTCAAAGCCAGCCGCAAGGCCCCCCCGCGCAAGCCGAGCGTGACCAAGAAGGTCGGCGTCAAGGTCGTCGCCGCCGGGCCCCAGCGGATCGCGCCCCAGGTCCAGGGCCTGGCGCGCGCGCGCCCTCGCCGCCGGGTCGTGATCTCGGCCGAGGTCGGCGGCCAGGTGGCCTGGGTCCACGAGCACCTCGAGGACGGCGCGCACCTCGACTCGGGCACCGTGGTCCTGCAGATCGACCCGGTCAACCAGCGCGCGCAGCTCGCCCGGGTCGAGGCGACCCTGGCCTCGGCTCGCGCAGAGGTCGCGCGCCTCGCTGCCAGCGAGCGCTACCTCGGCGAGCGCCTGCAGGTCGCCAAGGAGACCCTGGCCCTCGAAGAGCGCGAGCTGGGCCGCGTGCGCGGCCTCGAGTCGGGCGGGATCAACAGCCAGCGCGAGCTCGAGGCGGCGCGTCGCAGCGTGCTGCGCGCGCGCGACTCGCTGATCGGCCTCGACCAGACCAGCGTGCTGCTCGCGCCGCAGCTGCGGGCCGCGCGGGCCCGCGTCCAGGAGCAAGAGGCCCAGCGCGTCCTGGCCCAGCTCGACCTGGAGCGGACCACGATCCGGCTGCCCTTCTCGGGCCAGCTGGCGGTGGTCAACGTCGAGGCGCACCAGCGCCTGGCCCCCGGCACGGTCCTGTTCGAGCTCTGGGACGACGGCGCGATCGAGGTCCCCGTGGTGCTCCCTCTGGCCGAGGCGAGCTTGCTCGCGCCCGACCTGCGCGCCACGCCCCTGCAGCGGGTCGAGGTCGTGTACGAGCAGCAGGGCGAGGTCCTGC
>MDTG01281013.1_pt1 | contig 13910 bp, 8 predicted proteins | sample 811421 | NCBI WGS metagenome assembly MDTG01 (sample SAMN05326645, study PRJNA326480) | marine metagenome | isolation source: seawater | place: Pacific Ocean: South East | collected 2011 | reverse complement strand
GTCGTCAACCCGAGTTCGCGGGACTGGTTGATCGCCTGATCGACGACCATCCGACCGTCCTGGGTGAATCGACCTGCGGATGCGTAGGGAAGCTGTTCGGGAAGACCGACCACATGCAGCGCGGTGACCTCCGTCTCGTCGATCGTGGCCAGGCGTCGGGAGAGGTCGAGCAGCGGCGCGGTGCTCTGCGGGTTCGCGACCGGAACGAGCAGCCGCTGGGGGGCGTCCGATTTCGGAAGACCTTCCTCGAAGATGACGGCCGAGGCGCGGTATTCGTGTTCCTGCCGCTGCGAGTACAGGTAGTAGATGAGCAGCCCGATCGCGACCCATCCGCCGGTGATGGCCATCGACAGCGGCTCGTACACGAAGAGGAACACCGCGATGCCGAGCTGACCGATGGCGGCGACGATCGGAACCAGGGGGAACAGGGGAACGACGTACCCGTACCGGAGCTTGTCGCCGTACTTCCGCCGGATGGTGATCGATGCGATGTTCACGGCCGCGAAGACGAGCAGGAACATGACGCAGGTCGCGGCCGCGACCTTCTCGACCGGAAGCGTGACCGCGACGACCGTGATCAGTACGCCGCTTGCCAGAAGTGCGACCACCGGTGTCCGGGTCCGGGGGGAGATCGATGCCATCGCATCGGGAAGGTAGTGGTCCCGACCCATCGCGAAACTCACCCGGGTGGAACTGAACGTGGTCGCGTTCAACGCACTCATGGTGGAGAGGATCGCGCCGATGACCAGAAGGATCGCCCCCGTGCCCCAGGGCATGAAGGTGTTGGCGGCCACGGCGACGCCGGTCTCACCGAGTCCGGCGAGGTAGCGCCACGTCTCGGCTGGATTCCACGATGGATTCGCATCGAGCACGGTCTGCGGAATGGTCAACGCACCGAGCGAGACGATCGCGACGAGGATGTAGATCGGGATCACGATGATCAGCGAAAGGAAGACGGCCTTGGGTATGTTCTTTCTGGGATTCTCGACCTCTTCGCCCGCCTGCACGATGATCTCGTACCCCTCGAACGCGATGAAGGTCAGCCCCATCGCCACGAGCACTCCGGGAAATCCGTTGGGCATGAACGGCATGAACCGTTCCGGGACGGTGGGGTCGTTCGCCGTCTCGTATGCACCGCCCTGCATCATGGCGACCAGGCCGGACACGATGAAGATCGCGATGACGATCACCTTCGCGACCGTGATGATGTTTCCGACCTTGCCCGTCTCGCTCGAACCGCGGTAGTTGATGTACACGAACGCAACGCAGATGAACACGGTCAACGCCTTGGCGAAGGGCTTTGCGTCCATTCCGAACAGGGTTCCGAAGTCGCCGTGTTCGGCCCCGGTCGGGGGCACTCCCAGGCCGAAGATCTGCTGCAGTCCCCAGACGAAGTACGCACCGAAGATCACCGCGTAGAGCGACCCGGCGACCGCGTGGGCGAGCCAGTCCATCCAGCCCGCCAGAAACGCACAGGGTCCGGGGAGGCCGAAGCGGGCCCAGAGGTAGCCGCCTCCGGCGGCGGGAATCGCACTGCCGACCTCGGCGTAGACCATCGCGGTGCAGAAGGTGAGCAGCCCGTTGAGGCAGAAGGCCAGGATGAGGGCGGGACCGGCGATGCCGGCCGCGATGCCGGTCAGGGCGAAGATGCCCGCTCCAATCATGGCTCCGACACCGACCATGGTGATGTCGAAGAGCTTCATGTCTCTTGCAAGTTGTGTTACAGCCTGCGACTGGGCGGGCGGAGTCACGTTCGCTTCCTGCGTGGACATCGGACCAATGGTACCTGCTCGGGCCGCCGGAAGCGGTCAGAAGAGCAGATCAACCAGCTCGGAAATTCCCTGTCCCTTGGTGGCGATGGTCTCCCGGATCTCCCGACCCTCGGAAATGTCCAGCAGTTCCCTGACGAGCTTGCTCTCGCCGGCGAAATCGGCCTTGTTGACCACGAAGACATCGGCGATTTCGAGGATTCCCGCCTTGTCCATCTGGACCGCGTCGCCCATTCCCGGAACCACCACGACCACCGTCGAATCCACGAACTCGCGGATCTGCACGTCGCTCTGTCCGGAACCGACTGTTTCGACGATGACATCGTCGAAACCGGCTCCACCGATGAGTTCGAGGATCCCGGACAGCGTGTCGTAGTCCTCGCCGATGACCGCGAGGCTTCGGTAGAAGACGTCCTGATCGACCTGGTTGAAATCGACCCTCAGCCTGTCTCCGAGCAGGGCACCCGAGGAGATCGGACTCATGGGGTCGAATGCGATGACCGCGAGCTTGCGACCCCGCTGGACCAGTTCGGATGCCATGCAGGCGACGAGCGTCGATTTTCCGGCTCCTGGTGATCCGGTGAGACCGATGATCCGACCGGGACGCCGACGGGGTGCATCGGGAACCGTACGACCGAGCTGCAGAAGACTGATGTTCCTGGAGAGCTGGGCGGTGGTGTCCTCGGTGGGAATGTCGACGAACGGCCTGGTGCTCGACCGGACGCAGTTCACGATGTCCTGCATGCTCGTTCCGGTATGGAAGACCTGTTCGACCCCGGCATCCAGAAGCACCTTGACATCCTCCTGGGGGATAATTCCGCCCACGTGGATCCGCATGTCGGGTCGTCCGACCTTCCTGCATTCCTCGATCAGGTTCGGGACGAGGACGAGATGTGAGTTGCTCATCATCGAGGAAGCGATGCAATCGACGTCCTCGTCGCGGGCGCTGATCGCGAGACTTCGGGGGGTCTGCCACAGTCCCGAGTAGATCACGTGGATTCCACTGTCGCGCATGGCACGGGAAATGAGCTTCACGCCACGATCGTGGCCGTCGAGACCCATCTTGCCCAGCAGGACGCGAGGTCGGTGATCGAGGTCCCCGCAGCGGTCGGTCTTCTCGAGAATTGATGTTGGTTCGGTGGTTGGATGTGCCATGGGATTTTGAAGAACCATGGTACCCCAAGCCGGGGCTATACTCGGCCTCATGGCTCCCAACACAGATTTCTTCGAGACGATCGATCCAGCTGCCGCCCTCAGAAATCGCTTCTCAGATGCGATTCTGAGAGCTCTGGGGGATGATTTCCGTGATTCGGATCCGGTCATCCGGGCCACGACAAATCCTGAATTTGGTGACTTTCAGGTCAACGCCGCCATGGGACTGGGGAAGCGGCTGAAACGACCCCCTCGGGAAGTCGCTCTGGAGATTCTGCAGGCGGTCGATCTCGATGGCCTCGCCGAGGAACCGGAGATCGCCGGACCCGGCTTCATCAACGTCCGGATCCGGACGTCCGCACTGGTCGAGGCGTTGAATTCGATCGACGCGGATCACCTCGGAGTCGCACCGTCGAAGGACACCCATCCGGTGGTGATCGATCTCTGCGGAGTCAATGTCGCCAAGCAGCTCCATGTCGGGCACCTCAGGTCGACGATCATCGGTGACGCCCTCGGACGGATTCTGGAACGACGCGGGCGGACCGTGCTTCGGGAAAACCATCTCGGCGACTGGGGACTTCCCATCGCCATGGTGCTTCATCGACTTCGGATCGCGGGCATCGATCTCGATGCCCTGAAACTCGTCGATCTCGACACCGCGTATCGAGACGGGCAGCTGGTGACGAAGATGGATGTCCGGGGGATGGAGATCGTCGAAGACCGAAACATCGGTCCCCACCGCATCATCGAACTGGAGGAGCAGAACGAAGGGGCGCAGCAGCAGCGGAATGCCGCGGCGGAGACCCTGGTCGCGCTGCAGCAGGGCGATGCCGAACTCGTATCCGACTGGCAGAAGCTGATCGACTGCACGATGCGTGCGGTCGTCGACATCCTCGAAAAACTGAATGTCCTGCTCGGAACCGAACACAACCGGGGCGAATCCTTCTACCGGACCCACCTCCCGGGCATCATCGACACCTTCGTGGATGGCGGACTCGCCGTGCGGGACGATGGTGCGCTGATCGTCCGATTCCCCGATCGGGAACGGCCGATGCTCATCCAGAAGTCCAACGGGGGCTATCTCTACGCCACCACCGACCTCGCGGCCATCCGACATCGCGTGGTCGATGAGAACGCCGATCGCGTCGTCTACGTGGTCGATGCGAGGCAGCGGGATCACTTCAAGGATCTCTTCGACGCCGCACGGATGGCGGGGTGGGGCGTCACGCCGGATGGACACGACGTCGAGATGGTGCACATCCCGTTCGGATCGGTTCTCGGAATGGACAAGAAGCCGTTGAAGACGAGAAGCGGTGACAACGTGACGCTCGCGTCGCTTCTGGACGAGGCCATCTCGCGGGGACGGACCGAAGTCCATCGACGGGCCGGCGACGAGAATGCGCCGACGCACGGATTCTCGAAGGAGGAACTCGATCGGATCGGGGAGGGGGTCGGGATCGGCGCCATCAAGTACGCCGACCTGAGCAACGATCTCGTCCGCGACTACGTGTTCGACATGGATCGGATGATCGCGTTCGAAGGCGATACCGGACCGTATCTCCAGTACGCCCACGCGAGAATCTGTTCGATCATCGCCAAGGCGGACGAGGATCCGGACGTGGTCTCGAACGCACCCCTGATCATCGGAGAACCGGCCGAACGGGCCCTCGCACTGCAACTGCTTCAGTACGGGCCGATGATCATGGAGGCGGCACGGCACCTGGAACCCCACCGGATCTGCACGGAACTCCATGGACTGGCCGAGACGTTCAACAGCTTCTACCAGCAGTGCCCGGTCAGGAAGGCGGCGACGGACGAACTTCGACGATCGAGATTGCGTCTCTGCGATCTCTCTCGCCGTGTCCTCGCAGATGGCCTCGGACTGCTTGGAATTGAGGCAATTCAGACAATGTAGACCCTCTGGTCGACGTATACACTCAGGAGTCCCGTACGGGATTCGAACGGAGTGGCGATACCGATATCACGGTGACAGGAGATATTCACGATGGGCAACTCGAAATCCAAGGCTCCAAGAAACGAAGAACCCGCTCAGGATCCGGCACTGGAGACCTCGCCGGCCCTGTGGCCTCTTGGAATCCTGCTTCTGCTCGTGGCGACGTTCTTCACCGGAGCCCTCGTGCTGAAGCAGCTCGGTTTCATCTCGAGCGGACTGCCGGGGTGCGGGGCCGAGAGTGACTGTGGAAAGCTCGCCGATTCCGTCTGGGGAAGCATTCCCGGGATCAACTGGCCGGTGGCCTACGTCGGCTTCGCCTACTTCGTGGGAATGCTGGTCGCCTGGATCGGCACCGCCCGCAACGGAATTCCGAACCCGCTTCGATGGATCGCCAGACTCGGAGCGCTCGCGTCGTTCGGCTTCATCGTCGTGATGATCTCGCTCGATTCCTTCTGCCTGTACTGCATCATCGCCCATGTCGCGAACTTCCTGTTCTGGATCCTGCTCGAGATGATGCCGGTTCCCAGGGGCGAGCCGTCGTTCAATGCGTTCATGACGCTCGCGTTCTCGTTCCTCGCCATCAGTGCGATCATCGCCATCGGTCAGATCCAGAAACGTGAAAGCGACATGGCCACCGGTCAACAGGTGCAGCAGGAGCTGGTGAACGCCGTGACCCAGCGGAAACCCGAAGTGAAGCCGCCGGGGGTCGATCCCAAACCGGTCGTGAAGCCGGATCCCGCGACACCTGTGGTCGCCTCGCCGCCGAAGGTGGCTGTCGATCCGATCTTCACCGGCCGGTACCTGTACGGCTCCCCGGATGCTCCGGTCGAGATCGTCATGTTCTCCGACTACCAGTGCCCGGACTGCTACACATACGAGAACCAGGTCATGGACGTCCTGCGTGCACGCGACGACGTGTCGTTGAGCGTGAAGCATTTCCCGTTCAATTCGGACTGCAACCCCTACATCAAGACGAGGAAGCACGGAAACGCATGCTGGGCCGCCCGTGCCGTCGAGGCGGTCGGGATCCTCGGTGGAAACGAGGCGTTCTGGAAGATGCACCAGTGGCTCTTCGAGAACAAGGGCAACTTCACGAACCAGCAGGTCACGGACTACGTCCGGTCGATCGGCATCGACACCATTGATTTCACTTCGATGATCAACAGCCCCCAGACGGAGGCGCTGGTCGCCGCGGATGTCGAGGAGGCGTACGGATACGGCGTGCTCTTCACGCCCATGATCTTCATCAACGGTGTCGAGGTGAAGTGGTATCACATTCCACAGAACCTCCAGTCCACGATCAACAAGGTCGCCGACGCGATCGAGGCCGGCAACGCGAACTCGACGACGCAGGTTCCCCCCACCGCGAGTGAGAAGCTCATTCTCGACTGGAAGGAGAACAGGGTCAGGAACATCTCGGATTCCCCCCATGACCTGTTCAAGGGTCCCAAGGATGCCGAGATCGAAGTGGTGGTCTGGGGTGAGTTCACCTCGAAGGACTACATGAAGAAGCTTCGGGACAACCTGATGCCGGCTCTCGAGAAGTATCCGAACCACTCGTATTCATACCGCGTCTTCCCGATGGGTCCCGAATGCAATCGGAAGGTCAGTGCGAAGATCACGGGGTTCCCCTATGCGTGCATGACCGCACGTGCGATCAAGGCGGCCACCATGGTCGGAAGGAACGACCAGGCGTGGGCGTTCTACGATTGGCTCATCGAGTACGGACCCCAGGTCGATGAGAATCTCCTGGTGATCGGTGCCACCCAGGCCGGGATCGATCCGGTCAAGTTCGAAGAGGCCATGAACAATCAGGCGATCGAGGACATGGTGCAGGACGATGTGCGGGAGGGAATCCAGATGGGATTCCGTGGACCGCCGGCGATCTACATCAACGGACGATACATCCCTCGATGGTCACCGGAACTCGGTGAGAACGTGCTTGAGCGGATCCTCGCGGAAGCGGCCAGGGAACAACTCGAAACAGAGTGAGGTGGCGGCATCGAACCAGCCGCAGTCCTTCCGGGGATTCCGGGTCAATCGAACACCATCGCAGCCGTCGGAACGGTGGATGTCCTGACCCCGACGACACGGATGCTCGGCTTGAGATTTCCGTTTCCGTTCGCCTGTTCGGCGCTGCTGAACCGGAAACGCCTCGCCTCGCTGACACCGAGCTCCGAAAGATCGAGCCCGACGGCGAAGACTTCGAATGAACTGCACAGCGGGGTGCCGGTGTTGCTGTACTTCCGTGTGTAGATTCGATCCGGATAGACGTGCTGGTAGTTCCCGATCGTGACGGCATTGCCCATGACGGACCCATCCTCGTCGATCGCCTCGATCTTCACCCAGCTGTTTCCGGACACCTCGAAGACGATGAGTTCGCCGATGTCGTCCTGGAGGGGACTGTTGTCGCGGATCGTCTCCTCGTATTCGACGATGCAGGAGAAGCGGTCCCTCGAACGGTTGTGGATGTACGCATTGATGTTGTCGTGGTTCCAGGCGTTGAGGATCCGGTCGGCGAACGAATCCCTGTCCTCCGAACTGATGTTCGATCCATCCCCGTCCTCGTCCTGGATGTTGAAGACTCCGGGATCGCCGACATCGGATTCATGCGCGGTGATGACGCGGATCCTGTTGTTGGATCCCTCGTACTCGACCTCCGTGACGTCGGAAGCGTAGATGAACTGGTCGAACTCGGATCCGTCGTCCCAGACCACGGAGCGGATGAGCACATCGGAATCACGCGCGTCGTACACGCTTCCGCAGCACGGAGTCTCCACGTGGATCTCGATGGATGAACCGCCTCCATTGCATCCGCCGCTGCCGATCGTCTGGCTGGAGAAGACAATGGTCGTTCCCATGACGCATGCCGTCACGAGGGTTCCGTTGATGTGGTCGGTGATTCGTCGATTCATATGAGTGCTCCTGACTGGTTCGGTGGCCACCTTCAGACTCCAATTGCACGAGTCGGGATTCAAGTCGATATTCCGGAACCGCGCGAGGAACGTCGGAGTCGTGCGGGTCGCTTGGATTCGAGCCACCACCTGCATTTCCAGAACGATTCACGCAGACCGAACTTCGCCCACGCCATGACGAGCATGAATCCCATCCAGGCGGCCATGGCGGAGGGTGGTTCGATTTCGATGGATGAACCGGGGATTGAATCGATGAACGACGAGGATTCGATGATGACATCCAGGGGAAGTTCGAGAAACACGGCGGGAAGCAGTGTTCCGGATCCGATGGTCTCCAGGATGATCCTCGCGAACCCTGCAATCAGAACCATGATCACAAGCGGGAGAAAGAGGATCGTGACCGGAACGGACATCGGAGCGATCGTTCCGAAGTGATGTGAGACGATCGGGATCGATGCGAACCATGCGAGCGTCGACGCGACGAGGGTCGTCTTCATCATGGTCGACATCCCGGAACGGAACGATGTCGCCCGGGGACCGTCGGAACCGAACCACCTCCGGTACAGGGGGGCGGTGCCGACGATCATCGAACCAACCACTCCGAAGCTCAGTTGAAACCCCGGAAGGAAGAGTTCACCGGGATTGAACACGAGGATGATGATGGCCGAGAGGGCCAGCATTCCCGTCGCCTGAAGTCTTCGTGCCAGCATGATTCCGGTCGACAGCAGGACGACCATGACCGCGGCCCTGACGACGGGGGGTCTCCAGGTCACGACCAGCATGTACATCGATGTGGAGACGATCATCCAGAATCCGGACCACCTCCCCGGGCGTCCGGTCGAACGGGCCAGCAGCATCGTGAATCCGACGACGATTCCGAGGTGCATGCCCGAGATGGCGAGGAGATGGGCGATTCCGATTCTCCGGAACGGTGCTGCGATCCGAGACCAGTTCGAACCCTGGAGACCGAGCGTCAGGGCCAGCACCAGTGACGATGCATCCCGATTCACGATGCCCCGGGTGATGCAATCGGCGCAATGGCGACGAATGCGTCCCCGAAGACGGAGAAGTCCGTCGATGCGTCCGTGAGAAGGAAGAATCCGTACGAGGTTTCCGGGAACGGTCATCCTTCCGCGGAATCCCCCCAGACGCGCAATCCGAACCCAGTCCGGCGAACCGGATGAGGAGGAGGGAATCAGTCGACCGGGTGGGTCGAGCCATCCGATCGCCTCGATGCGATCCCCCTCCAAAGGATTGAGACGGCGATCCAGGTGTGTCGAAACCCTTCCCTCGAGGGGAGAGACTTCTCCGTCCGGATGCATGAGGTGATCAAGTTCGAGAATCGTCCTGTGACGGTCTCTCTCCACGGGTCCGAGATGATGGATCCTGGCCTGGACCCTGACGAGAAGTTCCAAAGCATTCGTACCGGATACGAGCACCACATCGTGCTCGGACACCATCCGGAGATGCAGTGCCCCCCAACCGGCTCCGAAGAGGACGACGCAGACGATCCAGACGACGTGAATCCGGCCCCGGATCGCCTGATACGTGAAGCATGAAGTCGATGCCGACATCCAGATCCACCATGGGACCGGCATGAACTCCGCGCAGAGGATTCCAAGCGAGAACGCGAGCGCACACCAGACCATTCGATGTTTCCGGAACATCGTTTCAGGATCCGGGAGAACCGGTGAAATCCGATTCGAACGGCTGATTGTATTTTCAAAGCCGAAAATCGACCGTGATGCGGAAGAGAGGGACCCACGCTTGACGGTTCAGTTCCCGGCGGGTCGAATGTGTGGATGAGCAGCATCCTCGGACACGAAAAACCACTGAAGACCCTTCGCACGGCATTGGGTGGCGATCGGATGCACCACGCATGGATCTTCTCAGGTCCGGTGGGGGTGGGAAAGAGAACGTTGGCCGTGGAACTTGCAAGGATCCTGCTCGATCCATCGATGGATGCGGATCAGCTTGGACAGGACGATCCGGTGCTTGCGACCGAAAATGGAGCCATGCTGGCCGCTGGGACGCACCCGGACCTCCATGTCATCCGGAAGGAGGATGCCGCCTACTCGGACAACAAGCAGCTTCGGGACCGCAAGCAGTTGAACATCCCCCTCGATCTGCTCAGGGAACGGATGATCGGGGGCCGAACCTCGGATGGAAAGATCAAGGATGCTCCCGCGTATCGGACCGCCTCCCAGGGCAATGGAAAGATATTCATCATCGACGAGGCCGAACTGCTCGATCGGACGGCGCAGAACGTGCTGTTGAAGACGCTCGAGGAACCACCCGGGGGAACCACGATCATCCTGGTCACCTCCAGACCGGAACGGCTGATCGCGACGATTCGGAGCCGGTGTCAGCAACTTCCCTTCGGCACCCTCGACATCGAGTCGATGCGCGAATGGATCGATGCTTCGGATCACGAGGACGAAGCAGGGGACCGGAACTGGCTGCTCTCATGGTCCGAGGGTTCGCCGGGTCGCTACGAGACCGCGAAGCGGCATGAGCTGGTCCAGTGGGTCGCCACGCTCGAACCGATGCTTGCCGAAGCGGATCGGGGACGCTTCCCGCCCGAACTCGGTGCCACGATGGTCAAGTTGATCGATCAGTATGCGGAAGGTGAACTCTCCGAGAACACCAAGGGCAGCAAGGAAGCGGCGAACCGTGCCGGGGTTCGGGCTCTCATACGGCTTCTCGGTCACCATCTCCGGAATGAACTGGTCGACTCGAATGACGACCGGCGAACGAACGGGATCTGCGCCACGATCGATCTGCTGGCCCAGATCGAGGAGGAGAGTGAAAGCCACATCAACATCAAGCAGTTGATGGAATCTCTTTCGGCGAGCTGGTTCGAACCGGAGCGGATCGAATCAATCGGGTAGTCGGTCCATTGTTCGAACCGGTCCGATGAGACCGCCGACGGGCTTTCCCCGACCCATTGAACACAACAGCACGATCACGATTCCGGCGATCACCTGGATGACGCTCAGTTGCTGACCGCGGGACAGTCCCATCATCAGCGCAACACCCTCGTCGGGCTGGCGGAAGAGTTCGGTCACGATCCGCATGCCGCCGTAGAAGATGAGGAACCACCCCGCAACGACTCCCGGTTTGCGTGGTTTCAGCCAGACGAGCGCGAGCAGCAGCAGCAGGATCGGACCATCCGACATCGCCTGGAAGATCTGGGATGGCAGATACGGTGTCAGTTGCGGCTGCAGCACTTCGACGACCTGTTCGTTTCCGGCGTACGTCTCCATGACGATCCGCTGTTGGAATGAGTCGTCTCCACCGAATGATGACCGGAATGGAGTGAGATCGATGCCGCTTTCGGGATCGAAGACCTCGGTGGGATACTTGACGGTCCACCAGGGGGGTTCACCCCGGCCGGACCACTCCCGACCCCACAACTCGCCGTTGATGAAGTTGGCGAGACGACCGAGAAACAGACCGGGCGGGGCGATGAATGCTCCGATGTCGATCGGGTGCATCAACGGGAGCCGGTGACGTACCGCGAACAGCAGCAGGGCGACGATCACACCGATCATTCCACCGTGACTGGCCATGCCGCCCTTGTGGATGGCGAGAAGGTCCCAGAACGGGAAGGAACCCGTGAATCCGACGAAGAGCTGCGGATCGTAGAACAGGGCGTAGCCGATGCGGCCTCCGACGAGCACACCGAGAACGATGTAGATCATCATGTCGCTGACCGACTTCGGATCCACCAGACACCGCCTGGACCGGGCGAGACTCCAGGTCATCCACCACGCGATGAGGAATCCGGCCACATAGGCGAGTCCGTACCAACGCAGGCCGATTCCGCCTCCAAAATTGATCGCGTACGAATCGAGTGAATGAAGGTAGGATTCCGCAAGGAGAACGTTCATGTCGAGGTTCCGGTGGATTCAATCTTGAATCGGGATCATCATACTTCAGTCGAAGCGGGTACCCAGCATCCATGACGAATGAAACAGGCAACAACGCGTCCGCACCTTCGGAATTCACCCGCAGCGATCTGGACGGCGATCTGACTCCGTTCCTCCGGCACCTGCTCTCCGACAGGAGCCTGACCGAGGCCGAGGCCGCTGCGGCGTTCGACGAGATGATGAGTGGACGTGTCCATCACGGCGAGATGGGTGCGCTGCTTGCACTGCTCGCGACGCGTGTCCCGACCGTGGACGAGCTGACCGGAGCGGCACGGGTCATGCGTGAGAACGTGTCGGGCATCGAGACATCCGCAAATCGGAACGAGATGCTCGATACCGCAGGGACCGGTGGTGCGCCGAAGACATTCAACGTATCGACGGCGGCGGCCCTGATCGCCGCCGGATCCGGAGTCGTGGTCGCGAAGCACGGAAACAGATCGAGGACCGGAAGGGGATCGGCCGAGGTGCTTGCCGCCCTCGGCGTCGATGTCGATGCCGACTCGAAGACCCAGGCGAAGTGCCTCGAGGAGGCGGGGATCTGCTTCTGCTTCGCCATCCACCATCATCCCGCCACACGACATGTGATGCCGGTCAGGCGCGCACTCGGGGTACCGACCATCTTCAATCTTCTTGGACCCCTGACGAATCCGGCCGGAGCCGGAAGACAGTTGATGGGGGTCTACGATGGTCGCTTCCTCGATGTGATGGCGAACACCCTTTCGAGACTCGGCACCGTTCACGCCGCCGTGCTGCACTCGGAAGATGGGCTCGATGAGTGCTCGATCTCGGCACCCACGACCATGATGGACGTGCGGGGCGATGCGGTCGAACGAATGACGATCGTGCCGGAGGATGTCGGATTGAAGACGTCTCCGATCGAATCCGTGACCGCGAGGGATCTCGAGCACGCGGTGTCGATGATCCGTGGAATCGTGGACGGCTCGCTTCACGGACCACCACGCGACATGGCTGTTCTCAATGCCGCCATCGCACTGATGGTGTGCGACCACTGCGATTCGGTCTCGGACGGCGTGGCGATGGCGCAGGAGTCCATCGATTCCGGAGCTTCACAACGAACCCTCGGACAACTCGTCACCTGCTCGTCGGGTTGAACTCACTGTTCGATGAACACCGCATATTCGAACTGCAGATGATCCTGGACGGGGCCGTTCGCGCCATCGAGCAGTTCCATCTCGAAATCGGTCCCCTCGACGATGATCTCGATCCGTGATTCCGGATTCGACTCGTTCAGGCGGACCCGATGCACTTCGACGTCGTCGACGCGAAGCACGAGGATGCAATCACCCCAGTCGAGCGACGTGGTCGGAATCCGAACCGTCGAGCTCAGGCGGAGTCGACCGTCGGGAAGCCTGTATCGGACCGTGACGGGGCCCCGGAACCCGATGGGGGAAAGACCCATGGGAGCGGATGCGTCCGTGACCATCGGACCCGGCCTGGAGACACGGATGGATGGATGCGAGACGCTCTCCGGTTCGAGACCGGAAAGCGGTGTGAATCCGGATCCGGACAGCGAGATCGCATGCACCTTCTTCAGGGGAAGATCATCCAGCTGGTCGTCGATCGTGTTCACCCTGAGTGCGTGGTGACCGGATCGGATTCTCGAGTCCTCACGGAGTTCGATGGTCGGGATCGTCGCGATGGTTCCATCGACCGCCCATATCGTGGAGTCGCCGGTCGGTTGCTTCTCACCGAACAGGTCGATCTCCCTGACTCGATCGAGTGGAATGCTCGAACCATCATCATTGCCGTCTCCGTCGATCTCGATGACGATGGGATCGCCGATCTGTGAGACGAATCCCCGAAGGACATCACCATTGACCAGACGGATCAGATCCACATCGGAATCGGCATCGGAGAGGGATGTCGAGGAGGGGGACACCCTGCCCATGGTGATTCGATCGATCCGTTCCACGGGAATCCTGAGTGTGCCGAGCCAGTCATGCTCCCAGATCACGTGCTCACGCGATTTCATCATCCCCATCGAACCCGGAAAGACCTGACCGTCGTGAAGCCGGAGCATCGGCCTGATCGTGTTGACGGGAGTCGGATTGGGTCGGATGAATGCGATGCATTCATCCTTCGGCATGGTCGAGAAGCCGGATTCGGAATCCATCAATTCGATCTCGTCGGAACCGATCAGCGTCAACTGCACCGGCTTCACGTTGCC
>MDTG01435567.1_pt1 | contig 13911 bp, 13 predicted proteins | sample 811421 | NCBI WGS metagenome assembly MDTG01 (sample SAMN05326645, study PRJNA326480) | marine metagenome | isolation source: seawater | place: Pacific Ocean: South East | collected 2011 | reverse complement strand
TTCTTGATAAGGAGCCTTTAGATATTCAATTGGAATACTTACTATAACTATAGATATGGGATTGTAAAATCGGAATTTAAAGGATGTGTTAAACAAATGAATTTTAGAGAAAGTATATTAAAGTACAGTCCAATCAATGAGCAAGAAGCAAATGATAAAAAAATCATTTTAGATTATATAGATAATTTTTATGAGAATATCTTGACTAGGGAAAATCAGATCGCCCATATGACAAGCTCGGGACTGATTTTAAACAAAGCATTAGATAAAATCCTTATGATTCATCATAATATATATAATACCTGGACTTGGACTGGTGGGCATGCAGATGGTGATGATGATATGCTTAAAGTGGCGCTGAAAGAAGCAAAGGAAGAAACGGGGCTTAACAATATAATACCACTAACAGAGGAGCTAGCTTCTATTGATATCATACCTGTATATGGGCATATAAAAAGAGGGAAGTACGTATCATCTCACTTGCACTTAAATACTTCCTATATATTAATAGCGGATGAAAGTGAAGAGCCAGTTATCAATCAAGAGGAAACCAGTGATGTTGGATGGGTTGAAGTGGTCAAGCTGCAGGAGTATTCCAATGAGCCATATTTAATAGACATCTATATGAAATTGGTAGAGAAGGGTAAAAAAATTAAGTTGTAATATATACTCGTCCTATAAATATGAAAAACTTTTTTAAAAGGGGTACCTAAAATCAAAAAAACCTCCGTAATCTGTATAGAACGCACTTAAATCTTCATTTTGATAATTTAAATACACAACGTCTTTTGGGATATTCAAATTATCAAAATGTAAAAAACTTATTGCGATTTCTATAACAGAAAAACAAAAGGAGGCTCTTATATGAAAAAGATAGTAAGTATCACACTAATAGTATTATTAATTTTTTCAGCATCGATTAATGTATTTGCTGAGGGCAATTCGTGTAAGGTGAAATATGTAAACAAAAAGGTTGTTAAACAATGGAACACAAGTAAATACAACAAGAAGTTCAACGACACCACAAACTACAACTGGGCTGAGAATGCCATTGAAAGAATGGCTCTTAAGGGTGTTATTCAAGGATACGGACAAGGAAAGTTTCAACCTAAAAAATCAGTAACTAAGCTTGAAGCAGTAATAATGGCTCTAAGAGTTATGGGTTATGAAGAAGATGCGAAGTTAAATCTTCAAAAAATAAGAAACGGTGAAAAGAAATTAAAGAATAAAGGATATTTCCAAGAATGGGCATATGGATATGTTGCAGTGGCAATAGAAAAGGGAATACTTGATGAAGTAGATTTATTAGAATTCGGTTTGAACAAGGCTGCAAAAAGACACGAGGTCTCAAAATACATAATAAGGGCCTTAGGATTTGAAGATGAAGCTTTAGAGCATATGAAGGACGAGCTTAGATTTATAGATGCAGGAGCAGTTCCATTAGGTTCAGTAGGATATGTATATCTATCAGATGAAAAAGGACTTATAAAGGGTTATCCGGATGGAACATTCAGGCCAAATAATTCCGTAACTAGAGCAGAGATGGCTGTTTTAATAGCTAGACTAGACGATAAAGTAGATAGTGATATAGATGAAATGGAAAAGTATGCAGAAGTAGTAGAAGTAGGAAATGATGAAATCGTATTGAAGATAGATAATAAAAATAAAGAGTATGATGTAGTAGATAATGCTCCAGTATACAAAGATGGTGAATACGTTTCACTGGATGATGTAGTTGAAGGTACAAAAGTAGTGGTGCAGTTTAATGATAGTAGAGAAATAATCTTCATAGAGATCAAGAGTGTGGATGAAGTACACAAGATAATAAAGAGATTTGAAGGAACTATTAAAGACATTGATGATGATGAATTAGTTATAAAAATGGATACTATGACTATTGAATTTGAGATAGCTAATGATATAGAAGTACTATTTAATGGTGATGAGGGAGAAGTAGATGACCTTGATGAGGGCGATGAAGTAATAGTAATAGTGGATGATAAAAATAGAGCAAAGACTATTAAGGTAGATAGAGATATAGAAGGAATCGAGATTGTAACGGAACTAGAGGGTGAATTAATCACTGTATATGAAGACGTATACGATGACGATAAGAGCTATATAACTATTAAGAGTGACGATATACTGGAAACTTTCTATCTAGATGAAGATGTTAAAGTATATATTGATGGTGATAAAGAAGAATTAGAAGACCTAGAAAATGGTGATGAAGTAGAAGTTGAGATCGTAGAAGAAATAGTGGAAAAGATAAAGGCATATAGATAGAATAGCAGTACAATCCTAATTGGGCACAATTGCATATTATTATGATCTTTTTTATACCTTCTTAAATTTTTATAGAAAACAATGGATGTCCCTACATTTTTTCTATAGAAATCTTAAAGGAAAAAAGAGAATATCAATAGGACAAACTCTTTAATCTAACCTTAATATTATAAAAATATTTTGGAGACTTAACTTTAGTGGTGTAAACTATATGTAAAAGAAGGTTCTTAAAGATCGTAATTATGCAATTTGAGCTATAGATAAAAGTGGAAAATGTGTTATGGCAAAACCTATGGGAAGACTCTCCCATAGGTTTTGTTATTTCTACTTCTCATGAAGTTTTGTTACAAAGAAACTTCCTTCAATACTACACCTTCATTTCGCTCCTGTACGTGTCTAATTGACCATTCATTTTGGAATAGTAATACAGGATCTTTATTTTCATTTTCAGCAATCATTGTATCCATTGGGAGTGAGAACTTATTTGGATCAAAACTATCCATTTTTACCCATCGAATATAGCGGAAAGGTAGTCTCTCACTAATAATATCAACACCATATTCGTTTTTAAGACGATACTCCAAGACTTCAAACTGAAGTACGCCAACTACGCCGATGATCAATTCCTCCATACCAATATTAGGTCGTTTATACACCTGTATTGAACCTTCCTCAGAAAGTTGCTTGATTCCCTTTAGAAATTGCTTACGTTTAAGAGAATTTTTTGTGTATATTTTACTAAAATGTTCTGGAGCAAATTGTGGTATGCCTGCGTATTGTAATTTAGATTGATCCTGGCACAGGGTATCACCAATATTAAATATTCCAGGGTCATGGATACCTATAATATCACCGGGATAAGCTGTATCTACTATGACACGATCCTGGGCTAAAAATTGTTGAGGCTGAGATAATCTTACCTTTTTATTTTTCTGTACATGATTTACCGTCATGCCCTTTTCAAATTTACCTGAGCAAATTCTTAAAAAAGCTATTCTGTCTCTATGGGCGGCATTCATATTTGCTTGGATCTTAAAAATAAACCCAGAAAAATTATTTGATTCAGGATCGACATCTCCTAAGTTACTTGTACGGGGTCTTGGAGGCATAGTTATATCTAAAAATGACTCTAAAAATGGTTCAACCCCAAAGTTAGTAAGGGCACTTCCGAAGAATACAGGCGTTAATTCTCCATTTAATATCTGATCTAAGTCGAAATTATCACCTGCGATATCCAGTAGCTCGATTTCTCCCTTTAGTTCTTCATGATGGTCCTCGCCCAACAAATCGCTAAACTTTTCATCTGTAATATCTCCAGTGATGGTTTCAGCTATGGTCTGTCCATGATTACCTCCATTGAAAAGTTCAACTTGTTTCTTACCACGGTTATATACACCCCTAAAGGTGTTATCAGTACGTATTGGCCAGTTCATCGGATAAGAACGGATACCCAATACCTTTTCAATATCCTCCATCAATTCAAAGGGATCTTTTCCAGCGCGGTCCATTTTATTGATAAAGGTGAAGATTGGAATTCCCCTCATCTTACATACATGAAACAGCTTTTTTGTCTGATCCTCAACACCCTTTGCAGAGTCGATAACCATAACGGCACTATCGGCTGCCATTAGGGTTCTATAGGTATCTTCACTGAAATCCTGGTGACCAGGAGTATCAAGGATGTTTATACAGAAATTATTATATTCAAATTGAAGCACACTTGAGGTAACGGAGATTCCCCTCTTTTTTTCGATTTCCATCCAGTCAGATACTGCATGCTTATTTGACCTTCTAGATTTAACTGATCCTGCCGAACGAATGGCACCACCATATAATAGGAATTTTTCAGTTAATGTTGTCTTTCCAGCATCGGGGTGGGAAATAATTGCGAAGGTTCTTCTTCTACGAACCTCTTCAACAAAGCTAAAATTTTGTTCTGACATTTTTAATCTTCCTTTATTTAAATTTATTGATTTCGCTAAAAAATTACAGTCTTTTTGATGTTATACTTTTATTGTTTATATGTCAATTATTATTAGGCAAAATTAAAGAATTAGTTTAAGGTAATTTCTTGAAGTATAGTAAATGACATAATTAGTATCTGCATAAAGGAAAGGTATGGTATAATATTCCATATGATCTTCGAATATCAAAATAGAAAGGATGGATTATTTTGATGCATCAATCAATTTCTTTTACTCTTTCTAAAAACAATCTAAAAGAATATTTTTTTACTATATTGAACAGTATCGTTTTGGGTGCTCGTATGATAATACTTGCTGTAATTACTTTTATAAGTACTTTAGTAATTGTGTTTATGACTTTATCCTCAATAAGAAATGATGTTCTTAAAAAATGTGTGACAATAGCTTTTGCAGTAACAGTTATAGCAATTATTATTTATACAGTTATAAAAGTTAAAAGTAATTTCTTTAAGAATCCATATCTTTTGGAAGAATGTAATTTTGAGTTTTATGAGGACAAAGTCATAGTAACTCAAAAGAATTTAAAAATAGAAAGAAAATGGAGTGAACTTAAATATGTTACATTTGGAAAATACGGTATATGTTTTGTAGAAAAGTCTACATCTGGCTTTGCTTTTATACCTAACGATGCTTTTTTGACGGATACAGATATGACTGATTTTAAAGAAAGTATTTCACGAAAAATTAAAGTGAAAAGGAGATAGCCTATGGAAAACAACATCTTATTTAATATAGAGTATACTTTAAATGAAAAAGAGTATTTTAGTTATATAAGAAACAGGGAAAGAAAGTTGTATATAATTGGGTATCTATTCTTAATTCATTTTTGCATCTGTTGGGTATCTTTCACAAGAACGCCCAATTATCATTTTGATTCTTCTTTAGATATAAACAGTGGATTGTTAATAAAATTGTCTATAATGCTTGTTGGTATTTACTTTATTAATAGAAAAAGTCAAAAAAGAGAAGCAAAAAAAGGTATGCAATATTTAGAAAAGACTAATTTGAAAATTACAGAAGAGGGCGTTGTATTATCTCAAAAAAGTAATGAAAGAACAATACCTTGGAACTATATAGTAAAGATAAAAAAGCTTAAGAGGCTAATTTTGATTTACTATTCACCGTATATAAGCGTAGCCATACCAAGAAGAATTATGAGTGATGAAAATTTAAAGTTAATTACTGATAGGCTTAATGCATCTAAAGATATATCTAAAGGAAATTTAGTTAAAGTGTTGTTGCTTGCGATATTCGTAGCGTTTAATCTAGCCGCATTCTATTTATATATAGAACAAACTAATTTGAACTACTTATTTTTTGATGATGATACAATAATTGAGAGGCCTTCTAATTATGACAAAGCATTTCATTACCCGTATCTTATATATATACCACCAAATTGTGCTAATGAAACCTATTTAATAATAAAGCCAAACACATCTGCTAGAGAGAAGTATTACCATAGTGATGATTTAGAAGATGCAAAAATAATGCTAAAGAAATGGGTATCAACCACATCGAAATATAGACTAGACTATCCTGTGTTAGTCCCTGTTTTCCCAAGGCAAGAGGAGCCTGAATGGAAAGAGGAGTATCGTGGAAAGCAAGGAGCTGAGGCATATCAGAAAAAAATGAAGGCATATTATGATAAACAATGGCTTGAAAATTTTAAGCGGCAATTATATAAAATGAGTGTTGATGCAAGATCGTATTTATTAACAAAGGATATAAATACTCCTAAGGGTGAACTTGTTGTTTTCGGTAGGATATATAGAGAAAATTTAAGCTCTATCTTTAGCAAATACTATGAAAATGAAACCAAAGCTCTTTTATATGATAATCCTGTAACATATAAAAGAACTGCTATAGATTTACTAAAAGAGAGATACTTAAAATTAAAAGAACAAACAAAAAATGGATCTTAGATATTTAAGGTCCGTTTTTTTGTGCAAAGAAGACCCACGGTTCCACTGGGGCTCCAAAAAGCTTTAGCTATGAGCAAAAAAGGCCCAACCTCATTTTGATGAAATGAAGAAGGTTCGCCAACCAATTCAAAAAAAGGACGCATCCGAAATGGATAAAAACAGTTTGGTACATGCAAAATGGAATTGCAAATATCATATTGTGTTTGGTCCAAAATACAGTATAGCAAGTGTAATGGTCTATTTGAAGAGGAAAAGTTCTTTAATGATATTTGATAGACATGCTAATCTGAAATATAGGTATGAAAACAGGTATTTTGGTGTAGAGGGTACTATTTGGATACAGTAGGACGCAATGAAAAAGCAATCAGCGGACCATTCAGAGAGCATTAAGAGTCAAGAGTCAAGAGAGTAACATGTCTTTTTAGGGCGGAGTAAACTACCCGCTGAGCGGGTAGTTTTGGTTATTAGAGTATATTTTTTGGATTAATTAGTAGCGCTGGCTTTATCTGAAGCTACCGTATGATCGACTAATTGCGGTAGCTATTGTACTTCAACAGATGTAGACTTTCTTTTATCTAAGTAATTTGCTAGAAGATAAACCAAAACCATAGCTATAAAAATATTTCTGCTGGAAAAGGAAAGCAGTATAAATAGACTAATGGATAATATAATGCCCCCTACCTTATATACTAGACCGTCTATAATTTTTAGGGATGCGATAAGTCCAAGCAGTGCGTTGGCTAAGAAAAAACCGTTGGCAATGGAAACGATTAATTCTAGGTTTAGAATATCTAGACTTGCTAAGGTAAGAACTATAATATGCATAATCGTAAAGTATAAAACTCCATTTATAGGGATGTCATTTTTATTCTTTTTACCCATGAACTTTGGTAAATATTCTTCAGTTGATAATGTGTTTATTAATCTGGCTAAGGCACCGACAATTAGTAAATAAGTACATAAGCATAATCCAGATACTAGTAGAGCCAAAATAGTAACTGAAAGCTCTCCGAAGATTACATAAAGAATATTGACAAGGGATAATTCAGCACTATAGGGAAATGTTTGGATTGACAAGGCTATGATAATGTAAGTCATAGTTATGACGATTAAACTTATTGTGGTAGCAGCTGGAATGGTCTTTTTTAAATCCTTAACTTGATCAGAATAGTTTCCAACGATTTCCCAGCCAATAATAGCCCAAAAAAGAAGCATCACAGCCTTAAGTGAAGGAATCCACTGAACATCAGATATAGGTGCTATATTTATGCCCTTTTGGAATAATACAACTATAGAACTTACAAACAGTATTACTGTTATTACAGATGAAAATATAAAGCTGAGTGTGCTGATAAACTTGATATCCTTGAGTAATAGTAAAAAGGATACAAATACTAAGGCCATGGCTATATAGTTTATATTAATACCCTTAAGGATAGTTAGCTTTCCTAGGTAATCCGATGCTGTAAGCATTACAGCAGTTGGGCCAAAGGATACAGCAGATATCATGAGAAATGATGCGTACAGCTTAAATTTTTTACCAAGGCTTTTCTCTATGGCAATGGTCATGCCTCCGTCACCTGGATATACGATGGACAGTTTCGAAAAGATCATGGCAAATAATGCTCCCAGTGTCATAATGATAACCCATGACCATATTGCAGAGCTTCCGAGTTTGCTATAGGCAAGTGGTGGTAATAGTATTATGCCGCTGCCCAGTATGGGACCAATCATTAAGCCACTAAGTAAAAGTGGACCTATCTTTTTCTTCATATTAAGACCTCCCTTTGATATACTTATATTAATTCATAAAAATACATTAGTAAAATAGAAAGATTAAATGATTATCATCAGTAGAAATGATGGGAGGTGCATTATGGATATTAGAAACTTTATGACATTCAATACGGTAGTTGAAGCAGGTGGATTTACAAAGGCTGCAAACCATTTGAATTATGCTCAATCGACGGTTACACTTCACATAAAGGAACTTGAAAAGCATTATGAAAAGCTCTTATTTGATAGAATAGGTAAAAGAATCTACCTAACGCAGTTTGGAAAGCTATTATATGAAAAGACTAAAATATTAATAGCGGATTATGAATTTGTTTTAAATATAGGGAATAATAATGTAAATGAGGTACTACGAGTAGGAGTTTATGAATCTTTACTACATTATAGAATTTATGGTCTTATTCAAAATTATAAAATGAAATATCCCAATGTAGATCTTATCATTAGACATGGTACATGTAGTGAGTTAAGAAATTTAGTCAGTGAAGGTGAGCTTGACTTAACCTTTCAAATGGAACATAAGAGGGATTTTACTGATTTAAAGTCCACTATTTTAGTTGAAGAGAAACTATGCTTTATATTTCCTAAGGGAAGCGGACTTGAGTCTATGCATAAAAAAAATCAGACGGTATATCTAACTGAAAAGGATTGCACATATAGAAAATTGTTTGAAAAGTATTTAGACGATAATAGAATTGCGAAACAACATACTATGGAAACCGGATCGGTGGAGGTTATAAAGCAATATATAGCCTGTGGTTTGGGGTATTCCCTTGTACCAGGAATTACAGTTAGGGATGATTCATCAAAGGAAAAATTTGAAATAATAGAATATGAGGGCAGTGAACCAATGTATACTCAAATAGTATATCATAAGGATAAGTACGTATTTAATGCCATGGCTAATTTTTTAGAAATGCTAGAGTCATATTCCAAGGACTGGCGCTAATTATCTATAGATGTATCCCCGAAGTTTAATCTACTCAAGTAGCCACTGAGAATCCTTCTTGCTCAGACGGTAAACATAAATTTTTATAGAGTAATTTATAGGAAAATTTATGTTTATCCACATCGCAACGAAGGAAACCTCAGAGGCTACTTTCGTTGCTTGAGTTTTCAGTCGAGTGTCTGTATGGAGAACTAACTTATGAAATTCAATTTTGGGTCAAAATATACTTGGGTTAGAAGATAAATGCAAGCAATACAAAGTAAGGAATGAGGTAGATGATGGATTCGTTTAGATTATTATGTATATACAGGCCACATATACTTGAATTGGAGTATAAGGATAAATATCAAAAGATAGATCTACTTAGCGATAAATTCCTAATTGCAAAATCTAATACAATCTCTATTTATTATTCTGCTCATAATGAGGTCATTAATAAGAAGGCAGATATTTTGATTGTAGGGATTTGCCCAGGCTTTAGACAAATGGAGATGTCTATTCGATATTCTAAACAGTTATTAAATAAAAATCTTTCCGATAATGAAATCTTAAGAAGGGTTAAGCTAAGATGCAGGCTTTTTGGAAGTACACGTAGTAATTTAATTGATATGCTCAATAATCTAGAGGTATACAAGAGCCTTAAGATTAGTTCTTCTGATATACTCTTCGATGATAATTATGATAGGCTTCATACCACATCCTTAATTAGGTATCCAGTTTTTATAAACGGAAATAATTACAATGGCAATTCACCTAGTCTATTAAAAAACGAGTTCTTGTTTGATATAGCATCGAGATCTATCAAGGAAGAAATAAATAGCTTAGGGGATATCAAACTGATTTTACCGCTGGGAAAGGCTGTTGAAAAATTCCTATTTAGTATTTACGAGGAAAATGAAAATATCTATAGAAGAATAATTAGAGGGTTTCCACATCCGTCGGGGCTAAATGGTCATAGGATGAAATTCTTTAAGGAAAATTTCAATGATTTAAAGCTTCAATTTGGCAGTTTATTAAATATTAAAAAAATCAATTAAGAGAAAACATTCTTAAAGATATGTGTCTTTAAAAACAGGCTATCGGTTAAATTATAGCCTGTTTTTTATTATTAGTGGAGTATTATAAAGAATGCTATTCTATATTATTTACAGGATAGATAAGTATTTTAATCTAGCTTTAAATTGCCAATTGCCTCATCATAATGCTTTATCAGTTTGCGCCAGTCATATGGTGAGGCCAGCTCTTTATAGTTCTTTTTCCGAACCTCTTCAATAGTAACTATTGCAAATCTCAGTTTGTCTACTAATTCCTCAAAACCATCGTAAAACAGTTCAGGGTTTTTATCAAGATCGTATAGATCAGGATACGTTAAACGCTTAGGCAAAATCGGATAACTGCCGCTATATACTGCTTCCATGACACTTATACCAAAGAAGTCGTGGTTAGATGTTATTGGTAGTATATCAGAGGCAAGTAGCCACGATGCGTATTCATGACCACTGAGATAACCCGTCTTTACAATATCTTCACCTAAAATCTTAAAGGCTTTTTTAAAAATCTCAGGAGAGTTCTTATAGGATTCACCTAAAACAGCTACTCTAAATCTTAACCCTTCCTCTTTTAATATGAAAAGGGCCTTAAAAAAATCATCGGGGTTTTTATCAAACTCCCACCTATGATTCCAAAGAATAAGGGGTAAATCTTCTGTATAGATATTTTTATCACCTACATCAATATTTCTTAGGTTCATACCAATAGGTAAAACCTGAGACTTTTTATAGAGGGAATCAATTGCACCGGTATGTCTATAGTCGGGCATTTTCTTAAGCAGCTTTTCCAGTGTTTTATAAAATGAATTCATATTGTAGTGAGAGTTAAAGAATACATAATCAGAAGCTAAAGCCGTGGTGTAGTTCATAAAGCCATAATTAATATCTCTTTTAAGCTCTTTATCCTTGCTGTTTTCCTTCCATGGATAGGTTAATTGATTCTCGTGGAAATATACTGCCACTGGGACAGAAGGCTTTAGCTTTTTTCTTATCAAGGAGATAAATGTAGTTAAATCCAGCATATCAGTAGCCAAAATGATATCGGGATCAAAATCTAAATCCATAAATTCCTGAGCTAGAGTGACAGCACCTCCATACATTCGCCACTTCCAAAACTGTCCCTTCATACTTAATATTCTTATGTTATGTGAACTATATCTTTTATATTGTTTAATCCAAGACGCATGGGAGCCAGAAAAAAAAGGCTCCACGATTAAAATATTTTTTTCCATAGATGCCTCCTGTTGAACAGTTTTTTGAAATGCATTAATTTCTAAAACGTATCTTAGCTTAGGACTTCATTTTAACATATTTACTATATCTATCAAGACGGTACTTCGAATAGATGTTGAAAAAAGTAATTATTCCAAAAAACTTCTAAAGAACATAGTGTGTACACACCAAGGACATATCTCAGCAATATACTTGACGTATCTTAAAAAAACAAGGAGGAAACAAACATGAAAAAAATGTTAGCAATTGTTGTTAGTGGAATGGTTATGATTTCAGGTTTCACACCTGTATTTGCTGATTCAAACGTGAAAGGAGATCAGGACTTTGATGACTACGAAACGATAAGCTTTGAAGAGATGATGGAAGATATGGACTGGGAAGCATGGGATGAAGAAGATTTTGAATATCCGAGCTTTGAAGACATGATGGAAGAGGAAGAACTACTCGAGGATATAAATAAGACAGATTTAGAAAAGTTAGAGAAGCTGTACAATGAAGCAGTAAAGCTGGAAGAGGAAGAGAAGTATGAAGAAGCAGAGGAGAAATGGGAAGCATTTGATAAAATATTTGATAAATATATAGACTATCCAAGCTTTGAAGAAATGATGGAAGAAGAAATGGTAGAAGACATAGATAAGGCAGATTTAGAGAAGCTAGAAGAGCTGTACAATGAAGCGGTAGAGCTAGAGAAGGAAAGCAAATATGAAGAAGCAGAAGAGAAGTGGGAAAAATTCGATGAAATATTTGAGCAGTATATAGACTACCCAACCTTCGAAGAAATCATTGAATTTGAAGAAATGTTAGGGGATATAGATGAGGCAGATTTAGAAAAGCTGGAAGAGCTATATAATGAAGCAATAGAGCTAGAGAAGGAAGAAAAATATGAAGAAGCAGAAGAGAAGTGGGAAGAGTTTGAAGAAATCCTAGTAGAGTACATAGGATATCCAGACTTTGAAGAAATTATGGAGTATGGAGAAATGTTAGAGGACATAGATGAGGGAGATTTAGAAAAGCTAGAAGAGCTATATAATGAAGCAATGGAGTTAGAGAAGGAAGAGAAATATGAAGAAGCAGAAGAGAAATGGGCAGAGTTTGGAGAAATAATTGAAAAATATATAGACTATCCAAGCTTTGAAGAAATGATGGAAGATGAAGAAATGTTAGAAGACATAAATAAGGCGGACTTAGAAAAGTTAGAAGAGCTATATAATGAAGCAGTAAAGCTAGAAGAGCAAGAAAAATATGAAGAAGCCGATAAAAAATGGGAAGCATTTGATAAAATATTTAACAAATATGTAGACTATCCAAGCTTTGAAGAAATGATGGAAGATGAAGAAGTTTTAGAAGATATAAATAAGGCAGACTTAGAAAAGCTAGAAGATCTATATAATGAAGCGGTGGAACTTGAAAAGGAAAGTAAATATGAAGAAGCTGATGAAAAGTGGGAAGCATTTGATGAAATATTTGAGAAATATATTGTTGATGATATAGAATAAGCTGGATAAAAGTTAATATCTTTAATATAAAAATCCCGTACTTGAAGAGTATGGGATTTTTAAAATATCAAAGTATAGAGTTTCTACGTTCATTTCAAACTGATTCATGGAAATTTATATGTGAAGGTTCATACAAAGATGCTTATAAAAAAGATGATATAATAAAAGTATTATAATCCTGAACAATAGAAAGCAAGGCATTATTATACATAGTAAGACTATTGATAATTAATAGAGGGGGTGAAGGACTTTGGACAAAAAGATTCTAATTGTTGAAGATGAAGAGAGAATGCAGGAAATCATAACAGACTATTTTAAAGCAAATGGATTCCAGGTCTATAATGCTAGTAATGGCAAGGAGGCTTTGGAGATATTTGAAATAAATAAAATTGATTTAATAGTGTTAGATATAATGATGCCAGAGATGGATGGGTGGTCGGTGTGTAGGAGAATTAGAAAGGTATCCAAGGTTCCTATTATTATTTTGACGGCAAGGTCCGATGAAGATGATGAACTGATGGGCTTCGAATTGGGGGCAGATGAATATGTAACAAAGCCCTTTAGTCCCAAGGTTTTAGTTGCTAGGGCAGTTAATCTACTCAAAAGAACGGAGGGAAGCCTAGGAAAGGATAGTACGTATATTAATCTTTCAGGAATAGAAATAAACAGGGAGGCCCGTGTTGTAAGAATAGATGAAGACAAGCTGGATTTGGCACCTAAGGAATATGAGCTTTTATCGTATATGATGGAGAATAAAAACGTAGTGCTTTCTAGAGAGAATATATTAAATAATGTCTGGGGATACGACTATTTTGGTGATGAAAGGGTTGTAGATACACATATAAAGAAGCTTAGGAAGAAATTACAGCATAAATCCGACTATATAAAGACAGTTATAAGAGTTGGATATAAGTTTGAGGTGGTTTAATGAAAAAGAGAGGGATTGCATTTAAGCTATTTACAATTACTTGTGGGATGTTTACTCTTTTTCTGACGTTACAGATAGGATTTCAAAGTTTTTTTCTAGAAGAATTTTATTTGCAGGAGAAGACTAAAGGGATTGAGAAAAACATTGAAGATCTCAGCAGAGAACTTTCAAATTCTAAATGGACTTTAGATAAGACTAAGGAGGAAGTCACTCGATTTATTGAACAGAATAGTTCACCATTAATTATTTTAGATAAATATGGTATG
>MDTG01327236.1_pt1 | contig 13911 bp, 16 predicted proteins | sample 811421 | NCBI WGS metagenome assembly MDTG01 (sample SAMN05326645, study PRJNA326480) | marine metagenome | isolation source: seawater | place: Pacific Ocean: South East | collected 2011 | reverse complement strand
GTCTTAGGAGTTTCCCAAAAGTATGAACAGCTAGTTCCTCTTTATGTCTACTGTATGGCAATTGATTGACTGAGGAATCTAAACTAAATTGTTTTACCCTGTCCTCACCTGCTCTTCTATATAAAACCTCTAAATTTGTTAATTGAGAATTAGTAAGTGTATTTGCTTCATGTTCCATTAACCCTCTTAAGACACTTGTTAGGATTTCCGTTGACATTTTCTGCAAGCCCTCATTCGCTTTTGAACCTATTTCTTTATGTTTATGGTCGAAAATACCTAAATCTACTTGCGCTATTCTTGATATTCTTACATTTTTATAAACCTCCGATAATAGGCCTATTTCTAAGCCCCAATCGCATGGGATTCTTAAATTCATTCCTAAGTCAGAAGTAAAAGCAAATTCCCCAGCAAGTGGATATCTAAAAGATTGTAAATATTGAATGAATGGCGCATTCCCCATCAGTTGTTCCAAGCTTGAAAGAAGAGGACCTACAAATAATCTCGTAGCTCTACCTTGAAGTGCATTTGTCTCAAGTGATAAACGGCTGTAAAAAGCTTTTACATATGAAATTCCATTAGATTTTTCTAGTAAAGGTGCCAACATCCTGGCTGGATAATTAGAGTTAAATGTTTTTATGTCTGCATCAAAAAGTGCAACCACCTCAGAGTTTTTTGTCGCTACGCCAATGCCTTGCCAGACGGCCCATCCTTTTCCAGGAATACCCAATAGATCAAGACCTTTATTCTCTTGGGCTTTTAGTAATTCAATTACCTTTGGACTATTAGTCCATTGGACATGAACTGGAAAAGGCATGTCTTGAAAGAAATTCCTGGCTTTCGATACTTCATCGCTATTATTTGCTGATAAGGCAATAACTAATTGATTTAAATTATTTAATTCTTTTAATGTGTTTTTAATAAGTTTTAGAGCAGGTCTATTGAATTCATCAAATAAGCAAGGAATAAGTATTGATGTTGCTCGCTTTGATAGGTCTTTATTTAATTGAGATACTGGATCTTTTGCTAGTCCATATTCATGAATAGTTGTGATTAATCCTTGCTGAAAGTCCATTTAAAAATAAAGTGCTACAGGTTCCAGGTGGGAGCTACGATGAAGTTGAGACGATTGTTTTCTTTTTAAGTGTGCCTGAGTTGGATAGTGAATTAAAAGAACTGAGAAGATCTCTCAGAAAAATTTATCCTGAGCACTCCCAAGAAGAAATAAATTCTGTGTGGTCTCAATTTTTGCAGATTCTTCATCCATATTATGTTAAAAGTGATACTAATAATGTAGAAAATGTATCTTTTTGGGATTCTTCAAGTGTTGTTTTAATTACTTATCCTGATGCAATTTATAGGAAAGATGAATCAACACTAAAAACATTGGCTGAATTTGTAGAAAATAGATTGTCTGGTCTTTTTTCAATACTCCATATTTTGCCATTCTTGCCTTCCACAAGTGATGGTGGATTTGCTGTTTCTAATTATGAAAAGATCGATGATGAATTTGGTAATTGGAATGATTTAAAGAATTTAACAAGAAATAATAAAATAATGGCTGATCTTGTTTTGAATCATGTCTCATCTTCTCATCAATGGGTTCATCAATTTATGAAATCCGATGAACCTGGTTCATCGTATATTTTTGCTCCATCAAATACAAATGTTTGGGAAGATGTTGTTAGACCTAGAAATTCATCACTCTTTACTAATATAAAAACTAATAAAGGCATCAGGAATGCCTGGACAACATTTGGCCCAGATCAGATTGATCTTGATTGGAGTAATCCACATATTTTTTTAGAATTTCTGAATCTATTAGTTAGATATATTAATAATGGTGCAGAATGGATTCGTCTAGATGCAATTGCATTTATTTGGAAGGAGCCATATACGACTTGTTTACACTTAGATCCTGTACATTTAATAGTTAAACTATTAAACAAGTGCCTAAAGATTATTAAGCCTTCTGCTGTATTGATTACAGAAACGAACGTTCCGGAAGAAGAAAATTTATCATATTTAATTGAGGGTAATGAAGCCAACTTAGCGTATAATTTTACTTTGCCACCTTTATTATTAGAGGCAATTTATACTGGTAAAACAGACTTATTATTTAATTGGTTATCTAATTGGAAAGAGTTGCCAACCTCTACATCTCTTCTCAACTTTACTTCTTCACATGATGGAATTGGATTAAGAGCATTAGAAGGAATAATGGAAGAGAATAGAATGCATAATCTTCTGGTTGAATCAGAAAAACGTGGCGGACTTGTTAGTCATAGGCGGACGTCAAATGGGAAAGATATTCCTTATGAATTAAATATTAGTTGGTGGAGTGCTATGTCAAATGGTGGCTCTGATATTACATTATTTCAATTTGAGCGTTTTTTGCTTAGTCAAGTATTCACCTTGTCTTTAAAAGGTGTTCCAGCTTTTTATCTTCCAAGTATATTGGCATCCTCTAATGATATTGATACTTTTAGAAAGACTGGTCAAAGAAGGGATTTAAATCGAGAGAAGTTCGAAGCTAACAAATTAATTGAGATACTTAAGAATTTTGATTCTCCAGCCAGTAAAAATATTTCATATCTCAGCCACGTTATTAAAGTCAGATCAAGACTAAATGCATTTCACCCTGAGGCCTTTATGAAATGTATATCTACTAATATTTCTAATTGTTTAATAATTCAGAGGGGTTTAGAGGAAGATATAGTATTTGTTATTTGTAATATGTCTGATAATTATTTAAATGTTCCACTTACTAATGAACTTGATATATTATTGTTAAACCCTAAAAAACGTTTAATCGATAATATTACAGGTTCTATTTTAAATGCCGCTAAAATAGCGCTTAATCCCTATCAAGTCGTATGGATTTCCTCCATTGATTAGTATGATTTCAAATAGTTCAAAATATTGGATTGTTACTGATCTCGATGGAACTCTGATGGATGAGAATTACGATATTTCTCCCGCGAGAAAAACCTTAAACTTGTTAGCCGAATTGGCTATTCCAGTAATACCTTGTACTAGTAAAACAGCTTCTGAGGTTAGACATTTTAGGAATGAGAATATGTTATTTGATCCTTATATTGTTGAAAATGGCGCAGCGGTATATGGGCCTAATGAGAATAATTCATCAGAATGGGAATTAATCTTAGGAAAAAGTTATAATGAATTGAGAACAATTTTAATGAATATTTCTAAATTAGTTGACTACCACTTAACCCCTTTGAATGATTTAAATACAAATCAAATATTTGAACTTACTGGTTTATCTGATCAAGGAATTGAACGTGCTTTAGATAGACATTGGAGTGTCCCTTTCTTAAATCCTCCAGAGGAAATATTTGAGAAAGTAAAGGTTGTCTGTGGGTCTTACAATGTTCATGTTTTTAAAGGTAATCGAATGAGTCATCTTCTTTCTTGTAGCAGTCATAAAGGTGAAGCAGTTAATAAGTTAAAGGTATATTTAAAGAATGAATATGTGAAAATAATTGCACTTGGTGATTCTCAAAATGATTTACCTTTACTTGAGTATGCAGATATCTCTATTGTTGTTCCAGGGAAAGATGGACCAAATAAGTACCTACAGAATGGGATTGATAAAGGTCGGTTTGAATTAGCTAATGCTCCTCATGCTCTTGGCTGGTCGAGTAGTGTTGAAGATATCATTAATAAATTCAATAACTCTAAATGATTAATAGAGATATTTCTCATGAATTTAATAACATTTTCCCCTCTTATATAATTGAAGAATTTCTTTTTTCGCTTGATTCATTTAGTTTATATCTTGATGGATTGTCTATAAATCCAAGTGAATTCTATAAAAAATGGGCTGCTAATGATAGGCATCACTTGATTGATAAATATTGGAGTAATAACCCAAAATTAGATTGGAAATGGTCGTTATCTCTTCCGCTATTTTCCCTTTTAGAAAAATATGTTGATAATATTATGAATCCGAAAATTATAGGTTTCTCTGGGCTTCCTGGGTCTGGAAAATCTACTCTCGGTTATTGGATTGACAATGTCGCTCGGGAACTATGTTTAGACATTAAAGTTATATCTTTGGATGATTATTATTTGCCTGCTAAAGAAATGGATATTGCGATGAATGGTAATCCATGGAATGTTCCTAGAGGTTTTCCAGGAAGTCATTCTATAGATTTATTGAATCAATCATTAGACTCTTTTTTGAAAACAGGTGTATTAAAGTGCCCCACTTTTGATAAATCTCTAAGAGAAGGGAAAGGTAACAGATCAGGATGGTGTGTCTTCAAACCTAAGGTTGTGATTTTAGAGGGATGGTTTGTAGGCTGTCAGCCAATATCAAATCTCAATGAAATTGATAATTCTTCCGACGATAAATCTGATATATGCCTGACTCAACCCGAGAAAGATTTTCGCATTTTAATTCAAGAATCGCTCCTTCAGTATAGTGAAATATGGAAAAAGTTTGATAAGATCTGGCATTTAAAGTCTTCACCATTTAATAATACAATTATTTGGAAAAAGCAGCAGGAGAATGAAATGATTAGACTTAAAGGTTCAGGATTAAAAGATAGTAAATTGGCTGACTTTATTCGTATGATTCAAGCTTCTATACCTCAACAATCTTTATCATGTATTGATTCAGATACAACGATTGTAATTAACCAAAATCGTAGGATTGATAATCTTTATACTAATGCATACTTTTTTTAATATTTATGGAAATAGTTAAATACTTTTTTAATTAATTTATTGATATCATTATTTTATGTTAAAGTTGTATGTTTTACTCTTTGTTCAACCTATTATAAGTAATATATCTCTTACTTGCCTATAAAATGGCTTCCTATGTTTATTTAATTCAAAATGGTGATTTGTTCAATATTGGTTTAACTAACAATCTTGAAAGGACCAGAATTGATTTAAGACCAGGCGAATTGATAGCATTTTCAGTAACTGAAAAGCCTGAACCACTTATTAAAAATTTAAGAAGAATATATCTAGATAATAAATTACCTGGTTCAGATTATTACCGCCTTGCAAATTCGCAAGTCAAGGAATGCCGTTCATTTTTAGAGAGTGATGGTTCTAATAATTATTTTGAACCTTTTATAAAAGGCCCAACTTTGTTTCTTTCCTTCGTATTGTCTTGGGTTTTAATTACTTATTTTATTATTGAATTCGCTATTGATCCTGTTCTTGCTAGGTTTAGTTAAACCTCATTATCTTAATTTATTTATAGATTAATATTGTCTAAAGATTATTTATTTCAAATAAATCTATTTTCTGTTAGATTATATTTATAATATTTTTTCTATTTAATTTGAATCTTTCAAATTTCTTGATTTTTGTAGCTTTACCTTTTGTTTTGTCTGCAGTTTTCTTCGGAACTAAAAATGGTTACTACAACAGCGATGACTATGAAGGTGATGGCTGTGCACATGATGTGCAGAGATAATATTTATCTATATAATGCTTAAATATATATATTTTATTTCCCTTAGATATTCGAATTTCTAATACAGGTCCATTTGCTGTCAAATTGCCATACTGGTTTGTATATATCATCTTCGATTTTCTTTCCAGCTTCAATACACATCTTCTCTGTACCTATTGGGATAGCAAATAAAGATGGACTTGTAATTCCACTTACTTGTGGTTTTCTACCTGGTCCTTGCCTGTAGCTACCTATTACTAGCCAGTAGTCAGCGATAGCTTTAGTTTGAAAACCTGCTAAGGAAGTTAAAGCAATAATTAACGAGATAATAAACTTTTTCCCCATGATTTATTCGCACAAAAGTTATCGTATATATACTAATTGAAATTTCTGGATATTTAATGACCTTTTTTTATTACTTTTTTATATGCCTGAACTAAATAACTTCATATTGAATTCCCTTCAATCTTTTTTCTTAGGCATTATTCAAGGAGTTACTGAATTTTTACCAATAAGTAGTACAGCTCATTTGAAGGTAATTCCTCATTTCTTGGGCTGGAATGATCCTGGGGCTTCTATTTCGGCTTCTCTTCAACTGGGAAGTGTATTTGCAATAACTTTTTATTTTCGTAGTGAGATCTCTGTAATTATTAATTCTACCTTGTCGATTTTCAATCATCGGAAGCCATTTAAAGATGAAAATACTAAACTTGCTACTTATATTTTTCTAGCAAGTATCCCGATATTTGTTTTTGGTTTTCTTATTAAAGTATTCTGGCCTGAATTTTCTGATTCTCATTTCAGGGGTCTATTTTCTATCGCCTTAGTTTCTATAATTATGTCTATCTTACTTGCCTTTGCTGAAGTTTATGGTAATAAGAGAAAGTTATTCAGAGATATTGAATTAAGAGATATTATATTATTAGGAATTTCACAATCTTTGGCTATATTTCCTGGGGTTTCAAGGTCAGGAGTTACCTTGACCTCAGCATTATTTTCTGGTTTAGAAAGAAAGACAGCCGCTAAACTTTCATTCCTTGTAGGTATTCCTGCTATTTCAATATCTGGTTTTGTAGAATTGCTTTCTCTTTTTCGAACTACATCAGCGATAGATATTATCCCGACAATTATAGGAATTATTTCCTCTTTCTTTTCATCTATTATTGCTATTGATTTGCTTCTAAAGTTTCTATCAAAGAATAATACATTCATTTTTGTATATTATCGTTTGGCTTTTGGAGTATTTATACTATCGACTCTGTAGATTTTTATTTTACATAGCTTTGGTTTAGTATTTATCTATTATTTATAACACTTGCTATTCATGAACTATTTATCTGATTTATTCATTGTCTCTTTTGGCGAAATTGATATACCGCCTTTGATATTTGCTCTAATTATTTTTTTAACTCTTTTTGTGTTTTTGGCTGTTTTAATTAGTACAACTAAATTGATTCAATCTTTAGTTAATGAATCCGATTGAACATTTTATTAATTTTATCGGAACGGCGGGATTTGAACCCACGACCCCCACTACCCCAAAGTGGTGCGCTACCAAGCTGCGCTACGTCCCGTATTCGTAAATTATCATAAGTACTCCCAAATGTTTTATTTATTTAATGATTTCCATTTAATTTTTCTCTTACCCTTTCTTTCTATTCGTCTAATGAGTGAATTTCTATTATCGGCAGAGTAACCATGAATACGAAGTTCTTTAGCTATTAATCTTAATTCATGAATATTCATTTTAGAAAGTATTAGTTCAGAATCATTTTTCCATGCCTCTCCCTCACTTGGTAGTAATCGTTTATGTTGAGCTTCTTCAATTGTATAAATTAACTCTGCAAAAAATTCTGGAATTATTACTATTAGAATAGCAAGAATATTGTATATATTTATCTTGGCTTTTTCTATATGTTGTTTGACATCATTATTTTTCATTTTTAGTTAATAATATTTTCATGTGATTAGATTATCTGATATTTAGATAGTGGGAGAAAATTCAGATTTTAATGAACTATCCATCCATTGTATTGTGTTCTCTTGCTCAAATTTATTAGACTTAAAACTAAAGATTAAGAAAAATACTAATAACAGAGTGGCTAAAATTATCAGTATAATTGTTCTATCTGGTAATTGATCATTCATTATTAATTAGGTTGAATAGGTGTATTCTCTCCTCTAAGAATACAATGAATAATATCCCAATCGTAGTAAGACCATACCTTTTCATTAAGTTTGAAATTTGCACCTTTAAAATCATTAAGTTTAACCTTTGTTGGCATGGCAGAGCAATAAGGCCTGCTTCCAGGTTTTGCTAGATATTGTTGGTGATATTCCTCTGCATAATAGAACTGGACATTATTTTCAATTTCTGTAGTTATTTCACTAAAGCCACTTTTTTCGAGCTCTTGTTGGTAACTCTTTTTGCTTTCTATTGCTTTGATTAATTGAGATTCAGTTGTTGTATAAATGGCAGACCTATATTGACTACCACAATCATTTCCCTGACGATTTCCTTGCGTTGGATCATGACATTCCCAAAATAATTTCAACAAGTCACTTTGATCTATTTCATTATTATTCCAAACAACTCTTACAACTTCTGTATGCCCTGTTAGACCTGTACATACTTCTCTATAGCTTGGGGAATCTTTCTGTCCGCCTGCGTATCCAACAGCTGTTGAAATTATTCCTGGTAGTCTCCAAAAGCCTTTTTCGGCTCCCCAAAAACAACCACAGCCAAAAAGAATTTCTTGTTCATTATCTTTTAACTCTGCTTTAAGATCATTTTTTAATATTGTATGAAGCACTTTCTTCTTGATTTTTGTAGAACTTTTATTTGAATATAGCTTGTAAATTAAAGTTGATAAATATTCGCTTATTTTTTTAATCATGTCGTTAATTTATAGTTTCTATTTTTATATGATTTATAAGTGTGGTAACAAATGCAAATAATAAGAACGGAAGGCTTAGGACAAGGATTAATCCTACACCTAAAAGAGCAAATATTGGCCTTGAAGACCCCATTAGTGAAAGTCCTGCGGCAAGACTTACAAAAATTACTCCCATCCAAGCAAGGATTTGGATGTAGATATCACCAAACTTAAGGTCACATATAAGTTTATAATTTGTAATTTCGTTCATAATCCTATAACTATTTTAATAAACATAATTCTTTTTCATGCTTTTATCTTATTTAAATTGAATTGATTAAAAAACTTTAATAAGTAATTATTAATCCAATGATTGAATTTGTTCTTTCGCTTTTTCTCTTTCCCACATACTTTTATACAATCCTTCTTTATTAATTAAATTTTGATGTGTTCCTTCTTGTACTATTCTCCCTTCATTCATAACTAATATTCGATCACATGCTGCGGCAGCTGATAGTTGGTGGCTTATCATTAATACTGTTTTATTAAATTGCTTTTTTATTGTTTGAAGTATTGCTGACGCAGTTTTATTGTCTACACTAGCCAGGGCGTCATCTAGGACGATTATTTTTGAATCTACTAAAAGTGCTCTGCTTAAGGCGGTTCGTTGTCTTTGTCCTCCGCTGAGTGTGATGCCTCTTTCCCCAACAAGGGTTTTAAAACCATCAGGAAAACCTCTAATATCGTCTGCCATTCGGGCTTCATAGGCAGATTCCTCAACTTTGCCTATAGATGCTTCAGGCTCTCCGTATCTAATATTCTCTATAAGAGTTTCTGTAAACAGATATCCCTCTTGAGGTACTACAGCTATAAAACCACGTAAATCATTTAATTTTAAATCAGTAACATCGTAATCGTCTAAGAATAAGCTCCCTTTCTCAATATTAACCATCCTTCCAAGGGATCTTGCTAAGGTAGTTTTGCCACAACCTACAGGTCCGACTAACGCGACTATTTCTCTTGGCTTTATTGTAAATGATATTTTATTAAGTATTTTCCTTGAAGATCCCTCATACTTTATTGAAAGATTTTTGGCTTCTAATTTACCTGATATTGGTTTAGATATATTTACTGTTTTAGTTTTATCTTTAATTGTAGGTTCATTTTTTAGTATTTCTTCTACTCTTTCCAAACTGACTTGACCTAATTGAAAAGTGTTCAGTGTAAAACCTAATAAAGCTGTTGGAAAAACTAGTCTTTCAACATAAAGAATTAGAGCTACTAAGCCTCCAACTGTTAATGATCCTTTTGAAAGTTGTCCACTACCTATTGCAATTAGAAGAAGTAAAGATATTGAAGATAATCCTTGAAGTAATGGAAACAGTGTACTTGCAGTTTTTGCGAGATTGATTGCTGCATCTCTATATTTTTTGTTTAATTTATTGAATGCTTTTTGCTCAGCTTGCTCTTGTCCATAAATTTTAATTGCGCTAATTCCTGAAAGATCTTCTTGTATTAATTCACTTAATTCTGATAGGGCCTCTTGTTGTCTTTTCCTTTGTTTAACCATTCTTCCACCAAATAATCCAACTGTTCCAAGCAAAACTGGGTAGGTAGATATGGCAAAAAAAGTTAAAAGTGGATCAATTGTCAGCATTGCTGGCAAGGTGAATGTATAAGCTAAAAAAGTATTTGAAAGACTTAGAATCGTAAAACCTAATAGTCTTCTTATATTTTCTAAATCACTAGTGGCTCTAGTTATAACCTCTCCAGTACCTATTGTTTGAACCCATGAGGGATCTTGTCCCAGCATGTGATCAAATAATTTTTGTCTTAGTGAAACTTCTACTTGTCTTCCAACTCCAAAGACGAGTTGCCTAGATATTAGTCTTACTCCGCCCATTACAGTGGCTAAAAGAATTAACCATATTGACTGGTTTAAGACATCTGAAAATGTAAAGCCTGTTTTTAGATCATCAACGATATTTCTTACTTCCAATGGAATAGCAACGCTTAAGACATTCACAAGAATTAGACATAAGCCACCTATCAACAACTCTTTTTTATGTGGTCTCAGATAGTTTTTTATTAGATCTACTCTTAATCCAGCCATCCTTTTATTTTTTTATTTATATTCCTATTATCCTAGGCAATATAAACCCATAGGTGAATGCAAACTAATTTAGATTTTTTATGAATGAAGCTCAAAATCATCCACTTTATTCAACAGACAGAGAAAATCTTGATCGATTGATTGGCATAGATACTCCAACTTCTATCGATTTTGTCGAACTAGCCAGATTACTAATTCGATATCAGGACTTCATTGGTGCAGAGGATCTTAATAATGACATGGAAAAACTATTAAAAAAATGGAGTCTCAATCGTGAAAAGTTAGAGCTGATAACAAGAAAAATCTGGTCTGAGGGATTTCGTCCGTCAAGTTCTTCAACTCCTGACAACGTTGGTTCTGGATTTGATACGTCAGACTCAACCCAATCTTAATGTTAGGAAATTATTTTTTTATTTAAATAAATTCTACAGTTGATATATTTATTACTAAGTTAATAAAAAAATATTTAGTCTTGAATGCTTAGCAATCAAGAATCTTTCAGATATATGACCTCATCAAAACCTATAAATTATTCAGTGATTCTTGAATCACTTCTATCTTCAAATGACTTAACTCATGAGCAATCTAATTATTTGATGAATTCATGGCTGAAAAATGAAATTGAACCAGTTCAAACTGGAGCATTATTAGCAGCATTTAGAGCTAAAGGTATTTCTGGTGATGAACTGTCAGTGATGGCTAAAGTTCTTCAAGATGCTTCAATGTCACCATCAAATCTACCTGACTTTTATTTGGTTGATACTTGTGGCACTGGCGGTGACGGCGCAAACACCTTTAATATTTCTACTGCAGTTGCTTTTGTCTCAGCTGCGCTAGGTGTGAAAATTGCTAAACATGGAAATCGAAGTGCAAGTGGCAAGGTTGGATCTGCTGACGTTCTAGAAAAGCTTGGTCTCCCTTTAAAAGTTTCTTCAGAAAAAGTTATAGAGGCTTTAAAGCTTTTTGGGATTACTTTCCTTTTTGCTCCTTCTTGGCATCCCTCTTTAGTAAGTCTTGCTCCTTTGAGGAAAAGTTTAGGTATCAGAACTATTTTTAATTTGCTTGGGCCACTAGTTAATCCTTGCAGACCAAACTCTCAGGTGCTAGGAGTAGCTAAAGCTGATTTGCTTGATCCTATGTCAACAGCTCTAAAAGGGATGGGACTTGAAAGAGCAGTAGTTGTTCATGGTGCAGGGGGGTTAGATGAGGCATCCCTAGCTGGAGCTAATCAATTTCGTTTTTTAGATAATGATTCTATAAAAAGTGAAATTATTTATCCTAGAGACCTCGGACTCTCTGAAATTTCTAATGAAAGTTTAAAAGGGGATGATCTACAAGCTAATGCCGAGATTTTAAAATCTTTACTTAAAGGAGAGGGAAACAAATATCATAAAGAAGTTGTAGCTTTCAATACTGCTTTGGTTTTATGGGTTTCAGGTGCTGAAGATAATTTATCGGAAGGTGTTAAAAGATCTTTAGATTGTTTGAATACAGATAAACCTTGGAGTCTTCTCAATCAGTTAAGTGATTTTTTAGCCACTTAATATTTTTAAACTGTTAAACATTATTATGATTATTGACTCTGAAAATTCTGCAATATTGTTATTAGAAGATGGTACATATTTTGAGGGTATTTCTTTTGGTCATATAGGCACTATTACAGGCGAAGTAGTATTCAATACTGGTATGACTGGATATCAAGAGGTGATTACTGATCCAAGTTATTACGGCCAACTTATTACTTTTACTTACCCAGAAATTGGTAATACAGGAGTTAATTCTGAGGACAATGAATCAGCACATCCATCAGTAAAGGGTGTTATTGCGCGTCAAATTTCAAAAACTTCTAGTAACTGGAGGAATGATAGATCTTTTGAACAATGGTTGAAAGATGAAAAAGTTGTTGGAATTTGCGGAATAGATACAAGAGCACTTGTTAGACATTTAAGAGAGTCTGGCACTTTGAATGGAATAATTTCATCGGAGCGAAACCACTCTATATCTGAATTGTTTTCAGTATTAAATAAATCTCCATCAATGACTGGCTTGAATCTTGTTGATAAAGTAACTACTAAGTCTCCTTTCAAAGTCAATTCAATTTGTCCTGTTACGTTTGATCAGAGAATTAAAAATATTAATACAAAGCCATACAATGTTGTTGCTATAGATTTTGGAATAAAGCAATCAATATTGGATCGATTAGTGGCTCATGGTTGCTCAGTTACTGTTCTGCCTGCAAGTTCTTCAATCTCTGATGTTTTAGATTTATCTCCTGAGGGCGTATTCCTTTCCAATGGTCCTGGTGATCCATCCACAGTTGATAATGGAATTAAACTCGCTAAAAAGTTAATTGAATACGAAAAAATACCAGTTTTTGGAATTTGTTTAGGCCATCAAATTCTTGGATTGGCACTTGGTGGAAAGACTTTTAAATTGTCTTATGGACACAGAGGTTTGAATCATCCATGTGGACTAAAAGGAAAAGTTGAAATTACAAGTCAAAATCATGGTTTCGCTTTGAATTCAGAATCATTAAATTCCGAAATAATAAAAATCACAAGATTCAATTTAAATGATCAAACAGTTGCAGCAATATCAGTAATTGATAGGCCTTTCTTTGGAGTTCAATATCACCCAGAGGCAGGCCCTGGGCCTCACGATGCTGATCATCATTTTAATCATTTCGTAACCTTAATAGAAGATCGGCGATGATTCGTGGATTAATTTCGTTTCTATCACTACACTTCCATCATGAAGTGATAGGGGATTGATCCCATAGCCGAATTACAACGAATTACTGTTTCTCTAAGGGGTGGTTTCAACCAGCAAAATGGTTGCTTGGTTTTAAATTTCACTGGTCAACTAGATGCCTATTCAGAGAAGCAATTCACTACATTCATTAATGACGTTTTTGCTTCAAATCAACTATCTGTAGTTATTGATTTAAGTAATATCGACTTCATTGATTCTTCTGGATTAGGAGCCATGGTTCAAGCAGTTAAAAAATGTACTCAGTCAAAAAGAGCTTTTAGTGTAGTTGGTAATCCAAGAGTTGTTCAAACAATTAAACTTGTACGACTGGAAGAATTCCTTAATCTTGCACCAGATCTAAATTCTGCAATTTCGAAAGTATCAGCTTGACTGATTGGATTCGCTCCTCTAAATCAACCATTTCTCCAGAGGGTCTTGGACCTTTGCAATTAGCCTGGTTGGGAGATGCCGTTTGGGAAATGCATCAAAGGTTGCGTTATAGCACTAGTCCAATGCGATCAAAGGATTTACATAATGCAGTAGTTAATGAGGTTAATGCTTCTAATCAAGCTAGGTTGGTAAAAAAAATAGAACCATTTCTTACTGATATTGAAAAGGATTTTCTTAGGAGAGGTCGGAATAAGGCAGGGAAAGGTCCTAAAAATGTAGATGCAGCCACATATGCAATTGCAACCGGATTTGAGACTATTGTTGGATGGTTGTTTTTGAAAAATCCT
>MDTG01325345.1_pt1 | contig 13912 bp, 16 predicted proteins | sample 811421 | NCBI WGS metagenome assembly MDTG01 (sample SAMN05326645, study PRJNA326480) | marine metagenome | isolation source: seawater | place: Pacific Ocean: South East | collected 2011 | reverse complement strand
ATACAATTATTAGAAGAAATACACGTTTAGGAGAAGCACCAAGTTATGGAGAAAGTATTATAGCCTATGATGCCACAAGCAAAGGTGCTGTAAATTACCTAAATTTGGCTAATGAACTCTTAAAAAAGAACCAATACTATGGCTAAAGCCACTAAAAAACAAGCACTAGGCAGAGGGTTATCTGCGCTATTAAAAGATACTTCAGTTAGTGATACTTTCAATGATGCAGTGGTTGGTAGTATTATTGAAATAAGCTTGGAAAGTATTCAAGTAAACCCCTACCAGCCAAGAACTTATTTTGATGAAGAGTCACTTCGCGAACTTGCCAGTTCTATTAAAGAACTAGGAGTTATTCAACCAATTACTGTTAGAAAAGTTGGAGATTTGTTTCAATTAGTATCTGGTGAACGTCGTTATAGAGCGTCTAAATTAATTGGAAACAAAAGCATACCTGCTTATATTAGAACTGCAAACGATCAAGAAATGCTAGAGATGGCATTGGTAGAAAATATTCAGCGTAAAAACTTAGACCCTATTGAAGTTGCTTTATCATATCAAAGACTTATTGATGAAATTCAATTAACTCAAGAAGAGCTAAGTGTTAGAGTAGGTAAAAAAAGATCAACTGTTACTAACTATCTTCGTTTGTTAAAATTAGATCCTATTTTACAAACCGGAATGAGAGATGGATTTATTTCTATGGGACATGGAAGAGCACTAATAAATGTAAAAAGCTCTGAAAATCAGTTGGCTATTTACGAAAAAATACTTCGTGAAAAATTATCTGTTAGACAAACTGAAGAACTAGTTAAAAGTTTAAAAATTGAGGCAACAGGTCCTAATGAGACAAAAAAACACTTACCTAAATACATTAAAGATAGCTTATTAGAGATCAATTCATATCTTGGTCATAATATTAATATTACAGTAAATTCAAACGGAAAAGGTAAAATTTCTATTCCGTTTCATTCGCAAGAAGATTTTGAAAGAATTAAAAACTTATTAAAATAAGTGTTTCAAAAAAACGTCATATTAGCAATTTTTCTCCTGTCTTCTCTTTACTGTTTCAGTCAAAAAGATACTACAAATGTTGTAGTAAAGGGACAAAAACTTAGCTCTAACAATATATACAATCCGCTATCTCCTTCTAAAGCTGCTTTTTATTCTGCTGTTTTTCCCGGTGGAGGACAAGCCTACAATAAGAAGTATTGGAAAGTTCCATTGGCATGGGTAGCCGTTGGTATACCTACCTATTTCTATCTAAATAATAATAGTGAATATAAAAGTTATAGAAAAGCCTATAAACTAAGAAAAACAGGCTTAGTAGATGAGTTTACACTAGACGATGGCACAGAACTTATTTCATTAACAGGATTAGAGAGAGCTCAAAAAACCTTGAGAGGCAACAGAGATTTGTCTTTACTAGTTGTTATTATTGGGTATGTACTTCAAATTGTAGAAGCAAGTGTAAATGCACATCTATTACAATTTGATGCAAGTGATAACATTAGCGTTAACCCAACTATAATGAGTAATCCTATTAAAATAGAAGCACCTTCTGTAGGGTTTAGTTTCAAATATTCTTTTTAAATGAAAGATCATGTTCCTTGTTGGAATCATAAAATATAATACATGAAAATAGCACTCTTTGGATATGGTAAAATGGGAAAAGAAATTGAACAAATTGCTTTACAAAGAGGTCATGAAATAGTTTTAAAAATAAATGAAGGAGAACAATACGATATTTCTATAGCAGATATAGCAATAGATTTTAGTGTACCAAATGCTGCTCTAAGTAATATTGTTAGTTGCTTTAAAAATAATGTGCCTGTAATTTCAGGAACTACAGGATGGTTAGATGACTTCGATAAAGCAATTGATGTATGCAAAGAAAACAATGGAAGTTTTATTTACGCCTCTAACTTTAGTATTGGAGTTAATATTTTTTTCCAATTAAATAAACAGCTAGCTAGTATGATGAAAACATTCAACGATTACTCAATTAACGTTGAAGAAATACACCACACAAAAAAATTAGATACCCCAAGTGGAACTGCTATTACACTTGCTGAAGGAATTATTAATCATACTTCAAAAAGAGATTGGCAACTAAAAAAAAGTCAAACGAAAATAAATGCTGGAACAATTCTAATTGAGGCTAAAAGAGTTCCGGATGTTCCTGGAACCCATATAATTTCTTATGAATCTCAAATAGATTCTATAGAAATTAAACATACTGCACACAACAGAAAAGGGTTTGCTTTAGGAGCTATAATTGCTGCAGAATGGTTAAATAATAAAATTGGTATCTACACAATGGAAGATGTGTTAAACATAGGTTAAAAACCGTAACATTTTCTTTTATTTGTAACTAATAGCTAAAGTAAAAACAAAAAATATGACAATTAATGAATGGTTATTTTTCTTTCTAATAGTTCAAGTAATTCATTTTGCTGGAACGTGGAAATTATATATTAGAGCCAATAGAAAAGCATGGGAAGCTGCAGTACCAATTTACAATGCAGTAATCTTACTAAGTATTATTAAAAGACCAAAATGGTGGGTCTTTTTGCTATTTTTCCCAATTGTTAACCAATTAATGTTTCCTATTCTATGGATAGAAACCGCAAGGAGCTTTGGGTTTAATAAAAGAAAAGATACAGCCTTGGTTCTAGTAACTTTTGGATTTTACTTGTTCTATATAAATTACGCTACCAATTCATCTTATAAAAAAGAAAGAAGCCTTCAACCTAGAACAGGTTTAGGCGAATGGGTAAGTTCTATTGCTTTTGCTATCATAGCAGCTACATTAGTTCATACCTATGTTATGCAACCCTATACAATACCTACTTCATCTTTAGAAAAAACCTTACTGGTTGGAGATTACTTATTTGTTAGCAAATTTCATTACGGGGCAAGAGTTCCATCTACTACTATTGCTACCCCAATGCTTCACGATAGTTTACCAACCTCTATATTTGGGGTTAAAAATGTTAAATCATATCTAAAGACACCTCAAATACCATATGTAAGAGTTCCTGGTTTTCAGAAAATAAAAAGAAATGACATTGTAGTTTTTAACTGGCCCGTAGATACCCTAGTTCATTGGACAGACCCAAGCAAAGGAATAGATTACAAACCTTTAGACAAAAAAACTAACTACGTAAAAAGATGTGTTGGAATTGCTGGCGACACACTAGAGGTTAGAGATGGTTATGTATATATCAATGGAAAACAAAACATCCTTCCAGACAGAGCAAAACTTCAATTTTATAACAGAATATATTCCAGTAAAGGCTTCTCTACTGCAAAATTACTTAGATATACTAAGAAAGAATTTGAAAGAAAGTTTATCATAAACTTTACCAGTCAAGAGCAATTTGAAGAAGTTATGGGGTATGCTATTGATAATCCTGAAAAAGTAAAAGATAATAAATTTAAAATTACCACTTCTGAAGGAGGAGTTCCTCAGGGTTTAATCAACAAATTTAGGTTAGATATTAAAGAAATTAGCACCACCTCTAGAAAAGCAAATATTACCGATGAAATTGCAGAAAAGTTAAGAAAAGATTCAGAAATTGACAGTGTTATTAAAGTAATTGAACCCAAAGGAAGTTTAGATAGGAACGTTTTTCCTCAAGTTGCTAGCTTGGGTTGGAATACAGATAATTATGGTCCTATTTATATCCCAAAAGAAGGAAGTACTGTTCAATTAAATAAAAATTCATTGCCATTTTATAAAGGGATTATTAGTGATTATGAGCACAATCAATTAGAAGTAATAGGTGAACATATTTTTATCAATGGAAAAAAGGTAACTTCATATACTTTTAAGCAAGATTATTATTGGATGATGGGAGATAACAGGCAGAACTCTTTAGATGCTAGAAGTTGGGGTTATGTTCCTTTTGATCATGTTGTAGGAAAACCAGTTCTAATTTGGTTTAGTATAGAAGATGGTAAAATACGTTGGGAAAGACTATTTACTACCGTTGGAGGTAGTGGAGAAACCGTTTCTTATTTACTGTATTTTTTAATTGCCTTAGTAGGATATATCGGTTATTCATTGTTGAGAAAAAATAAAAAAGAAGTGTAGCAATGGCCCTTTTTATACCAACATATTTTTCACCTATCTCTCAATATAAGGCAATCTTAAATTCAGAAACATTAATTTTTGAAATAGAAGATAATTTTCAAAAACAAACGTATAGAAATAGGTGTTACATCTATGGTGCAAATGGTAAACTACTATTAAATATTCCTGTTTCACATCCAAAGTCTATTAAAAAAATAAAAACAAAAGATATATTAGTTGAAAATTCAGATTGGCAAAAACAACACTATAAGTCATTAACATCAGCTTACAATCACTCCCCTTTTTTCGAATTCTACAAAGATGATTTATTGCTTTTTTTTAATAAAAAATACAAATACCTACTAGATATTACTATAGACTCTTTTTGTCTTATTAATGATGCTTTAGAGTTATCAAAAAAATACAGCACTTCACTTAAATATGATGAAACAAATCTAAATGATTATAGGTATCTAGCCAATAGTAAAAAAAAAACTGACTATTATTTTGAACATTACACTCAAATTTTTGATGATAAGCATGGTTTTTTAGAAAACCTTTCTATATTAGATTTACTTTTTATGGAGGGTCCAAATTCTTTTAGTTTTCTAGAAAAAGAAAGAATTAATTATTCTTAACGGTAAAATTATATTATATTACTATTTAGTATTTAAATAAATACCATTATTTATGAAAAAAAACCACCTTTAATGAAATCTCTAAGAGATATTATAATGCTTTACCACTCAATTTCTGACGAGTCTTATGAGAAACTCGTTCAAATATTGGAAGTAAAAGAATACAAAAGAAAAACTGAATTAAGTAATTCAAACAAATTTTTTATTCTAAAAAAAGGTTTTGTAAGATCCTCTACTTCTGACGAAAAAGGCAACATAAAAACTGGGAATTTATTATCCGAATCATCAATTTTTACATCTATTAAGACATTACCACTCAATAATAAGAAAAGTTCGCTAGAGATTAAATTTTGTTGCATGAATGATGTAATTCTGTACGAGGGCTGTTTTATAAAATTTCTAGAACTAACAAAAACACATCATAATTTGAGTTTGTTTTATAATAGAACTCTTGAAGCTGGTATAAAAATGATCATAGATAAAGTTCACATGCTTGCTCATTTAGACGCTACAGGGAGATACTTACACCTAAAAAGTCAATTTCCAGGTATAGAGAATTTAATCAAATTAAATGAAATTGCTTCATATATTAATATAACCCCCATTCAATTAAGTAGAATTCGAAAAAAACTATATTCTGTTTAATTTTTAAAAAATTAATCAGATCACTCCCTAAACACCATCTTATTTAATGAAAGAAGTTAAAAAAATTCTCAATAGATTTGAGCAAATATCTGATGAATCTTTTAGTGAAATTAGTAAAATAATTAAAAAAAACATATCAAAAAAAAAGTTTTTTAATTAAGAAGCCAAAGGATTTTGAAAAATTCTTCATATTAGTTGATGGTCTAGCTAGGTCTGTAACTATTGATCAAAATGGTGATAAAAACACAAGGTCAATCTTAAAACCCCCTGCTTTATTTCTATCTTTAAAAAATAATATTAAAAATAATAATCATATTTTCAATATAGAATTTGATTGCCTAACTGAAGTTACCGTCTATGAGGGTAATTTTAATAAATTCAGAGATATAGCTGCAGAAAGAACTGATATATGTAAACTATATATTCATGTGCTAGAAACAACTTTATTGAATTTGATTGAAAAAGATGCTATGAAATCTCATTTGAATGCCTCAGAGAAATACTTATGTTTAAAAAATGATATCCCAAATATCGAAAACTTAATTCAACTCAATCAAATTGCAAATTATTTAAATATAACACCAATTCAATTCAGTAGAATACGAAAAAATATAAATAATTCAAAAAACTAAACATATGTTTATTGTTTGTGTGTAAATAAATATTATTTTTGATTTTAAAGAATTCTACCCTCTAGAACTTTTTACTTCACATTAAAAAGGTTAATTAACAAATTAGCCTTTTTTTTATATATTTGTTAGTAGCAACCATTTTCTCCCCTTTTTTTCTTTAATATGACCCCCTAGCAAATTTATAAGCTAGACATGAAAAAATTATTAGAACCCTATAACCTATCTATAAAGTCTTCAAAAAAAATAATGGAGATTTTTAAAGAAAAAAAATATACTAAGAAAGATAAAGTGAGTTTTTATGGTGAAATTTCGACTAAATTTTATATTTTAAAATCAGGTATTATTAGATCTTTTTATAAAGATGAAAAGGGTAAAGAAAATATACGATTTTTACATAATGGACCAACAGTAGTGGGCTCTTTTTATTCTTTAATCTTAAATAAACCATCAACCATAACTTATGATTGCTTAACAGATTGTACTTTACTAGAATGTGATTTTAAAGTATTTAAACGACTTGCAAAAAATAATGTAGAATTAAGTAATTTATACAATTCTATACTTGAAAAAAATTATCTAGACATGGAAAACAGAATTCATGATCTTACCTCACTTGATGCTACAGAATTATATTTAAAATTAAAATCAGAAAGTCCTGAAATAGAAAAATCAATCCCTTTATATCATATCGCTTCTTATTTAAATGTTACTCCTGTTCAACTAAGTAGAATAAGGAGAGATTTGTATAAAAAAGTTAAGACAACAGGCAATATTTAAAAATAAAATAATAGTACTTTTATGTTCTAATTATGATTCTTAAAACTGCAGTTTACTGAGTTAGTTTTATTTGTCCACTATAAAATCTCACACTTGTAGATGTCTTTTAAATTTTTTGTGCATTATGGATTCCATTTTTTAGTTCCATTAGCCATTTCAATACTGTTTTATAAAAAAAAATGGAAGTTAGCATATTTAATCTTTATTGGAACTATGCTAATAGATTTAGATCATTTATTAGCCAATCCAATATTTGATGCTAATAGGTGTAGTATCAACTTTCATCCCTTACATTCATATTATGCTATTGGAGTATACATTATTATGCTCATCCCAAAAAAAACAAGAATTTTAGGAATTGCACTATTACTACATATGTTTACAGATTATTTGGACTGCTTCCTCTAAATTTTTATGAATCTGGAAAGTAGTTTATTAATATCTAAAGATATCTTTAATTTTATCGCTGTAAAAAGATAAATTCCTGATATTAATAAAGTTTTTAAAGCAATATTGATTAATGGATGTAATTGAAAATTCCAGAAGTAGAAACTTACAAAAACTAAAAATATCAAAACTATCAACTGACCTGTCTTATTAGAATATGGTGTAATAGAAAAATTACGCTTCACATACCAAAGTTTAATTGTACTAAAGAACACTACCACAACTAAGGTTGAAATAGCTGCTCCGTCTGTGCTATATAAATCAATAAGCCAATCGTTTAAGAGAATAACTGATAATGCCATTCCAATTGCAAGTGGGAGTAATATTTTATAATACTTAGAATTCATAATAATTTCTCCATTAATTCCAAGATACATTTTATATAACTTTGCTGCAGAAATCATTAAAACTACCCATTTTCCTCCAGAATACTCTTGAGGTAATAATTTATATAATTCTTGAATATTTAAATTCACTAATAAAAAGAACAAGCCACAAACTAATAGTAAGTTGATAGAGCTTTGCTTATATAATTTATTTATTTCGGTAAAATTATTCTCATTAATCGCTTTTGAAGTTAACGGTTGTAGTATTTGCAACATGGCTCTTCCAGGAGCTTCAATTGCAGTACCTATAAAAACTGCTACAGAGTAATAAGCTGCTAAAGCAATTTCTTCTTTACCAGGAATCATTACTTTATCAATATCTAATAAAATTGCTCCTGCACTTCCTGCCAAAATAATATATAAAGAATATTTAAAAATCTCTCTATAGTTTGATGGCAATGAAAAATTAATTACAGGGAAATATAATTTGAAAGCATACAACGTCATTATTAATAGTCTTAAAAAATATGCTCCAGTTAAATAATAAATAAATTCTACTTCAGTAATAAATTCAAAATAGACACAAAATAGCAAAGCCATGACCGCTAATCTATTATACATCTCTTTGATGAAATTCCCAAAAATAGATCTCAACTGAACTTTAGACCATGCATAAAAAACTTCAAAATAGGCAGTAGCTATCGCTACCAAATAAATGATATAGGTATAGTCTTTAATTACTGCATTCTTCTCAGATAACAAAAGACTGATTTGTTCGTAAAAAACATTTCCTAAAAAACCTAAAGGAATAGAAATTAGTAATGGTAAAATCAAGGCAAGGTTTAAAAATTTGTCTCTTTCTATTTTAGATTCATAAGAAGAATAAAACTTCACAATAGTATACTGAACGCCAAATGCAGTTATAGGCATTAATAGATTTGCCGCAGACAGTAAAAAAGTAACTAATCCATAATACTCTCCATCTAAAAAACGTGTGTATAAAAAAAGTACATTAACTCCACCGATAGCAAAAGCTAGATAAACTATTAATGTATTTATAAATGATTGCTTCAGTACAATTCCCAAACTCTAATGTATTAATTGATCAATAGATTTATAAATTTTTTCTCCAACATTATTTCCATACAATTCAACAGAAAAATCATTTTTTAAATCTTTATAGGTATCAAACGTTTGTAGAATCATTTTGGTATTACTGCCTACTACTTTTGCAAATCCGTTGGATACCAATTCTACCCATTCTGTTTCTTCTCTAACAACTATACATTGTTTTTTATTAAAAAAAGCTTCTTTTTGTAACCCTCCACTGTCTGTAATTACCATAGAACAGTTTTTTAGTAATTCTAACATATCATAATAGCCTACTGGATCTATAAATTGAATTTTTGGATGTATCTCTAATTTCTTTAAAACTGCACTAGTTCTTGGGTGAATAGGTAAAATTACAGTTTGAGTTTTATGGATCTTCTCCAATGCTTCAAATATGGCTGTTAACTTAGTAATATCTTCTGTGTTTTCTTGACGATGAATTGTTGCTAAAACAAATTCATTTTTCTGTAATTTTTGATCTTTTACAATAGATGATTTTTTTTCTGAAAACTGACTGTAATAACCAACAGCATCTTTCATAATATCACCATGCTTCTCAATTAAAATTGGTAGATTATCAAAACCTTCTTTTTTTAGATTATTTATGGCAGTTTCTGTTGGACAACTTAATAAATCTGAAATTCTATCAGTTAGAATTCTATTAATTTCTTCTGGCATTTTCATATTAAAAGATCGAAGACCAGCTTCTATGTGAACCACTTTAATATTCATTTTTTTGGCCGCTAATGCTCCAGCTATGGTAGAATTTGTATCACCATAAACAATCAGTGCGTCTGGTTGTTCAATTTCTAATACTTTTTCAATTTTCTCCATCATCTGACCAGTCATGGCTCCATGACTCATACTATTAACCTCTAAATTATAAGCGGGTCTTGGAATCATCATTTCTTCAAAAAAAACAGTACTCATATTAGCATCAAAATGTTGCCCTGTATGAATGATTACCTCTTCTATAGTATTGTATTCTTTAATAATTCTACTTAATACAGCTGCTTTTATAAACTGTGGTCTGGCTCCTATGACAGTAACTACTTTTTTCATGTATTTAAACTATGGCAGTACATTTTGATGCCTTTAGATTAATTCCTTTCACTAATTAAAAAACTCTTATCAACTTTCATACCAATTAAGATACTACCTTTTTAATTACTTCTGCAAGTTGACTAGTTATATTTTTTCTGTGATATTGTTCAATATCAATAGATTTCACAAATAACACCCCTTGTTTATAGTCTTTGTAAAGATTTAATATAGTGGCTTTTAATGCAGTTTTATTTTTAAATCCTACTATTATTCCTGCATTTGTATTCTTTAGTATCATAGCTGCATCACCGTCTTCAGGACCAATAGCTAAAATAGGTCTCTTGGCTTGTAAATACTCAAAAATTTTCCCTGTAATAATTCCTTTTGCGCTAGGCACCTCATTAATACTTAATAATAATACTTGCGAAGACGCTTGGTACTTGCTTATATCTTTATGATCTAAATAGGGTATTGTCTCAATAGTATTATGATCAAATACTTCTAAATCTTGAATAACTGCATCATCTATTTTACCTATCAATTTAATTCTTAGATCGTTTTTAAAACTAGGGTTAGTATTACTAATTTCATTTAAAACCTCCCATAAAATTGTAGGGTTTCTGTCAGAATTCATCAATCCAACATGGGTAATTGAAAATTTTTCATCTAGTTCTTGAGTTAATGATGTTTCTATTGTATCAAACCCATTTGTTAGTACTTCTATTCTCTTGGTATGTTTTAGAAACTTTTCTTTCATAGTTTCACCAACCACAACAACCATATCAGAATTTATTAAAACTTCTTGCTCTAAATCTTGATGTTTTTTGGTGGCTTTTTTTGTTAATGGTAACTGTTGAAAATAATCAATTTCTGTCCAGGGGTCTCTAAAGTCTGAAATCCACTTAATTCCTAATTTCTTTTTTAGCTCAAGACCAATTATGTGCATACTGTGAGGAGGGCCTGTTGTAATGATAGCATCTATGTAATTTTTCTCTAAATAATTGCTTAAAAAATTTACGGAAGGTTGTATCCAAAACTTTCGTGCATCAGGAATAAAATAATTGGCTCTAATGTATTGAATTATGCTACCAAAAAATGTTGGATTTGGGTTTAAAAAACCAGCACTTTCTTTTTTGCTTGTACTTCCAAAAATTGAAAGTAACGAGTTTGGTTCAAAAATAGGTTGCTTTAAGATTTCTAAATCTTTTGGTATTTCACTCTCTGAACTCTTGTCTAAAATTGGATATGATGGATTGTCAATCGTATAAACAACAGGCTCTATCTCAAAATCTCTTAAGTATTTAGAAAACTTCAACCAACGCTGTACTCCAGAGCCACCGGCGGGTGGCCAATAATAAGTGATAATTAAAACCTTCTTTTTAGAGCTCATTGTATAATTTAACCAAAGCCTGAGAGGTACCCTCCCAAGAAAATTCATTTTCTATAAACTCTTTACCATTATTGCCTAATTCTTCTGCTTTCTCTTTATTTTGATATAATTCTAACACTTTAGAGGAAAAGTCATCTTTGTTTTTTTCAAGATGAACTAAACCGCTATTAACACGTTCTACTATTTCTTTTTGTGCAATTGCATTACTTACTAAGATGGGCTTACCAAAACTCATATATTGAAAAATTTTATTTGCATAAGCAACATCGTGTTGAATACTTCTGTAGAGAGGTGATATACAAATATTACTTGCAACAATATACGACGGAAATAGAGAAACATCTTGCCATCCTTCAAAATCTATAAATGATTCTAAATTTAATTTTTTTGTTTCTTCTTTTAAAATTGAATCTGTGGTATTACTTCCAACAATAACTAATTTAAAATTTGCTATCTGTTTAGAAAGAAATTCGGTAGCTCTTATGGCAGTTAGCAATCCTCTTCTTATGTTGGTGTCTCCTAAATAAAGCACTACGTATTTATTTGAATATTTTTTTTTGATTACATCAGAATAAATAGCTTCTTTAAAGAAGGATTTTCTAACTGTATTAGGAACTAAAATCATTTTTTCTTTTTCAATATTATTTTTTTCAATAATATCTTTAGCAAAATTGGGAGAAACTGTTATAATTTTATCAGACTTCAAAATAAACTCCTTCTCTTTCTCTTTCCATTTTTTAGGAGAAATAATATACTTTCCTGGAAATTTTTGCAAATGAGGGTAGAACTTCATGTTCTCTGGAATATTATCATGAAGATCTAATACTATTTTTAATTGATGCTTTTTATTGGTTGAAAATACAGCACCGGCTATTCTTATATCGTGAATATGTAGCACATCTATAGCATTTTCTTTAATAAAATGACTTATTTTGGGTGTCATAATCATTTTATAAAATGGAAGGTCATAAGAAAGAGCTGAAAGTTTGTAGGTTATTTTACTAAACTTATATCGTCTTACTTTAATACCTTTAATTAGTTCATTTGTTTTTTGACTACCGTTATGTAAACAAAATAAAAAAACTTCATATCCGCCATTAATTAAAGTAATAGCCTCATTTTCCACCCTTGGATCAGGAGGGAAAACATCATCCAAAATCATTCCAATTCTCATGAAAAAATAAAGTTTGTAATTTTATTATAAAATATCTAATTATAAGAGTTCATAACATGAATCTAGAATACATATTTTTCGCCTAAGATAAAAAAATCTTTCTTGCAAAAACATCAAAAACTTAGTATCCTTGTATAAAATTTAATACTATCAAGACATTTCTTAATTTAATAATTTTATTATTCTGGACTTTTTCCATTAGTCAAAATATTGATTTGTATAATTCTTACCAAAAAAAAGTAACATATTATTCAAATATTAATATAGATAGTCTTTTATATTATTCAAAAAAAATTGAAAAATTAAATGACAAATGTTTTAGCAATACAGGTAAAATAAATCTTGCTTCAGCTTATTATAAATTAGGAAACTTTAAAAAATCTGAAGAAATTGCTATTGAGGTTTTATCAAGCCTAAAAGATGACAATACTTCATGTAACATAAACAATAAATATAATGCATTAGCACGTTTGTTTTGGATAAAAAATAATCAAAGAAAGTTTAATGAAGCTTTTAATTATTTAAACCAAAACATACAACTTATTAATGAAAATTTAAAAATAGACAGGGGTGACGAAAAAAGAATATTTATTAAAACAAAATTAGCATTGTTAAAAAGTAATTTAGGTTTTCATGAAGAAGCAATCGTTTTAATAAAAGAGGTCATAGAAAAATACTCATTAATAGAATATGGGAATATTTATGACAATAACTTACTAGTTAACAAATCTAGTGCTTATAATATCCTTGGAGAATCTTATTTTGCATTAAATTCAATTAATAATAATGACAAATATTTAGACTCTACTCTCATTTATTATAATAAGGCCTTTCTTGAAGCAGAAAAATTTATTCCAAAACATAAAAATTCTTTAAGCTTTTATCATTTAAGAGTAGCTAATGTTTTAATTAAAAGAAAACCACAGATGTTAAACAACCACAAAAGAAAGATTATTCTATAAATATAGAAATAGAAGAAATGGTATTAAAAGAACTTGAAAAATTTGAACTTTCAAAAGATTATTTAGATAGTACCTTTAGCATTCATCAGTTAGCTAAAAACTTAAATACCAACACATCTTACCTTTCCTCTATTATCAATGAAAAAAAAGAAAAAACATATAAGCAATATATTACTGAATTAAGAATAAACTATTTAATAACAATACTACAGAAAGATTCAAAATACAAAAAATATACTGTACAAGCTTTAGGGGAAGAAATTGGTTACACCAATGCTTCTTCGTTTTCAAGATCTTTTAAAAATTTCACAGGACTAACACCTACAAATTATCTTAATTCTATAAAATAGATCATAACTAAAAAAACCTCGAGCAGTGAAGCTCGAGGAAATTTAATAAATCTACCCCCTAAAATAAGATTTATTTACTTAGAGTTTGCTTGTAATAAAACAAGTATAATTCTAATACATGATAAAGATAACATATTAAATGGGGTTTTAAAATTAGCTATCGTGCTCTTCAGGAAAAGAACAGTATTATGTAACTAAATTAGTTTTTATATTTTTTTATTGTTAAAAAGAGACCACCCTATTGGAAACAGCCACAAAAAAAGATTATAAATAAAAAAACCTCGAGCAGTGAAGCTCGAGGAAATTTAATAAATCTACCCCCTAAAATAAGATTTATTTACT
>MDTG01171669.1_pt1 | contig 13912 bp, 10 predicted proteins | sample 811421 | NCBI WGS metagenome assembly MDTG01 (sample SAMN05326645, study PRJNA326480) | marine metagenome | isolation source: seawater | place: Pacific Ocean: South East | collected 2011 | reverse complement strand
ATTAAATTAGCAAAATCAGAATTGATTCATTTTGTTGGTATAGGTGGAATAGGTATGAGCGGTTTAGCATTAATAATGAAAGGCAAAGGTTTTAAAGTTCAAGGAAGCGATATTTCTAATAATAAAAATATTGAAAGATTAAAAAAGGATAAAATAAAAGTTTTTATTGGACACAAGAAACAAAACATAAATAAGGTAACCATATTAGTTGTATCTTCGGCGATTAAAAAAAATAATCCTGAGCTAGTTGAGGCTAAAAAAAAACAATTACCTATTTACAAAAGAGGAGAAATGCTGGCTAATATTGTTTCTTTGACAAAAAATATTGTTGTAGTTGGATCACACGGCAAAACCACAACAACTTCTTTGATAGCTTCTATTTTTCAAGAAACCAAAATAGATCCAACCATTATTAATGGTGGTGTTATAAATTCAATTAACAATTCTGCAAAACTTGGAAAAAGTGAATGGTCTATATTAGAAGCAGATGAGTCTGATGGAAGTTTCGTTTTTATACCTCCCACTTATTCAATAATAACCAATATTGATAGAGAACATATGGATTACTATAAATCTATGTATAAATTAAATGAATACTTCAAAAATTTTGTTAATAAAGTTCCCTCATTTGGAAAATCCTTTATTTGTTTAGATGATAAAAATAACAAAACTTTAATAAAAAAAATTAGAAATAAAAACTTTTATACTTATGGTATAGATTTTAAATCAAATTTTTGTATTAAAAATATAAAACAATCTAGAGAATTTTCTGAATTTGACCTCAGTATAAAATTGCCAAATAAAAAACATCAATTAATTAAAAAATTTAAAATACCTTTATTGGGTGTTCACAATATTAAAAATTCTGTAGCTGCAGCAGCGTTAGCACTAACAGTAGGTCTGCCAATTCGAGATATCAAAAAAGGTCTAAAAAATTTTAAAGGAGTTCAAAGAAGGTTTAATAAAATTTTTGATTTTAAAAATGTGGATTTTTATGATGATTATGCCCACCATCCGACTGAAATTAAAGAAGTATTAGATGGTGTAAAACAAGTTTATAAGGATTATGAAAAAATATGCATTTTTCAACCACATAGAATATCAAGATTGAAAGATTTAAAAGAAGAATTTTCCTTTGCATTTAAAGATGCAGATAAGGTCATTTTATTCCCTATTTATACTGCAGGAGAAAAAATAAAACTTGGATTTAGTTATATAAATTTTGCAAGACAAATAATCAAAAATTCAAAAGTTCAAATATTTTTAATAGATGATAAATTTCAATTAGCAAAATTTATTAAAGCCAACATATATGGAAAAAAAATAGTTATAGGGATGGGAGCTGGAACTATCTCAAGTTGGATGAGAGAGTTACCTAAATTATTATAATGAAAGTTGATTTAAAAGATCTTATTAATGAATTTAGTGATAATTTAAAATTAGATTATGATTTAAAAAAAAAAAATTGGTTTAATATAGGTGGTAAAACTAAAGCTTTCTATAAAGCAAATAATTTAAAAGAACTAATTAAATTCCTTAAAAAAATTCAGAATAAAGAGAGGATTTTTGTATTAGGAGCTGGTTCAAATACGTTAATTACAGATAAACAATTTGATGGAATAGTAATTAAACTTACAAGAAATTTTAACAACATATCTTTGCTAAATGAGGAAATTATTATTGCTGGGAGTGCTGTTACCGATAAATCATTATCTGAGTTTGCGATGCTAAATAGTATCAGTGGGTTTGAGTTTCTCTCTTGTATACCTGGTACTATAGGTGGTGGTATTAAAATGAATGCAGGTTGTTTTGATAGAGAATTCAAAGACATTTTAATTTCTATTCAGGCTTTAAATAAATCAGGTCAAGTTATTACTATACCTAAAAAAGAAATTAATTTTAAATATAGAGATAGTGGATTATCAGATGATCTCATTTTTTTAAGTGCATCATTTAAGGGATTAAAAAAGAATAAAGATGTCATTGAAAATGAGATGAAAGTTCTTAAAGAGAAAAAAGAACGATCTCAACCAACAAAAATTAAAACTAGTGGAAGTACTTTTAAAAATCCTATTAATCAATCAGATAAAAAAGTTTGGGAATTAATAAAAGAGTCGGTTTCACTTGAAAAATCGTTTGGAGATGCATCAATTTCAGAAAAACACTGTAATTTTTTTGTGAATAAAGGTAATGCTAGATTTGAAGACATGAAAAAGTTAATAGATTTTGTCTCTGATAGTGTATTAAAAAAAACAGGTATTAAATTAGAAACTGAAATAAAAATATTAGAATAAATTGAAAAAAAAAATACTAATATTATCTGGTGGAATTTCTAAAGAAAGGTTGATTAGTATTGATACAGGACTACAAGTTGCTAAGGAACTTAAGAAGAATGGTTATAAAGTTAAAATATCTGAACCAGATAATAATTTACACAAAAATATTAAAGCTTTTAAACCTAATATAATCTTTAATGCCTTACATGGTCAATTTGGTGAAGACGGATATATTCAAAGTATATTAGATGGATTTAAAATACCGTATACTCATTCAGGAGTAATAGCGTCGTCTATTGCAATGAATAAGGAAATTTCAAAAAAATTATTTATTAAAAATAAGATAAAAACTCCAAAATTTTTAACATATTCTTATGATATATTAGCCTCAGACTTAATTAAAAAAATCAAAATAAAACTAAAATTTCCAGTAATTGTAAAACCTTTAAATGAAGGCTCAAGCGTAAATGTATATATATGTAACGAAAAAAATATAATTAAAATTATAAATTCGATTCAAAGTTATAAGAAAGTTATTATTGAAGAGTTTATTGGTGGTAGAGAAATTCAAGTAGCGATTATGGGAAAAAAACAATTAGGAGCTATCGAGTTAAGACCAAAAAGAAAATTCTATGATTATCAGGCAAAATATAACAAAAGTGCAAAGACAGAACATATAATTCCCGTATCTTTACCACCAAAAAAAATGAGACAAATATTAAATATAGCTCAAAGAGCTCACAAAATAATTGGCTGCAAAGGCGTCACAAGATCAGACTTTAAATTCTATAAAGATGATTTTTATTTATTAGAAATTAATACTCAGCCAGGAATGACTAAATTATCTTTAGTGCCAGAAATAGCTGCTTATAAAGGAATAAGTTTTATAAAATTAATTCAGTGGATATTAAAAGATGCAACGAAGAAAAAGTAAAAAAATAATAATTTATACATTTTTACTTATTTTTTTAGGATCAATCAACAATATAAGCTTAAACGAAACATCATTTAAAAAAATCCTTAACATAAACGTATTTGGATTAAATGAAGCTCAAAATAATTCACTTTTAATTCAAATAAAGAAATTAAATTTAGAAAATATTTTTTTTATTAATGCAAAAGAATTAGACAGTATTATAAGTACAAATTCCACAATACATAATTACAAAATTTTTAAAAATTATCCTTCAACTTTAAACATTGAAATTCAAAAAACAAAATTTTTAGCTAGAATCAATAAAAATGGCAAAGTGTATATTATTGGATCTAATGGAAAATTTTCAAATAATAATTATTTCATAGAAAATTTACCGTATATATTTGGAAAACCAAAAATTGATGAATTTTTGGATTTGAAAAAAAATGTCGACAAATCAAAAATTTCATATAGTCAAATTAAAAACCTTTTTTTCTTTCAGTCAAAAAGATGGGATTTACAATTAAAAAATAATATAATTATTAAATTATCAAATGATAACATTATAGAATCAATGAATTATGCTTATGATTTTTTAAAAAATAATACTTTATCAGATTATAAAACAATCGATGTTAGAGTAAAAAATCAAATAATTGTAGATGGTTGAAGATTTTGAAGTTGAAACATATTTAAGTATTTCACCCCGAAAGTTTGGAATTTATTTATTTGATAAAAAAAATTTTAAAAATCTTTATAATGAAGAATTATTATTGAAGAGTAAAAATGAGTCAATAGATTTGAATGCATTAAATATATTTCTTGATGAAAATATATTTAAAATTGAAAAACTAATGGGTAAATTTATAGAAAATATTTTTTTAATATTGGAAATTGATAAAATTTCAAATTTAAATTTTGGAATTAAAAAAAAAAACTACGAAGAAACAATAAACCACAAATTTTTAGAAAATATACTCATTGATGCTAGAGATCTATTTAAACAAAATTACAAAGAACAAAAAATAATACATGTTTTAATAAGTCGGTATTTAGTTGACGGTAATCAATTTTTTTATTTTAATGAAAATTTCAAAGGTGAAAATTTATGCTTGGAAATAAAATTTAAGTCAATTTCCTATATTTTTCTTTCAGAAATTGATAAAATTTTGGAAAAATTTCAAATTAAAATAATTAACTACTTGGATGGTAATTACATTAAAAGTCAATTTAAAGACGATGATATAGAATTTTCACTTATGGTGTCTAAGATATTAAACGGACATAATCCAAATGAGGTGGTAATAGTTCCAAAAAACCAACAAAAAAAAGGTTTTTTTGAAAAATTTTTTCAACTATTTAGTTAGTATTGTTTTTTACGGTAACATTTCTTGTTTTCAAATTTTATTAAATTCGAAATAGAAGGTTGGTGTGTCATATCTAACTCAAAAAACTTTAAGAAATTTTGTAAAATTTAGCGGGATTGCTCTACATAGTGGTTTAAATGTAAATTTAACTATAAAACCAGCAGAGCCAAATTTTGGTATAGTTTTTAAAAGAACAGATATAACTTCTAACAATTTAGTTTATCCAAACTTTATGAATGTTACAAATACTTCTTTAAATACAACAATAGAAAATGAAAATGGTATAAAAGTTTCAACTATTGAACACTTAATGGGTGCTTTGTTTTGTTTAGGTATAGATAACGCATTAATAGAAATTGATAATGAAGAAGTTCCTATTTTAGATGGATCTGCAAAGTGTTTTATTGATAAAATAATATCAGCAGGAATTGAAATTAGCGGGTCACCAATAAAAATAATTAAAATTAACAAAGAAGTAAAATATTCTGAAGGAAATAGATTTATATCAATTAAACCTTCTACACTTTCTTTGAATATAGATTTTGAAATAAAGTATGAAAATCCAATAATTGGAAATCAGAAAAACAAGGTAAAAGTTTATGAAGATGATTTAACTGATATTTATACATCTAGAACATTTTGTTTATTTGAAGATATTGAGCTAATTAAAAAGAATGGATTAGCAAAAGGCGGAAGTTTAGAAAATGCCGTTGTTGTAAAAAATAATCATATATTAAATTCAGAGGGATTAAGAAATAAAAAAGAGTTTGTAAATCATAAAATTTTAGATTGTATTGGAGATTTATACACATCAGGTTACAGAATTGTGGGGTCGGTGGAATGTTCACGTGGTGGACATTATTTGACTAATCAATTTTTAAGAAAACTGTTCATGGATAAACAAAATTTCTCAATTATTGAGATTAAAGAAAAAAACCTTCCACATACTCTTATCAATAGAAATTTTTTGAAATCTATTGCATAATCCAAATTGGTTTTTTAATAAAATTTAAAAAAAGTTCTAATGAAAAAAACTAAATTTATTTTTTTAATTATAATTTTAATTCTTAATTTTTCTTGTGCAAAAGACCAAAAAAAAATCTCTAAAGTTACTGAAAAAAGTTTAGAGTCTCAGGTGCTAGAGGCTTACAAAGAAGGGCTTGAAGCTTTAGAAGATGGAGATGTTTTGTACGCTGCAAAAAAATTTAATGAGGCAGAAATTTTGTTCCCCCAATCAGAATGGGCACCTAATTCTGCTTTAATGGCCGCATACTCTTATTATCTTCAAGATTATTATGGTGATGCAATTGCAGAATTAGAGAGATTTTTAGAAGTTTATAAAAAGGATAAAAATTTAAATTATGCTAACTATTTAATGGCGGTAACTTATTATGAGCAAATAGTAGACGAAAAGAGGGACTTGAATTCAATAATTAATGCAAAAAAATATTTCAATATTGTTATAGAGTTATCTCCAAATTCAGAATATGCAGTCGATGCTAAATTTAAAATAGATCTAATTGATGACATTCTTGCGTCTAAAGAAATGTATATAGGCAGGTATTATGTTGAAAGAAAAAAATGGATACCAGCTATAAATAGATTTAGAACAGTTATGGATGAATATGAAACTACAATATATACACAAGAAGCAATTCATAGACTTGTTGAAATATACTATATTTTAGGTTTAACAGGAGAAGCAAAAAAATATGCAAAACTTTTGGGTTATAATTACCAATCCTCAGAGTGGTATGAAAAATCTTATGCTTTATTTGACAAAATGTATGAGAAAAATAAAAAAATAAATAATAAAGAAAATAAAAAAGATAATTTTCTTGTTAGAAAAATTAAATCTCTATTCGATTGAGATGAATAAAAAAGAATTAGAAAAAAATTATAAAAAAAAGTTAAATTTGATCAAAAAATATAATCAATATTATTTTGATAAAAGCAAACCAATTGTAAGTGATCAAGTTTATGACAATCTTAAAAAAGATTTGTTAACACTTGAAAATAATTATAAATTTCTTTTAACAACCGATTCTATCTCTGAAAAAGTTGGATATAAACCGTCTAAAAATTTTAAAAAAGCTCTACATAAAGTACCAATGCTTTCACTTTCAAATGCTTTTACAGAAGAAGATTTAAAAAATTTTGAAAAAAAAATTTTAAATTTTTTATCAGAAAATGATGAATTTCAAATTTCATACAGTGCTGAACCAAAAATAGATGGAATTTCTGCTTCATTAACATATAAAAATGGCAATTTTGAAAGAGGGTTGTCTAGAGGAGATGGGCGAGAAGGTGAAGATATAACTTCAAACTTAGCTACAATAAAAGATATTCCTAAAAAAATTTTAGATAAAGATTTTCCTAAAGATATTGATATTAGAGGTGAGGTATTTATTAAAAATAGTGATTTTGAGAAGTTAAAAGAGAAGTTTGCAAATCCTAGAAATGCTGCCTCAGGTTCTTTGAGGCAAAAAAATCCTGAGGACACCAAAAAAATACCATTAAATTTTATAGCTTATACATTTGGTTTTGAGCAAAATTTAAAACAAAAAAAACAATCTGATTATTTAAAAAAATTAGATGAATGGGGTTTTAAAACCAATCCACTTAATAGAACTATCTCAGGAATAAAAAATCTAATTCAAAATTATAATGAAGTTGAACAGCAAAGAGCAAATTTAGATTTTGATATAGATGGTATTGTTTACAAAATTAATGATTTTGAGTTACAAAAAAGACTAGGAAATGTCGCTAACGCTCCACGGTGGGCAATTGCACACAAGTTTTCCTCAAATAAAGCAGTCTCTAAAATTTTAGATATCGATATACAAGTCGGTAGAACAGGTGCATTAACTCCAGTAGCAAAAATAAAACCTATTAATATTGGAGGAGTGTTAGTTTCAAATGCAACTTTACATAATGAGGATGAGATTAATCGAAAAGATATTCGAATTGGTGACACAGTTATTGTTGAAAGAGCTGGAGATGTAATCCCACATATCTTATCAGTTGATACAAAAAAAAGAAATAAAAGAAGTGTTAAGTTTATTTTTCCAGATAAATGTCCTTCGTGTGGATCTAAAACTATAAAAGAATTTAATAAGGTAACAAAAAAAATAGATGCAGTAAGAAGATGTTCTAGTGAAGGTTACTACTGTGATAAAATTTCAATTGAAAAATTAAAGCATTTTGTTTCAAAAGAGGCATTTAATATAGATGGTCTTGGGAAAAAAATAATTGAGGAGTTTTGGAAATTAAAATTTATTAAGTTTCCACAAGATATTTTTAAGTTAGATTATAAAAAAATTGAAAAACTTGAGGGATGGGGGAGTCTATCTGTTGAAAATTTAAAATACTCCATAAAACAGAAAAAAAATATTTCTTTAGAAAGATTTATATATTCCTTAGGTATAAGACATATAGGTCTGGAAAATGCAAAATTATTATCTAAACATTTTATATCTTTTCTTAAATTTCAAAATTTATCCAAAACAAAAAATTATAATGATTTATTAAACATTGATGGTATTGGAGAAACACAGGTAGGCTCTATGAAAAGTTTTTTCACAAATGAAATAAACGTAAAAATTGTTCAAGAATTAGGAAAAATTTTGTTTATCAAAAATGCTTCTACCATAAATCTAAATGGATTGTTAAAAAATAAATCATTTTTAGTTACGGGAAAATTGAATGGAATTAGCAGAGCTGAGGTTAAATCATTGATCGAAGAAAACTCAGGAGTTACAATAAGCTCCGTTTCAAATAAACTAAATTATTTAATTATTGGAGAGAAACCAACTAGAAGAAAAGTAGAAAGTGCAAAGGAGCTCAAAATAAAAATAATTAATCAAAAAGAGTTTTTAAAACTGCTAAATAAAACTAGCTAACCACTTTCTCTCATTTTGTTTTAAATATTTTGATATTTTTGAGTAAACATGTAAATGGTAATTAAATAGATAATTTTTCTCTGAAATAGTTAATAATTTAAAATTAATTAAGTCTTTTTCTATAGGTGCTAGTGTTAGATTTTTAAAAAATAATTTTCCATTTTTTTTATCTACATAAAGCAAATTTTCTATACGAATTCCAAAATAGTTTTTCTTGTAGTAGCCAGGCTCATTACTTAAAATCATCCCTTGTCTTATTTTAACATCATTAATTTTTGTTATTGATTGTGGACCTTCATGAACATTAAGAAAAAAGCCAACACCATGACCTGTTCCATGCGCATAATCTAAATTACTTTCACTTAAAAATTTTCTTGCTCTTCTGTCAATTTTTTTACCAGTATTATCTTTATTGATATCAGTTGTGGCAACGGCAATATGACCTTTTAACACTTTTGTATAAATATTTTTTATTTTTAGGTTTTGTGGTCTAAAACAAATAGTTCTTGTTACATCTGTTGTTCCATATTTATACTGCCCCCCTGAGTCACATAGAAAAATATCTTTTTTATTGATAACCCTGCAATTTTTTTGATCTGCTCGATAATGAACTATAGCGCCGTTCTCGCCAGAACCTGAAATTGTATCAAAGCTCGGATAAAGAAAATTTTTATGCAATTTTCGAAATTTTTCTAATTTTCTAGATGCCTCAAATTCATTAATTTTTTTTTTATTAATTTTTTTAATCCAATAAATAAATTTAGTTAAAGCAACTCCATCAAGAATATGACTATTTATTGTTTGCAATATTTCAGTTTTATTCTTAATTGCTTTTAAAAGGTAGGTTGGATCCTCTTTTTTTAGAATCTTAAAATTTGATTTGATTAAGTCTTCATAAAATATTGAACATGATTTATTATCAATGATAAAATTTTTTCCTTTAAGCTTTAATATTTCTTCAGGAAAGAGATCAACATCTAAAAATTGATTTTTATAAATAATTTTTTTTTTTATTAGGTTTTTACATTTTTTTATTTTACTTATTAATAATATTTTTTTGTTTTTACTTATTATAAGCCTTGAATTAGGAATTGGGCTATTTGGGCTATCTCCACCTCTTATATTAAGTATCCACGCTACATTTTCAGGTGCACTTATAAAAATATAATCTGATTTATTTTTTTTTAGATATTTAGATATTTTATTAATTTTAGAATTTAAACTTTCACCAGTAATATTTGTATTTAATGAATAAAATGGTAAAGAAAAATTATTTTTTTGTCTTTTAATTTCATCTATTAGGTTTTTATTAATATATTTAACTTTGTTATTTTTTAAAAAAAATTTTTTGATTTGATTATTTGTAAATAATTTTGGATCAATGCCAAGAACAAGATTTTTAAATAATTTACAATTAATTAGCTTATCGAATCCATGAATTTTAAAATTTTTTCCACTCTCAATCTGGCTTTGTATTGTGTATCTTCCATCGGTAAATAAATAATTTTTATTTTTTAAAATTACAGCTAAGCCAGCTGAGCCACTGAAATTTGAAATAACCTTTAATCTGTTTATTTTCGAATACTCAGTAAAAAAATCATCATTTTTTGGTATTACATATCCATCTATGTTGTGTTCTTTAAATTTATTTCTTAATATTTCTATGTAGTTTTTCATTTAATTCTCTTCTGGTATCTTATCCATCCTGGGCTTCTAGTACCTTCTTCAATTTCAAAGTCTTGATTAAATTCAAAGTCATTGTCATTATCAATTTCCTCCTCAAAAAAAGAATTTTTTTCAAGATATTTTTCTGGTAATTCCTCTATAAATCTTGAAGCCATACTATCTATCCAATCACCTTGATAAAATCTATTCATTGAAAATGATATAACGGCTTTTTTCTTTGCCCTTGTAATACCAACATAAGCCAAGCGTCTTTCTTCTTCCAAACCATTTTGTCCTTTTTCCTCTATGGATTTTTGATGAGGAAATAATCCCTCTTCCCAACCTGGTAAAAAAACGACATCAAATTCTAATCCTTTTGCAGCATGCATTGTCATCATATTTATCTTCTGACCATCCCACTCTTGATCTACTGATGTAGCTAAAGACACGTGCTCTAAAAAACTCTCGATATTGTCAAACTCCTTCATGGCGCTTAATAATTCTTTTATATTTTCTAATTTATTTTCATTTTCAGTATCTTTTTTATTTTTTAACATTGCTGAATATCCAGACTCATCTAAGACAACTTGTAATAATTTTACATGATTTGATTTTTTTATAATTAGATCGTTTCTCCATTTAGCCAAATTATTGATAAATAAATTTAGACCAATCTTAGCTTTTGGTTTAATTAAATTTTTCTCAAGCATTCTGACTGACGCTCTTTCTAAATTTAAACCATATTTTTTTGCAAATTTGTGAATATTTTTTAAAGTACTATCCCCAATAGATCTTTTTGGATTGTTCACAATTCTTTCAAAAGCTAGATCATCTTTTTCTTGATAAATTAATCTTAGATAAGCTACACAGTCTTTTATCTCAGCTCTTTCGTAAAATTTTGTTCCACCCAATATTCTGTAAGGCATACCTATCTTAAGAAAGCGTTCTTCAAATTCACGTGTTTGAAAAATAGCTCTTACAAGTATTGCAATATTATTATAAGAAAATTTTGTTTTAATATTTTTTTCTATTTCATCTGAAATTCCTATAGCCTCATCTTTGCCATTCTTAAAGCAATTTAATTTTACTAAGTCGCCTTCTTCCATTGTAGTAATTAATGTTTTTCCAACCCTATTTTGATTATTAGAAATAAGATTTGAAGCTACTGACAAAATATTTTGTGAAGATCTATAATTTTGTTCCAATCTTATAACTTTCGTATTTTCGTGAACTTTATCAAATTCTAAAAAATTTTTTATTTCAGCACCTCTCCAACTATAAATTGATTGATCATCATCCCCAACACAACAAATATTTTTATTTCTTTCTGATAAGAGATTGAGCCATTTGCTCTGAATGAAATTTGTATCTTGATACTCGTCAACAAGAATATATTTAAAATTTTTTGAGTATATTTCTTTAATTTCGGGATTAAATTCTAGTATTTTTACGGTATGTAAAATTAGATCTCCAAAATCACAAGAATTTAAATCAGTTAATTTTTGTTGGTATATCTTATAAAGTGGTAGGATTGTTTTTTCATAAATATCTTTTTTATTTATAATTACATCATTAGGATAAAATCCTTTATTTTTCCATCTATCAATTATTGCTAGTATAAACCTTGGTGCTAATTGTTTAATATCAACATTTTCTGATTTACAAATATTTTTAATAAGTCTGATCTGATCATCTGTGTCTATAATAGTAAAGTTAGAGTTAAGGTTTGCTGCAGAAGCATGTTTTCTTAATAATTTTGCACAAATAGAATGAAATGTTCCTAGCCAAGAAAGCCCAATAGCAGTGGAGCCTAGTAATTTACTCACTCTATTTTGCATTTCTTTGGCAGCTTTATTTGTAAATGTGACTGCCAATATTTGATTGGGAAATGCTTTCTTTTTTTCAATTATATTGGCAATTCTAGAAGTTAGAACTTTAGTCTTACCCGATCCAGCTCCCGCAACAATTAAAAGTGGTCCGTCTAAGTATAATACAGCTTTTTTTTGTGCTTCATTTAAATTTTTTAAATAATCCTTATTTATCATTTAAAATAATACTTTATAAGCTTTCTTTGTTATTATGCGCAAAACTAATTTTTTTATAAAATATTTAAAAAACATAAGCAATTTTATTAATAGTCTTTTAGAAAAAAATTTAAACAAGTTAAATTTTGAAAATCTAAGCTTTTTATTTAAAAATAATAAAATAATTTTAACATTTGTCGCAGTTTTTGTAGTATTCATATCTTATCTATTATTACCTACTCTTTATAATCAGTCTGATATCTCTAAAGAATTAAAAAACAAGCTACAAAGTAAATTTGATCTTAATATTAAATTTTCCCAAAATATAAAATATAATTTATTCCCGAGTCCCCATTTTAAAACAAAAAACATAATTATTTATGATAACCAATTTGAAATATCAAAAGTTAAAGATTTAAAAATTTTTATTTCATTTGATAATCTTTTTTCACTTAAAAATATTCAAGTTAAAAATTTAATAATTGAAAATGCAAATTTTAACCTTAATAAAAATAATTTTAAATTTTTTCTTAAACTATTAAGTAATGATTTTATTGACAGAAATTTAATAATAAAAAAAAGTAATATTTTTTTCAAAACTTTAGAGGGTGAAGTTTTATTTATAAATAAAATTTTGAAAATGAGATATTATTATGAACCTAATGAACTGAAAAATATTATTTATATTGACAATGAAGTATTTAATATACCTTTTTCAATGAAGTCTTTTTTTAACAATGATAAAAGTAAAATCTTCTCAGAAATAAATATTGATTTGATAAATCTTAAAATTAAAAATGAATTGACATTAAATAATGACCAAAAATTAGGAATATCAGAATTTAACATTAATAAATTAAAACGAATAGCAGAATATAAAATAGCAAAAAACTATTTCAATTTTCAAATTTTAGATAAAATAGATCAACCAAAAAAAATATATAAAGGAGAATTTAATTTTAAACCCTTTTATGCAGCTTTAGAAGGCGATGTAGATAAAATAAATTTAAATTATTTTTTTGGTTATAATGCTATTATTGCTCAGCTTTTGAAAACTGAAATATTCAATAATAAAAATATTGATTTTAAGTTAAATATAAATGCAGATAATGTTGATAATAATTCAAATTTTAAAAATATTAAATTAAGATCAAAAATACAAGATGGTTTAATTGATACTGATAAGACAAAATTTGAATGGAGAGATTTTGCTTCTTTTGAATTGTTAGAGAGTTTAATTTTTGTTAGAAACGGTGAATTAGTTTTAGATGGAAAACTTAAGATTAATATTAAAAATTATAATAAAATATATAAATTTTTATTAACACCAAAAAAATTCAGAAAAGAAATAAAAGAAATTGATTTAAATTTTACTTATAATTTTGATCAAAAAAATGCTCAATTAAAAGATATCAGGATTGACAATCAAATTAATCAAAATGTTAATAAAATTTTAAATAATGTTGTGCTGAAAAAAGAAAAAATACAAAACAAAATTTACTTTAAAAACTTGTTAAATGAAGCAATTAAGAGCTACTCTGGATAGATCATTTTTTTAGGATTAACTATTTTGTTGTATTCCTTATCATTAATTAATCCGGTTTTTAAAGCCTCATGTTTTAAAGTGGTATTATTTTTAAGAGCTGTCTTTGCGATTTTTGCAGCTTTATCGTATCCAATGTGTGGCGCTAGTGCAGTTACTAACATTAGTGAATTATCAAGATGCTCCTGAATTTTCTTTTTGTTTGGTTTAATTCCTTTT